>Ga0255768_10003894_pt1 | contig 14702 bp, 28 predicted proteins | sample 071ome_33_FD_179983 | JGI IMG/M metagenome (GOLD analysis project Ga0255768, IMG submission 179983) | Coastal salt marsh microbial communities from the Groves Creek Marsh, Skidaway Island, Georgia - 071412AT metaG (version 2) | ecosystem: Environmental > Aquatic > Marine > Intertidal zone >...
TTTGTACCACCACCCATTGCATTCATTGATGCTAAAGTATCTGCGCCAAATTTATTAACAGCACCTTTACTCATCACAAACTCTCCAGGAGTAAGCATTGCAGGAACAGTATCCTTATTACCTGATCCAGGTACTTTGCCACCAGATTCAAATTCAACAGGAGGTGTTTCAGCAGAGTCTTCTTCATCAGCACCAACTTCAGTGCCAGTTAATATTCTGGCACCAAGATATCCTGCACCAGCAAGAACCGCTGCTGTTCTTGGATTCTTTGTCACAAATCTGAGAAGTTTTGGTATTGCAAATTTTGCAATTTGAATTGCCCAACTACCAATTGTTCTAATAAGTTTACCAAACTTTGTTCCAAATAATAAGTATGCTCCTGCAATAACAGGCCACCAATCAGAGAAGAACTTAATAATACTTTTTATCTTCCCTTGATTTTCAGAATCACCCATCCATTCAACAATTTTATATAATACTCTTCCTAATAAAATTGTACTAAAGAAGTCAAATAATTTTTGGAAAAGTGATTTAACTGGAGCAAGAACTTTTTCAGTTACCTTTGCAAGTCCTTTGAAAATTCCAGACTCTAAAGTTTTTTCTTTCTTTTCTCTTTTTGTTTTTTCTTTTTCTTTCTTATCTTTCTTTAACTCATCTTCTTTCTGTTTCTCTTGAGTTTTTAAAGATTCAAGAATAGAGTCAATACCATTCATTATATCATCAAGATTTCCTTGAGTCTCTTCAGATACAGGAGGTTTGACAAACTTCTCCAGTGGCATTGCAGGAGATTTTACAATTGCACTGCCACCAACTGGAAGAGATTTTGCTCCACCAGATATACTTGGTCCACCTTTTTTCTTAGATAAAACTTTATCAACAAATTTTTCAAAATCTATTTTATTTCCTCTCTTCTTGAATCCTTCTTTTCTTTCTGAAGGAGATAAGGAACTACCACCAATAGTTCCTTGAGAAGTAAGTTCATCAAGATACGCTTGATACCTGTCTCCACCAATAAACTTGGAAGGGACGATGGCAGAAGACTTTATCTTTGTTACTTTTGGTTTGGGTGCTGAAGGCGCTTCCTCACTTTCCTCAACCATGGTATATGCCATGTCAAGGAGATCATTAGTCTCTCCTTTGAATATCTTAGAATCTACTTCTCTTTGTTCTGAATCGCTTAAAGAATTATAAAATGCCGAAAGTATTGAAATTTGACCATCGGAAAGTTTAGAGACAAGCTTTTTTCCTAGCTTAAACTCATATGCTTTCCTTAGTTTTTTTTCTTTACTTGAAGGCATTTTGTTGTTTGTGTTTTAATTCCTCTTCTTCAAGATGCTGTTGCAATAATGCTACGTAGATGTCTCTTTCCCAAGGCATCAAATTTTCAATCTCAGTCAAAGAATATTTATGGTACTGCATCAAGGCAAAATTAAGTCTATAATAATTTTCCAGATCCATATGGATCAGGGCTATGCGAAAAAACTTGCTAACCCCTCCAGGAGAACTTCACTCTCCACTTTTGTATTTGGATTCTTGATCGTCAAAGCATGAGATAACTTAGGCATAGTTTCAAAGAACTTTTCAATTTCCTTGAATTGAGACGAATTCATTTGCTCTAAGAATTCAACAATTTCTTTCTTAGAGCAGTCGGCAGCCGCCCAAACTTCATCTTCAGTGTAGATTTTATCAATACATGATGCAATCAATTCAAATGATTGATCCATTGCACTCCCTTCACTAAAATCAAAATTGTTTTTAATAAACTGATCAAGTGATGGATACTTCATTTCCATCATGATGCTTTCATCAACTTTGATTTTATTATTGTGATCTTCGCTCTTCTGGACTTTAATGTCTTCCAGATTAATTGTTACTGAGACTTGTGTTTCTTCATCATCAGGACAAGTAACACTTACCTCAATTTCTTCTCCAACAGACTTACCACGAATATTAAGGAACAAATATTCAATATCAAAAGTAGGAAGATTCTCTACTTTAATTCCTCTGGTTTTGATACAATTTTTGATAACTGTTTTAATTGCTGTTGTGATTTGCTTTGTATCTTCGCTTTCTAAAGCAAGCACAAGAACCTTCTCTTCCTTGACAAGGAAAGGTCGATACTGAATCGTTTCTCCAGTGGATGGCAATTCAAGTTCATATAATGGCGTTGCAATCTTTGGTAAAGGCATAATGTCCTATAGTGTTTTTCAGATGTGATTATTTATTTGCGTTTCAGCGATTCAAAGTATTGGTTCTAAAATTATAGTCAGTATCAAATATACTAGGTTCTACAAATGTAACTCTACCAACTCCAGGAAGTCCTGCCTCAACTCTCCTGTCAATGGCACCACTATTAGTATTAGGTGCTAAGGCACCAGCACCCTCAAGACCAGGTAAAGTCAAATTACTAGCATTAAATTGTGCTTGTGCAGTAGGTGTGGTTGGTGCAACTTGTGGTTGTGTTGTTTGTGGTAAAGTTATTTCATCAACATAATAACGAATATAACTCATCGTTACTGTACACTTTAGAAGTGAAGATGAATCATATGTAACTGGCATTGATGAAATGCTGAGAGGGAAAGATCTAACAAAATTATAGGTCAAGGTTGATTTATAATCTCTCTCAAATTTTCTTACAACTAATCCTTGATCACTCATGTAATCATTAGGATATTTTGCTCTATAAAAATAACTTTTGGATTTTACATCATCAGTATTTTCATTCATGATATACTTTATCCACCCTTCAAAAAATTTAATGGGGAGATAATTGCCAGCATCTACATAAAAAGTTAAATCAATTTGACCATCAAACATTCTACGATATGCGTGTTTCTCTGTAACACCAGCACGGTCATTATTGTTCTCAAGAGTTGCTAACTGAGATCCTGGTAGAGTTGCTTCTGCACATGCCAAATTTAAATTTGACTGTTCAGATCCCAAAATATCACGAAGGTCATCCAATACAGGAACTTCAACTTCAAAGTGAGAAGTTAAAGCTGGTCTAAGCAAACTCGATTTTATTTGTGAAACTGACCTTGAGGTAGGCATCTATAAATAGTTTTTAACCTTATATATTATGTATGGCAGAAAGTAACAAGAGTATATACCACCCATCTTTCCCCAAAAAATATAAAGGTGATCCAAACAATATTATATGTCGCAGTAGTTGGGAAAGAAAATTCTGTCGTTGGTGTGATTTGAATGAAAGTATTTTAGAGTGGGGAAGTGAAGAGTTTTTTATTCCCTACCTATCCCCAGTTGATAATCGTGTTCACAGATACTTTCCAGATTTTATTGTTAAGGTAAAGGAAAGTAGTGGTCAAATAAAAACTTATATCATCGAAGTAAAACCAAAGAAGCAAACAGTTCCTCCCAAAAAACCAAAGAGACAAACAAAATCATATCTTTATGAATGCAAAACTTATGCTGTCAATCAAGCGAAATGGAAAGCAGCAAAAGAATTTTGTGATGATAGGAGAATACAATTTAAAATCATCACAGAAGACGAGTTAGGTATCAAGTAATGGCAAGACGTGCTAAAAGAAGAACAGGTGGACCTTCTTATGAAGAAGTAAAAGCACAAATTAATGCCAGAGAAGAGCAGAGACGATTAGAAAAATTAAGGACATCATCTAATCGCATTCTACCTATCAGAGAAGATTTACTTGCAACAACAAATGATCCTGAAGATAGAATGATAGCAATTATGGATGCATTGAGTAATACTGTAACACCTGTTCCTGATGAAGGTGGATTGTATACATTTATCTACAATGCAAAAACACCTGGTATTGAGTACGATCAACATCCTTTAATTGCTTGTGTTGAATTAAATGCATGGGGATTTAGAGGTCTCAATTTTCACTGGAGAAAATATAGAAACTACACTTGGAATGAAGTTGCAGGGATGTTATATGAAGTTAGATTAGAAGAACTTGATGATTTACTTGCTCTTCAATATGGAAAGTTCATACTAAATAGATAAAAACGTAGTGCGTAATGGCATCAAAGACGAGCGACGTAAGTGTAGTCACTTCAGGCACTGGTCGTAATAAAAGAACAGACTATTATAAAACAGACGTAACTACGTTGGCTGATGGTTCAGTAAAAACTGAAACTTTCAGAACTGATGCAAATGGAAATGATTCGGTAAAAATTAGGGAAAGTACAACTGATAAGGATGGAAAAACTACAACGGAATTAACTTCTAATGCAAGAGAAGCAGAAAAAAGAGCATTAGATGATCCTAATTCTCAGTTAAGTACATCAGTTAATGAGCAAGTTAGCAGTGTAAAAGATGAACTTAAAGAAAACACAGTAGATCCAGTATCAGATCAAACCTTCGATAAAGCATCTGGTGGATCTGGAAATACTGCAGAAACCACCGATCAATCAGGAACGACTGAAATTTCTCCTTCTGATATTCCTACGTTCGAAGGTACAAGAGGTGGATTTTATGATGAAGTTTATCCAGAAGATTTAAGATCAGATGATCAAGATGTAGTTAAATTTACAATGCTTGAGTATGTTCCTCAAGATTTTAACACTCAAAATTATGGATTTAGTAATGAGGCAAGACTAAATGCTAGATCATCTTTGGGAAGTGTAATTCTCCCTGCTCCAGGAGGATTACAAGACTCCAATTCTGTTGAATGGTCTGGACAAAAAATGAATGCACTTGAAGCAGCTGGTGCTGCTCTTGCGTTAACAGGAATCCAAGAAGGATTTTCTAACATGTTTCAGGAAGCACAAAATATTGCAAACACAATATCATCAAATGCGGGAGAAACAAAAACTGCAATTGCAAATGCATTTGCTGGTGCTGCTGTAGGTGTTGGTGGTCAGTTGTTAACAAGAACAACTGGAGCGGTTATCAATCCTAACATGGAACTTTTATTCCAAGGACCAGCATTGAGACAGTTTTCCTTTCAATTTAAATTAAGTGCTAGAAGTAAAGAAGAATCTGCTCGAATCGTTAGAATCTTAAGATTCTTTAAACAAGGATCTGCTCCTCAGAAAAGTAGTTCAAATCTTTTCTTGAAATCTCCAAATACCTTTAGAATTCAATACCTACATAAAAATGAGGATAATAAATTTATCAATAGAATTAAAGAATGCGCGTTGCAATCAGTTGCAGTTAACTACACACCAGAAGGAAACTATGCAACCTTTGATGATGGTGCAATGGTCTCATATGAATTAACTCTTGCATTTAGTGAACTTGAACCAATCTTTAATGATGACTATAACGAATTTGATGATACAAACATAGGTTACTAAAAATGTCAAATTACTTTAGTCAGATTCCAAATTTTGAATATGTTAGCAGACTTCCTGATGCTAAGATATCAGATTACATTACTGTAAAGAATCTCTTCAAAAGAGGAATTCTTCGTGAAGATATTTTTCAAAATCTTGCGTTCTTCACTAAGTATCAAATCAAAGGTAATGATAGACCTGATAATGTTGCCTTTGAATTCTATAATGATTCCAACCTAGATTGGTTAGTTCTTGTTTGTAATAATATTATCAATATTCAAACTGAATGGCCACTTACTCAGACTGATTTTGAAGGATATCTTATAGAAAAATATGGGGATTCTGAAACTGTATATGGTGGTATTCATCATTACGAAACTAACGAAGTAAAAAATACTAGTGGTGCAGTCATTGTTCCTGCAGGTTTACAGGTAGAATCAAACTATACATGTTCATATTATGATTCTAGATTGAAACAACTCATTAACACAAGTCCAGTCAGAGCAGTGACAAATTATGAATATGAAAGTGAATTAGAGAACGATAAGAGAAATATATTCCTACTCAAATCAAAATATATTAGTGTTGTAAGAGATGATATAGAAGATATGATGACATATAAAAAAGGTTCCACTCAGTATAAGAGTAGAACCTTGAAGACTGCTGATAATATTAGACTATTTGAATAGGAGATTCACATATGCTGCCACCACTAAAAGTGTGAGGCAGATTTGATTATAGTTCACTCTTCAGCAAGACGCTGGAAGTAGGACAGTGCATCATCTTCATCTTCATCAGACTTAGAAGAACTCAAGTTGTTCAGTTGAGCACTCAGGTCTTCAGGAAGTTCAGACTTCTGTGAGCGGGAAGAGAAGTCAGGAGTGTAAGAACCACGATCATTATCTTCATCATTAGTCTCTTCATCGTAGCGAGGACGTGAAGACTTCTGACCCAGAACCATCTTCAGACGAGTCTCAAGTTGCTCATAGGTTTTGAACTGATCAGGAGCAGTCAGAGCAGCGAGAGAATATTGCTTCTTCCAAACTGCTTCCATTGCATCGTCATCATCCAGCAGAGGAGACACACGATCAAACTCAGACTTATCATAGTTCCAGTAACCATCCTTCTTGACGATCTTCAGTTTGAAGTTAGCACCCTGCCAGAAGTCAAAAGGATTGATGGGAGTCTCATCTTCAAACTCAGGTTGCATAGACTCCATGATCTTGTCAAAGATCTTCTTGCCAAACTTATAAAGGAATACTTTACCTTCGTTCTGTGGATTTGCTTTGTCTTGCACAACATAGATGTTGGCATAGTAGGACAACTTGCGCTTTTGCTTACGCACAGTATCCTTGTCTGCATCGCTACCACTGTTCCACAGTTCACGATTGTATTCACCAAGGGGATCCTTCTGACCAATAGTAGTCAGAGAGTTCTCAATGTACCAACCACCAGGACCTTGGAAGGCATGGGAGTACATCTTTGCCCAGGGAAGTTCTTCCCCTTCAGGAGCGGGCAGGAAACGAATGACTGCAAAACCATTGCCAGTCTTATCCATTTCAGGTTTCCAGAGACGGTCATCTCCACCGCCACCAGTATTATTCATCTTCTCAACTTCCTTAACCAGTTTGGAAGTCAGTGAACCAAGAGAAGATTGCTTCTTAAGATTTGCAAAAGACATTAGGATTACCTCGGATTTTGTACGGATTTGGCCTTTGTGTACTTCGTTATTCTACAGGTCAGAACCTGTCTTGTCAATCTGTTCCTTCATCACATCCAGCATTTTGGACATGTTGTTGAATAAAATATTCATATCAACATCTTTAGGAAGACCCATCATTGTTGCAGATTCAGTGATGCGTTCTTTCATCTGCTTTGCTTCAGGATCATCAGACAAACTCAAACGAGTATAAAGGACTTTTTGTTTTTCAAGAAGTCGCTCTAACATGCCTACATGAAAAAGTTTTTCTTCTTTTGTCATTGTTGGAAACTTGAAGACATTTTTATAAACGTCTTCTTGTAGTTCACTAATTTCTGTCATCTCTGCACGGACAACATCTGAATCGAAGAAACTCATTTCTCTCCTAAAACAATTTCTTTAAGAACATTTTTGTAACGAAATACATCTATATGTAGGAAAGGAGAATACTTTTTAATTCTCATACTAACAGTTTCCCACACTGGGTCAGATAACTTATTGTCCCAGTCTTTTCTGAACCCAAGTATTCTATCAAGAATAACCATAGTCTCGATAGATACTGCACCTCTCAAATATTCTTTGAGAATCTGTGGATGACGTGATCCATCTCTTGCAAACATGGAATCGAAATTGTTATCAGCAAAGAGAGTTTCAATTTCTTCTTTAAAGATATACGTGAGTGACTGATTTCTTTTCTTCCATGAAGTGTATCTGTCTTCACCTTCACGTATCATCTCTCCTATCCAAAGTTTACTTGGATCCGTGCAGGTAATAAAGTTTGAAATAAAGAAATCAATAACTTCTTGATCAGACTTATTTCGTGCTAACTTTTCAAACCAAAATCTATCCTTTCTTTTATAGAATGATTGAACAGTCGCACGACTCTTACCACAATACTTGTGATAATCATACTTATCTTTCGTGAAGTGATTCTTCAGAGAAAGATATTGTTTATAAGCATCAAAGGGCATCATTCCTCAAAGTGGTAACTTCGCTCTGGAACTCCTCTTCAGAAAATTAAGTTCCATTGCTTCATACTTTAATTTTTCTTTCAATGGTTTAGAGATCAGTTTAGGAACTGATTCCAAATCAACACTATTTTGTTCACAGAAGTGAATGATAGCATCAATATAGTTCATCTCTACATTATGTTGAACAAGATGCTCAATCTCTTGTGCGAATTTGGATGGACAGAAAAACTTTTTTTCTAATTCTTTTTCTAGTTCATTCCCCATTCTTTGTCCCAGTATTGTGATGTACAAATTCTTTAATATATTGAACTAATAACTTAATATAATCCCCTTTGTTTCTTTTGTCAAATACTTTGACCTCACCACCAGGGGTAACCATCAAAGTAATTAACTTCTTAATGGGAATACCAGTCATCTCATAGTATGCTGATGCATAAAACATTTCTTGAACAAAATAGTTCTCAATCCACTTTTCTGGTTTGATCTTTTCTGAAGTTTTAAAGTCTATGACTGCGAGTTCTCCATCATATTCTGCAATACAATCGACTCTACCTGCCAATCCAAAGTATTCTGAGTAGAGTGTTCTTTCGATAGCATGAATATTATTTATCTTATCTAGTTCTGGTTTCAAATGATGAAACATAAACTTAGATGCTGGAAGATAATTGTTCCAATCAAGTTCTTTATTCAGTAGATAATCCTGTGCTACCTCGTGAAAGTCAGTACCTCTTGTAGTTGCTTTCTTGGTGATACGATTTGCTTCTTCAATACCAACTCGCTTTCGCCAGTCAGCAAAGATTTGTCGATTATAAAAAGAAGTTACAGATGTGATAGAAGGCACCCAGTCTCCATTGGGAAGGTTATAGAGACGGATGCCATTTGTTTCTTTCTTTTCTAACTCAATTTCACCGAGATAATTATGATGAATAAAATTCATAGATTCAGATCAGATTTAGCAATAAGGTATTCTTTACAAAGACCAGAACGTACAATGTCTTCTACGCCGAATTCAATACAATCAACTGAAGGCATCATACGCAGGATTCTCATGAAATCAATAATACCATTCTTCTCATTTGTTTTAACCAAATCAGACTGAGTGGCATCACCACAGAACATGATCTTTGAATTTTCACCAACTCTTGTAATTATACTATCAAGTTCGTGGAAATTCAAGTTTTGGAATTCATCAACAATGATGATGCAATTGTCAAGAGTTGTACCACGAATAAAAGAAGTACTCCAAAAAGAAATTGTCCCTTGAGTTTTAAGATTACCATAAAGCATCTCAAAGTCTGCTTCAGTTGGTAACTCAAACATATACTTTACCATATTCTTATATGGAATCTGGTAGAGTGAAGACTTATCCTCATGATCTCCAGGCAGGAAACCAATCTCTCTGGTCGCTACAAGAGATCTAACGATGTAGATCTTCTCGTAGGGTGTCTTCTCATTCAATACGTCTTGTAGGGCATTGTAGAGGGTGATGAAAGTCTTTCCTGTACCTGCAGCACCATATGCAACGATGTTTTGATCGTTCTTGTAACATCTGAAAAGTTCTTGTTGATTCTCTGTAAGAGGATCAATCGTTTTCATCAAGTCTGAATTGATTGGTTTTTTTCTTTTCATGTGCTTGTTACTCATTCCAAATGGAACTACTGGAGTTGAACTCTTTCTTTTTGCGGGCATAAGAGAAGGGATCAGATAGGGCGAACGTTAGAACCAGGGGCTTTAGATGCCTTTCTCAAGACATCATTCCAACCTGGGTGAGATTTTTTGAGTTTATCGTAAACCTCACCCACTTCCCCAAAGTTAGGGAAAGTTGTTGGATCTGAGTAATCTCTTTCCCATGCTGGATTGTCTATTCTCCATTGATCCCAATCGTGAACACTCATCTTAACTTCTTTTTGTTCACCAGTCTCTCTATTAATAACAGGATATACAGCCATAAATCATTTATACCTTAATGTTATTTATTGCCACTCAAGTGCTTCAGCAACAGCAGGAAACTGTTCAATGAATACTTGCTTAGCAGCGTTTGCAATGTCCATGTGTTCCTTCTGTGTACCGTGTCCAGAACGCAAATCAATGTAGTGAATCCAAGAACGCACTGAACCTGTCATGTACAGGCGTGTAGGCGTTGCTAAGGGCAGTACAAACCTTGCACACTCCTTTGCTACTCCACGCTCTAGCATTTGATTGTAGAGTGCCATAGAGGAGTCAAACAAAGTCTCCATCTGACGATTCAAACTATCGATAACCACTTTATCCAAATCATCAATAGAGTTCTGACGATTCTTTGTGTCTTGCCTACGTAGTTCAGGTAGAGGAATCGTCTTGCCGAGTAAAGAACTATCAGCATACCTCTGTGAAAATTCTTGATACGTAAATGAACGATGACGTAGAATCTGGGCTGCAATACCACGAGTAGTATTGATCTCCAAAGTCATCGTTGCTTGTTCAAAAATACTCCAGTGCTGGTGCTTGATACAATACTTCAGCAAACCAGAGAAATTATCATTCTCTTGATTAGAGGGATTACTTACCCGAGCACAGTATGCCATGTGTTTCTCCGCATCAGGAGTCACACTAATCAACTTAATCGGGGTATCCATCATCATCTCCGTCATAAAATACTTCGTCGTAATCTGTAATGTGTTGTGTAATCTCTTCGTAGTTCATCTTATATGAATCTACATCAGAATAAACTTCTGACTTTAGACATTCTACCAGAGACTCAAGGTTTTTGACAATTAACTTAAGCTTTTCTCTATCCATCATGATTAACGCTGACAAAGCTAATTATACACAAAAAAAGGAGGGTAGTCAACCCTCCATTCAGACTATTCTAGAATCCTCCTACAGATTCGTTTACATAATGCCTGATCGTCGTCGCATTCAATTAGACAATTATAGTAGTCGTTAATGAGATCTGCTTCATCCGCACTCCTATCTAAAGTATTCTCCAGTCTCATTAAGCTTTCGTTCCATCCTGCTAATTGATTGTATGAAATAAGATTATGCATGATAACCTCCACGATTGATTTAACTCATAATGTAGATCGAACTTTCAGTACACTTTTCTCACCTCTTAATTCTATCACTATCTATAGGAATTGTCAGGAAACCTTAATAAAAATTTATGCCTACGAGTTTATACCTAGACAAAAAAGAGGGGTGGTTAACCCCTCTGTCTCTTCTACTTGGTGTAAACGTGTCCGCGATAATGGAATGTGCCGTGAGTCTCTTTGGGTTCATGGGTGCCCACACAAAACTCACATCCACGATAGGTGGTGTGGTGAATCTGGGCGTCATGAAGAGCATTGGCTTTATCCAATTGCTTCTTAATCATTAGAAGTGTGTTCATTGTCAGTCTCCTGAAATACTAGGGTGAATTAACTCCCGTTCCTTCAGTCGTTTGCGTCCTCTAAAGAGGATGAACGACCCGTTCCGCGACTTACTTGCGTCAGAGTTTCCTCTGATGAACGTAAGCACATTATAGTGCTTCTATTCTATGTATGCAAATAGTTTTGTAAAATATGATACAAAAAATTAAATAATTTCGTTTTCCTTAAAGTATTGTAAGGTTTCTTTCATGCCACCAATGTGCTTAAACCCAATGTTAATTTGAGGGTATTCTGCATTTTGGCCGAACTCTGCTTCAAATCCTCTCTGAGTAAAATGTTCATTGAGTTTGTACTCAAGAAACTCACCACCAAGAGATTTAAGGAGCATACTAATACGCTCACACTCTTGACTTCCATTAGAATAAATTACTGCTGTTTCAGTCACGTTGTCTCCAGTCATCAGGTTTATCTTGATTAAACCAATCTACAATCTCATCAGCACTGCCAAATCCAGTGCGATGATTTGATGGATCTGGATCGCCCAAACCCATCTTATTCATGAAGTCATCCATGCTACCCTCTACCATGTCAGGATTGGCAGCACGGCCTCTTGCTTTTTTAAGTATCTCACGAGCAGAAGTATTTGCCTTAGCAAGTTTCTCTGCCCAAATCATGTCCTCCAAACCTACCGACTCTTGTGCAACAATCTTTTCACAGATTGCTTCTAATCGTATTCTGTATTGGGTTGAAAGCATTTTACTTATCCGAAAGATAGTGCTCTAGTTGATTAATTCTTTTAAACTCGTCGTATGCTGTCTCTGAACGAATATGAAGAATGTCCTTAATGTCATCCATGATAAACGTTGGATCAACATAGTCATCAAGATACTTATCAATCGCTTCTTTTAGATAGCGATACCTATGCCACTCAGGCGAGTACGGTTTATAATTCATAATAATAGTTGCACATACTTAAATCATAATACTATTTAAGACGATTGTCAACTTAATGGTCTACCATTCTTATCAACCAATCCAAGTTTTTTTACTTGACTCAGATTGGACTTTTCTCTTTTTTTAATTTTTTTATACTCTTTGATAATCTTATCAATCTCTTTGTTTGAGATGTTAACTTTCAACTCATCTTCACTATTAGAGACAAACCCAAGACCACTTTTTTTAGTTTCTTCTTGAGAATCAACATAATCATTAATTACATCTTGAATTTCACTTCTAATGAGAGAGTTTATTTGATCTCTAATAATTTCTTCATTCATTTTCTCTTCTTTTTATCAGGTGATTTGTATCCCCACAACTTAGGGTTTACAGTTCCATATCCAAAATCAATCTTTTGAACTGCACCAGGACCATACTTGTCATAGTACATATCAAAAAGATCTACCATTTTTTTACAACGTGTTAGGTCAATGTGAGTTTGACCATCTTCAATATACCAAATAAGTTTGGCATCGTTTGGAAATGATTTATCTTTTGCTTGCTCAATAGTTGTTTTTTCTAAAAGAACTTGACATCCATAGGAAGAAGGATCATGAGGATTAATAGCATTACTTCCCATTTCCTTCTCCCCCACATTAACGTCTTGAGCAACACTCACGAGCGACCACCCCATCGAATGTCTGGGTATGCTTCGCTTACAATATCTTGACTGATTTTATATTTAGACTGAAGAGATTTATCCTTTGTCAAACAAAGAATTTTTGCTTCTTCAGGATGGAGACCTTCAAGAATTTGAATGAACATAGTTTCTCTACGAAGAGAAGACAAACTATCGTTGCCTCCCTTTACGAAATTGTAAAGGTGTTTATGTTCTCTTCTCAAAGAAGTGTGGTCTGTTCCAACAGGAACTTCATTCTCTTTATATGGAACTTGTCCTTCAGGAATCATTGAAACAACAGTGTCATCAAAGTTCCAAATAAAGATGGTTTTGAGAGCATCAGTCTCATATTCTTTTAGAATTTCAACCTTCTTTGCCTTAGACCTTTGATTACTTGCAAGTTCAAGAATCTCGTGAATAAAAGGATTGGGAGGAAGTTTGACTTGACTTTCTGTAGTCTTAGTTCTAGTCGTCCTCTTCTTCGTCGTCGTAGTCGTCATAACTGTTTTCAAATCGTACTGCTAAAATTTCATCTGGTAGAATGTTACCATTCTCATCAAACATCTCTGGATGTGTATAAACTGGTTGTGTTTGGTATACATGTTCTTTTGCCAACCATCCTACTACGCCACCAACAAAAAAGAACATGATTGAAACTAAAGTTCCAATAGTGAGCGTGACTGCTAACATCTGTTTTCTCCAGAGACTATTTTTTTCTAATGTCTAAGTAAAAGTTTAGATGTAAAACAATTTCTCTGCGGAAGAGAGAAACCATTTTACCAAACTTTACTTGAAAAGTTTTTGGTTGATCTGGTCTCTTCCTCCTATTGCGTAGTAGTAGTTCAACACCCCGATTTATTTGGAGTTCATCATTATTTAGATTGCTTTTTGCGTCTTCCTGGTCTTTTGTCATGCTTGTATCTCCAGGCATCTTCAAGAATACTATTGAGATATTCTTTTATTTTTCTTGCTTGTGGTTTTGGAATGTGACCATATGCTTCACGTAGTTGTTTGTGATCATTATCTTGTCCACCTTTAAGATACTCTTCTAGATCTAAGACAATATCATTTATTTCAGCAGCAGTAGAACTTTCAATAAAAGATTCTGCTACTGTTCTTGTTGCATTGCAAGACTTGAGATAATCATAAAACTTGAGAACAAATTTTCCATTGAATGCATAATCAATAGAACTTTCAACAACTCCGTATAGATCTTCCATTAAACTAACTTCATCTCCTTTAAAAATTTAATAGTGTCAGTGCATCCACCAATCTGCGTCTGATCACAAATCACTTGAGGAAATGTAGATCCTTGACCAAACTCTTTATAAAACTCTTCGCGTGTAAAATCACGGTTAAGTTTATATATGATATGTTTGATTTCAGCCAACTCTAACACTTTTTGAATTTTTGTGCAATAAGGACATCCATCCTTAGAATAAACTTTAAATTCCATTAAAAAAGAGGGGAGTATACCCCTCTAATTATATCAGTTGATAATTCATTAATCAACTATCGCAGTATGCTTTTCACCCATTAGTTTGCCGTAGATTTTAGCGTAGAACATTTGAACAGATTTATCATCAGTTTCTTTGATTTCCCTCTTTACAAGTTCCATCAAAGCATCAAGTTCTTTAACCTTCCAATCAGCGTCTACATTATGTTCAGTAACTTTCATTACAGAGCGTTGCCTCGTGGCAAGACTTCTTCTGGGAATACAAAGTTCTCGTGTGGTTGGTCTACTGGAGCCATCCACGCTCGAAGTCCCTCATTAAGGAGGATGTTCTTTGTATAGAACGTTTCAAACT
>Ga0255768_10003913_pt1 | contig 14669 bp, 31 predicted proteins | sample 071ome_33_FD_179983 | JGI IMG/M metagenome (GOLD analysis project Ga0255768, IMG submission 179983) | Coastal salt marsh microbial communities from the Groves Creek Marsh, Skidaway Island, Georgia - 071412AT metaG (version 2) | ecosystem: Environmental > Aquatic > Marine > Intertidal zone >...
CCCGCAGCTTGTGATGGTACAAACACAGCTGGAACCGCATTTACTTTTAACTTTGGACAGCGAGCATTCGAGCAAACCCCACCGACCGGCTACAAGGCACTGAACACCGCCAACCTGCCCGCGCCGGACATTGCGGATGGGACGCAGTATTTCAATACTAAAACTTGGACCGGAACTGGTGGAAGTCTGTCACTTACTGGTGTCAATTTTCAGCCAGATTTTACCTGGATTAAAGGTAGGTCAAACACTGAAAACCACTCTTTGACTGACGCCGTGCGTGGCGCACCCGCGTTTTTGATTTCAAACTCAACTTATCAAGAACAAAGTTACGCAGGCAAAGCTCTGACTTCCTTTGATACTGATGGTTTTACCGTTTACGACGAGACTACTGGCGGCTATGCAGTCAATATGTTAGGCAGAACCTACGTCGCTTGGAACTGGAAAGCAGGCGGCAGCGTCTCAGCCGATAACAACACCGACGGCAGCATCACCAGCACGGTAAGCGCCAACCCCTCCGCTGGGTTCTCGATTGTTAGTTGGACTGGCACTGGAAATAGCGAAACAGTGGGTCACGGATTGGGCGTGGCTCCATCGTTTTATATACTTAAGTCAAGAGACAACGCTGAAGACTGGGCGGCATATTTTACCGTTGTAGATGGATCGCTTGACTACATTGCTCTTAACACAGGAAATACTAAGTCTGATTCTGGACTCACTGCACCTACTAGCACTGTGATTTATAGAGGCACGGCAGATGCTAACAACGAAAAAATGATCGCCTACTGCTTTGCCGAAGTCGAAGGCTACAGCAAGTTCGGCAGCTACAGCGGAAATGGTAATGCAGACGGTCCGTTTGTGTATTGCGGATTCAAACCAGCGTGGATAATGATCAAAAACACCACAACTGCCCAAGGCTGGTACATAAATGACAGCGCCCGCAATCCTTACAATCTAAACTATCTCGCATTGTTCGCTCAGAGTGCTGACGCTGAAAGTGCTAGCACTGGCGGCGCGGCATATGATTTCCTTTCCAACGGCTTTAAGCCAAGAACATCAAATAACGATTCAAACGGATCAGGTGACACTTACATCTACATGGCATTTGCCGAGCATCCCTTTGGAGGCTCCGGTGTTTCGCCCGCTACTGCTCGCTAGGATCTAACCATGGGATACCTAATCAACGGTCAGCCGCTTCGCGTTGGTCGCCCTTTCACTGATGCTGACGGGGTGCAATACCCGTCTAACTGGCTTCGTCTTGCTAGCGAGGCTGATAAGGCTGCAATCGGCATTACTTGGGAGGCTGATCCTGCCCCAGTCGATACCCGTTTTTACTGGGATCACGATCTCCCCAAGCGGCTTGAAGATGAGCCTGCTGTTGATGAAAACGGCGACCCGGTGCTTGATGCTGACGGCGTGCAAGTCATCAACTACGGCTTGAAGACTGAGTGGACCGCCAAGCAAAAGCAAATCGCTGGCAGCCTGCTTGCATCGTCTGATTGGTACGTCACCCGCAAGGCTGAGAACGACACCGCCATCCCGGCTGCTGTTTTGGCTTACCGCGCTGCAGTCCGTACCGCCAGCGGAACCCGCGAAGCTGAAATTAACGCCTGCACCACTACGGAAGAACTGGCAGCACTGCTGACCAATCCGGCGCAGGTCATGAATGACGACGGCGAGATGGTGGCTAACACTGAGCCGTTCATTACGCCATTTCCTGAGCAGGACTGATGGCAGTCAAGTCGAAGACGGCGCTGGGTCGGATTGACCACCGCCCTGGAAAGCCTAAGAAAACCCGTCAAGGTGCGGGTCAACACTCAAAAGCCAGCCACGGTAGGAAGAAGTATCGCGGGCAAGGCAGATAAATGGATCGACATACCCGCAACAACTGGCGCAAGATCAAGATTGCGTTAGAGGCTGCGGGTAAGACGGACTCTTGGTATTACAGACGCGCTCTAGTGATTTGCAACGGAGGCAAAGACCCGGTAGATCATGAGGATGTGCGCTTTTTGGACTTAGGCGATGCATGAGTTCAGCGACGGTGAGATGCGACTGATCTACACCGCTGTTCTGGCTTACCGCGAACGGGGCAAAGACAACCCATCAATCAGGCAACATCAGGCGACATTGCATCGCATCCTGAAACGCCTGAAGCCCTTGGCGTATTACAGAAGCTACTTACAGGAGGTATAGTTGCTAGATCCTGCACTGCAGGGTGGATGGCAAGACCCCAGCCGACGCCAACTCGGTTGGGGTTTTGTTTTTGAAAGACAGTTTTGCAACTGGGCTGATATTTAAGACGGTAGGATTTGGCGACGGTTTATCTCTTCTCATGATCAAGACCGCTTCTGCTGCTATTGCTTGCGTGGCCCTCGCAGCACCTGCAATGGCTGGCCCCTACGCCAACGTGGAAAATAACGCTGGCTGGGCTGGCAGTCAGTTCGCCGGATCTTCAACGGATCTGCATTTGGGCTGGGAAGGCTCGAATGGCGTTGCTTCCTACTACCTGCAAGGCGGCCCCACTCTTCTTAGCCCTAACGGTGGCGAGGCAGAAGTTGAGCTTGGCGGCAAACTTGGCGGTTCTCTTGCTGCTACTGAGGACGGAAAACTTTCCTTTTACGGTGAGTTTGCCTTTCTCACTGGCGACGCTGCCAACGGTTACGGCACCAAAGTCGGCGCCAAGTACAAGTTCTGATAGCGTCAGAACATCACACCACACCCAGGGGTCGCTTCGGCGGCCCCTTTTTGTGCAGTGGTTTGAGCAACTGCAGGTAACGCGCAACTATGCAGGCGCCTTTTGGCGCACTGTTGTGATCGGTTGCCTTAGGCCGGCTAACTGGCAATACTGTTGGCCGCCTTATTGGGTTGTGCCGTATCTTGACGACCTCTGGCGCTACTACAGCGAGCCGCCATACGCTGCTGAGCGAAAGGCTTTAGCCAATGAAGATTGACCAGTTTGAAGCGCCTGGGCTTCGTGTCACGCGGACGTTTGACCCGTGGAATGGGGCCTATTACATCGCGTGGAAGCCTGACGTGTCGATGTGGTTTCGTGAGCGCAAGACGCTATTGAAGTTCGTGGCGTGGCCAACCAAAACCCCGACGGGTGATCGTTTCCGTGATTGGCTCAACGGATTTGAAACTGACAACGCGACCAGATTTGTTGGCGAGTCTGAGCAGCTAAGCGAGGAGATAAAAGCCACGGGATTCGGGCCAGAATGTCACCTAGATGAGTCTGACCCTAACTACCAGACTCGCACGGTGGTCTAACCATGCAACGCATTTTCAACCTGATGGCGTTCGCGTCATTCATCGTCACTGGCACCTTCGTTGGCATCCTGTTCTTTTCGATCTACCAGCTAGACCGCTGGGAGAAAGAAGCCGTTGAGCGTTTAGGCGCTGGCGTCAAGGCTGACATTCAAAAGCAGCTAGACGAGAAACTAAAGCCGCCTATCAATGGAACCCCTGGCGCTTCCCTCTATTGAGCTGCCTGGCTCCATAGATCTTCCGCGGATGCAGATAGCGGTGCCGGTATTTCCGGCCCCATCTCACCCGGTATTGATTCCGCCAAGCGTTGAACCGAAGCCGCCGCCTGAACCGCCTAAAGCGGTAGACCCAGGCGCTCGTCAAGCTGTTCAAGAGCTTCAAGATCAGGTCAAGCAGCTAAACCTAAATATCAAGGCACAACAGCAGTCGATCGACAATCTGCTTAATCCACCGGAGATCGAAAAAATCGAGCCCAAGGTGGCCAGAATTGCAGTCCCTGGAACCCCTATTGAATTTGCGTTGCCCAGCGCTGAGGTTCTCACCGTGGCGACGGTAACGGCAGGAGCGGCTGCTGCTGCTTCTGTTGGAGCGACTATGGCTGCTCAAAATCTGACGAAGAGGTTGAAGCCTTTGTTTCAGACCGCTCTAAAGAAGGTTGCGAAAGCCCGCGGGGCAGACCTTGAGACATTCGGTAGGCGTCGATTGAGACTACGTCGGAGCAGAGAGAAGCCAATTTAGCCTCAGGGTGGATCATGAAACCCTTTTCAAATAGCTCAGCGCATTTGAGGGCCCTGACTAGGTGATAGTCAAGCTGATCTTTGTCTAGCTTTTGCTGCTCCATCCGCAGGCGCTTGCGGGCTAGTTCCTTGCACATCTCAGTGATTGAGCCGTCCAAGGGCACATTTATAGACAGCTGAGCCCCCAGATTTTGCATCCGCGTGTAGTCCTCACTAGGGATTGGATCCGCGTGAGCTTCTAGGTGAAAAGGAGTAACCACAAGAGTGGCGCCATTGCAGCTATGGCCCGAGCTGAAATGCTGGCGGCTAGGTGCACCGTTGTTATTGAACTGAACTGATTGGTTGGTGTTGTTGCTAGTGGCTTGGGCCCTGGGCGCTGAGTTATTGGTCGTCTCAGCAGCTGCAGGCCCAGCCAGGACTATTGCGAGAACACACTGAGCGAAGTGGTAGTAGAGGTGGTTTCGATGGTGCGGTCGATGTCGATTTGCTCGATCAGCGTGTCGGCTGTCCTGGTGGTGATTTCCAAGGTGAAGGGGTCGCCGTCGGTTGTCAGATCCCACGTTGTCGATGTGTTTGTAATGTCAGCAGCGCTAGGGGTGACGTTTTCACCCGACCACGTTTTAAGTTCAGAGCCATAGATCTGATGCTGGATTACCTCAGTGATCGTTTGTTCTGTGGTGGTTGTGCTCTGCATTGACCCCGTTGACCACGTTGGGGTGACTGTCTGAGCTGCTGCAGGGGCCGCGGCGAATAACGTGACGGCTAACAGTAGGGCGCGTTTCATGCCTTGGGTTTGGCCTGCTCTTGATTAACTGTAGGCGCGTCTTTCTTCTTTGCGTTGCGGCCAACGGTTAGCCCGTAGCTAGCGGCCATGCTGCTCAGAATTGACGCCGAGAACGTCACGTCAATGGACTGCTTAAACATGCCCATGTAATTGGCCGTGATGACCCCGCACGCCCAGATCATCAGGCCTAACCGGACGATGTGGCCTAGCCAGTCATGCTTGTCGTCTTCGTGCTGCTGGGTCTGATCCTCGTTCGCCATGATGGGTAGAGCCTTGACGTGACGTGGTTGAGTTAGCGGCTGCTGTAACCGGAGCCGCTTTGTCAGGCCTGTTGTTCAGCCTGAATGGCTACAGCAAACGAACCGCGCAAGACCGCGATTGCTTGGTGCGCCTTAGTGCCAGCGTAGACAACATCGCTGGACAGTTGGAAGAGCTGCACAAGGATCTAAGAGCTGACCGCGTTGAAATCTTTAGCCGCCTGAATGCAGCAGAACGCGCGATTGCGCGATTAGAAGGGCCAAAGAATCAGGCCTAGACTTTTAGCAAAAGGCAAAACCCATGCTTGCTCTGATTCGTCCTATCGTCTTCAGCTTCATGAAGACCGACGGCGTAAAGCGCTTGGTCGTTGACCTGCTGCGTGCTTACGCCAAAACCACTGAAAACCGAGTTGATGACAACTTGGTTGATTGGGTTGAAAAAGCACTCTGGCCCGGTAAAGACTGATCGTGCTGGATTGGATGGTGCCAATGGTGCTGCAGCTAAATCAGTTTTTCGCACGGTTTAGTGGGCAGCCACATCAGCTGGCGGCTATCCAAAAGCTTCAGGAAGACATGCCAGAGGAACTGCTACGGCACGACGCCGAGTGGTTCGAGCTATGGAAGGCCTCTGGCAAAGATCGGACTGAGTGGAACTACGTTCCCTATTTCAACCAGCTGGACCTGCCAAGCGGTGAAACCCAGTGCTTCACAACGGCAATGGCGATGGTGGCCGGCACCTATGCCCTGATTGCTGACCAGTGGGAGTATTACCGGGTACGGATGAAGTACGGCCCGACTGAGGAGGTCACCAGTCACCTAAAAGCCATGTCTGAGCTGGGTGCTGACGTTGAGTTCATCCAAGACGGCTCAGCAGACCTGCTCGTGGAAGAGGTCAGAGCTGGTCGGCCTGTAGCTGTTGGCTTCCTGCATCGCGGCGACATCACCACCGGCAGACCGCCTGAAGGCTTTGGCCATTGGGCTGTTGTCATCGGGGTCAAGGAAAACGATTACTTCGTCGTGCATGACCCGCGCGGTGAATACGACATGGGCACCGGGCAGCTGATTAATAGCAACGGCTTTGCCGTCCGCTACGACTGGGATGACTTCCTGTTTCGCTGGGAAGTTGAAGGCCCTGGCAACGGCTGGGCCATGATCATCAACGATCTGAATTTTCAGCCTGCTCCGTAGCCTTGCCGTAATATCGGCACGCCTGTTCGTACTGCCACACTGCTTGCCAGTCTTGGCGGTGCAACATTTCCATTCCCATTGCTGAAACTTTCCAGTAGAACTCTCCGTTTATCTTTACGCGCTCAATTTTCGGAGGGCTCATGTCATCGCTACCGTTGAAATATCCAGTCCCAAAAGTCATGTCACATTGCGGAGAATGGATGGTTGTTGAGTTCAGCCTGCAAGAGGAGTTGGCCCTTGAGCATCAGGCTAGGCAAATTCTCGGCACTACCGACCATGAAGAGGTGACAAAGCTATGCGCTCAGCTAGCTCGTCAGACGGCCTACCACCAGAAGCTAATGACCCAAGCGGTGCGCTACATCTCAGAGCTTGAGATCAAGCTGGCCTTGGCTGATGACGTGGCAAGCCTGCGGCCATGGTGGAAGCGCCTTCTAGGCCGCCAGTGAGAACGGGCTGCTCTGCTCTTTCATGAATAGCTTGATCTTGTTAGCGCCTTTAATGAAGTTCTGGCGGGCAGTCTCGCGGGTAGTGCCAGCTTGCTTGCCGATGTCGGTGAAGGTCGTTACGTCGTAGCCGTCAAAGCCAAAGCGCTTAGAGACAACATCCCTCTCAGACTCCGTCAGACGAAAAAAGGCCAGCTTGAGCTGCTCATACTGTTCGATCTGGCCGATGTCTTCCCAGCTGTCAGACGGGGTGCGCTCATCAGCGATCAGGTCAATTAAAGGCGAGCCGTCTTCTGTCGCTAGGCCGTTAAGGCTGACGTGAGGGGTAGAGCGCTGCATCACCAGCAGCAGCGTTTCCTCGTTCGTGTTTAAGGCCTCGCACCATTCGGCCATGGTTGGCGATCGGCCTTTTTCTTGCAGAAACTCGCGCTGCACTTGCAAAGCCTTGTGCATCATGTCGGTCTGATGCTGAGGGATGCGGATCAATTTATCGGTCTGGGCTATGGCTCTTGTGATCCCTTGCCGAATCCACCAGTACGCATAGGTACTGAACTTGTAGCCCTTTGTCCCGTCGTACAGCTCAGCAGCCCTAGCTAGGCCAACAGTGCCTTCCTGCACGAGGTCCATCATTTCAAGACCGCCACCTTTTAATCGGTTGCGGTACTTTTTGGCCACCATCACAACCAAGCGCAGGTTGCAACGAATGAGCCGTTCGCGTGCTTTTAGCCCGCGCTTCATTTCGCGCTTTTCTTTAGGCGTTAGCTCGCCTTCAGTGTCGCGCAGTTCGAGATACCGCTTGACCAGTCGCGACAGCTCAATCTCTTCGTCGGGGCGAAGCAAAACCTCGCGCCCGATTTCGTTGAGATAATCCTGGAAGCTGTCGCTAGACATGGGTCAAAGATGACGGGGCAACCGTAGCAGGGTTAGCCAATCTCGCCAGTGACGCTGTCGAAGTTGAAATCCTTCAGCGCGTCATGCGAAAAGATCCACATTGCAAAAGCAACGTGAGACTCTTTGGCTTGTTTGTTGATTGGAATGAAGGGGTGGCTAGCTGCCCAATAGCTCTCGAACAGAGCCACCGCATCTTCGTGAGACATTAGAACGTAGGTTCGCTGCTCTTCGGTTTTAGCGGAGAGAACGAACCGGAGTTACCCCAGAGGCCACCCCAAAGGGTGAATCCTGTGACTTCCTGATAATCGTCTTTGCCGCGATAGACGCGAACCTTGGTGCCTTCGGCCTCAGCCTGTTCGGCCATGGTCATGAGCCAAGTGGCCGCGGCCATTGCTTCAGTAGGGGTGAAGTCAACTGCCAAGTTGTGCTCAGGTGAGCGGTCGTTGGTGCGGTTTTGGTTTTTGGTAATGCGGAAGCGGGCGTTGAATGCAGCGTCTGCCATGTCAGTTAAGCGGGGTGATGTTGTTTGCCTCTTCAAAAGCCAGCACATCCGCGAGGCGGTAACGGATGCGCGGTTCGCCAGCTGGAATGGCCAAGCGTGGCATTTCGTACCATGGCGGGCCAATGGGTTTGCCCTTTCGTGAGATACGGCGCCAGTTGGCAACAGTGCCAGCCATGATCCCGTAACGCTTGGCTAGCTGACGCTCAGTGAGGTACGGGCTAGAGGTGTCGGTCATTTGCTGATCAGCTTTTCGCGTTCAGTGAGCAGCTTGAGCAGGTGGTCATGCTCGGCCTCGCTTAGCTCGCCTGTGTTTTTGTAGGCAGTGAGCTTGGTTCGGGTTGCCTTGGCCTGTTCTTCGTCGGCGACCTTGTTAATAACCTTTGTCGCCGACTTGGCCATGGCGCTCAGAACGATGGCCTTTGCAGAGTTTCCTTGCTGCTGCAGTTTGGGCTTAGCAGCTGCTGGGACTGGGGCTGGTTTTGCGGCGGGTTGTGGATCAAGATCCGCAGCGCCAGCGTCATCGTCAACAATGCCAGGGGCAATGCCAAGGATCGCGAGTAGGGCATAACGCCGGTAGTAAGTACAAGCCCCTGCAACCGAATGCATGGGATTGCGGGAGGTATCCGTGATTAGTGGCAACCGGCTTTCGATCCGCTCGCCGCTGACATGCAAAAGGCTAGTGACCAAAATCGGCCGTTCTTCACCCTCTTCAAACGTCTGCACAACTGCAAGACCGTTGCTCCGCAGTGCGGGCAGAAGAATGCTCAGGATGCCTGGCAGCGTTGCATATTTGCCGTAGTTGGCGCGGCCATCTTCGTGAATGGTCGGCAGCTGTCCGTACAGGCTGCACAGAGCTTTAGGCAGCTCTTTGAGTTGTTCGGTCATAGGAAAACAGGGTTCTGGGAAAAGGCGTAGTTAGGCAGGCGGATGGTTTCAACGCCTTGGCTATAGCCAGGCCACGGCGGCTCCATCTGCCGCCATGCCTTGATTCGTCTGAGTGCCTTCTGCTGCAGCTTCGAACCTTCGGCCAAGCTGTCGTCATCTAGCTCGTAGATCCCGACGTTGTACGGGTACTCAACCTCAACGACAAGGAAGATAAAGCGCTCAGCGCCTTTGACCCCTTCTAGGTAGTGAGCTGCTGAGAGGTGATATTTGAAGTTGGCCACCGTCTTGGCGAACTCAGAACGCGATGCCAGCGAGCTGGTGGTTTTCAGGTCAACGATGACCGATTGCCCATCGTGCCAGTCAGGACGACACTTGCAGCGCAGGTCGGTCTCAAGGTCATCCCAAAAAAACGACTGCTCAGCCTTGCCGCTATAGAGCAGGCGACTGGCGTCATCGTGGTTGCGGACTGCAGCAACAATGCTTTGAGCTAGCGCCCATTCGCCGTGAGTGATCGGCTCTTTGCCCTGGGCCCTGATCGCCTTCTCTTCCTCTTTGCCGATTTTGGTATTGCGAGCGGCGCAAACCACATAGTCGGAGACGAAGCGCTCAGGCTCAAGCACTGCGGTGTGGATAATTTCACCACGCCTGAAGTAAGGCTTTGACTCAGGCAGGGGCCGTTCAGGGCTCTCCCACTTCATGTAGTAGTGATGCCCAGAGCGCAGGGCGTCTTTGAGCATTGACGAGCCTATGGCGCCGTCTGAGTGGTAGTCGTAATTAGTGAGCATGGTTAGGACAGACAGTTTCTGGGATTCATATCGGATGCTTTTTGAGAACGTGCTTAAAAGCTCCAACGATGTCTTCCCAGAAAATCGTGGGGGTCTTGCCTTTCCACTGAACGCTTCTGTTGTGAATCAGAGCTTCAGTCGGCTGAGCCGTATAAAACTTGTGCTTGCAAGACGGGCAGGCACGACGACGAACAAAATCCCCCTGCTCGGAGCGATAGGTTGACATCACATCAGTAATTAGGCTCCCGCAGTTAGGGCACGGCGGGCCCATCCGGTTCGCTCCCATTTGCTAGTTGCAGTCAGAGTCAATTTTTGGCTAGTTGCTCGCAGGCGCGTTGAATGCCGGCCTGGCAGTCATGGTGCGTCATGTCGTCGAGCGAGCCCGAGACAAAGAACATGCCGATCCCGGTGATGCCGGCGAAGAGAGCAAGAGAAGCAATGATTTTCATGGTTAGACGTGTCCGTTGGGGGCCTCTTCGGCCGCGAGTTGGTTGAGGAGTTGACGTTGCCAAGCGAGGCAGGCTGCAACCTGCTGCCAATCGTCTTTGCCGCCGCGGGCGATGAGCGTATTGGCCAGCTGGCGGGATTGGCGGAGGGCTTCAGCTGTTTCGGTGGCGTTCATTCGTTGAAGGAAGGAAGAACGGGTTCTGCAGGCTTTGGTTTGGGAAACCACTCACCACACCAGTAGGCGGGTGGGGTTTCAGGCTGGGGGTGCGGGTAGCGGCGACATTCGCCGTTGGTGACGCTGTTTTGCGTGACGATCCGAAGCCAGAATTTGCAGGTTTCGCAGGTCTGCCCGTACATGGCCGGTTGCGAGGCGAGCCAATAATGGCACCCATGTCTAGGGGTGCATAGGGGTAGATCAGGGAACAGCTACAAGCTGTAGCAATTCGGACTCTGTCGGCTCTCGCCCAATAAGAAAGGGGCCCAAAGGCCCCTCACTCATCCTTTGTTGATTTGCCGTTAGACCACCGAGGTGGAATCGTGCTGTCAATTACTTGACAGGTGCGGTGCCAGGGGCGGGCCGCACGCAACAGAGGTACCTAGTCAACTCATCACCAGGAGCGCCCCAAAGAGTGCTCACCTCCGAATGACCTAAGCAGCCAAGCCAACTCATCACCAGCCGGTCTGAAGACCTACTTCCGAATGACTCGGTAGCGGAACGTTAGCACGTCCGCTTTGAGATGCCGGGGGATGGATCGCGCCACTACGCGCCCTGTATTTACGGCTCACCGCTCTTGTATTGCAGGCTCCCCGGCACAAAAAAAGGGGCCCGTAGGCCCCAGGTCTCACAACTTGTCGAGGGTGTCTTCGTAGTCCTGGGCCAAATCATTGATGAAGTCGGCCAGGTGCTCTTGAATCACCTCGTAAGTGTCTGCCTCGTCGTCGGTCATCAGTGCAGTCAGGGCGGCCCTGATCTGCAGTGCCCGATCGAGGCGTTGCTTTGGTGTCATTCGGTTTTCTAGGTGAGTGGCGGGATCGCTCCCGTTCCCCCATTGTATCCGAGTGAGTAGGGGTGCGTAGGGGATCAGGACACTACGCCAACCGTCACCACGCCGTCTCGTCGTACCAAGCCTCAAGCAGCTGCTCGTGCGACTGCTTTGCCAGCGTCTCAAGTCGGTGCAGCCGTTGAGAATCGAGCATGGAATAGCCCTGCTCTTCCCTTGCTTCCAAGGCCTTCAGCTCTGTGCGGATACCCCGCACAACTGCTAAGTCTTTCTGTAATGCCTTGATCAGTGCGGTTTTGTCCATAGCCTGAGGTGCGAGGAGGAGCGGATGGACCCGGTGGGCGCCGGGTCTTTTTTTTGGTCTAAGCTTTTGTCGTTAGACATTGCTTCGCGACCCCCAGCCCCCACTGGGGGTTTTTTTTTGGTGTAGCCTGGCATCACTGATACGGCAGGTGCCCGCAAGGCCACGCTGTCGATGACGAAAGTCACTGGGCAGCAGGTTCAACAACTGCTAGCACGAGGGTCAGGGCTCTTTTGAGCGTTGCAGGAGACCTCCCGAAAGGGAGGTTTTCTTATGGGAACGTCACCGGCAGCTCTTGCCAGAGCCCCGTATAGACGCCATGCAACCCGTGTTCAGGGTTGTCACGTCCTGCCAAGTGGTACAGCTCGTCAAGCACGATCTGGCGATTGCTCATCGCCTGCACGTCTTGAGCGCCTGGCAGCTTTGGCTCAGTCCTGATCCGGGCTAACTGCTGGCGCGGGGTCAATCTTTTGGGCATTGCTAATCGTGGTAATGACAGTGGCGACGATCGCCTCAAGCTGCGTCCGGGGAATGCCAGACACCGTCTGAGCGGCCTTGGCAAGGGCCTCGCTATAGCCGCGGTAATCAAGATGGATCGAGCCACTGCGATACGCAATGGCCCTTTCACGAATCAATGCACCGCGGGGCACGCCCAGCACCTCGGCCTCAAGATCCAGCTGCTGCCGTTCCTCCGGCGTCAGAAAGATCTTCACTTCCTGCCGTTTGCTGCTCATCTGCAAGGTTGATAAGGGTGACTAGGACGCCAGGCGCTTCGTTGTCTGCGCAATAGCGCTTAGCAACATTCCACGAAACGATCGCCTGATCAGGGCAAAGCCCTGCCATTTCGATCGAATCGCCAAGGCTGCGGGTGACCTTATCCAGATCGGGCTTGACTATGTGGAACTCAGGCGCTGATGGCTTGAGAGTGCCTTCGTTGCGTCCAGTGCCGAAATGGTACTTAGGCCGTTCAAATCGGAAAACAGCTGACACGGAAACGGCGCCTTGTTTGTCCCATTCGTCCGGCTTGGCGTTAGCCAGTTCAGTAATGAGCTGATTGCGCCAAAGCTTCAAAACTTTGTCGTTGGTATATCGCAGGCCACGCTTATGGCCGTTGCTAACCATCGAGCCCTGTGGGGTGGGCAGACCTACAACGTCAACCGAAAAGATGCTCATCGTCACGCAGCAGATTTTGATACTTGACTCCCTGATAACCGGCAGGGAATGACTTGAGATCGACGTTCATGTTTCGTCGGAATCCATCGCTAGGCGTGTCCAGATCTTCAACAGTGAAGAGACCATTGGCGACAGCTTTTCGCAATGTGATGCGAATTTTTGAGAGATCAAAGGCGCGTTGCATCAGAAGAGTTCCTCAACCAGTGAGTTGGAGGCTGGCGGCTCAAAGTCCGCAGCAGTGAAAACACGGGATGCAGGGTGCGCCTGTTCAGGGGCTTCCCATGGCTTCCGTGACGGTGGGGGTGCCTTCGGCTCGTAGATCGTCGCCCAGCCTGCGTCAGAAGCCTCTGTAAGGGCCTTCCGCTGGTCTTCTGGGGTCAACCCACGCAACTTGGTGCAAAGCCGCTTGTAGGCGTTCTCAGAGCGCGTTCCTTTCTTGACGCTCCAGAACTCAACCAACTCGTCTCGCACTTGGGCCAGATCGTCAGGCACAAGGGCCGGATCAAGTGCCTTCCTGCTGAACGAATTTGTTTTCCCCCCTGCACCCCCCTTTCTAGATTTATTTTCTTTCTTTTCTTTCTCTTCAATAAATAATAGGGGAGAGGGAATCCTCTCCCCCGGGTCGCGGATTCCCAGCGTAACCCCCGTGTCAAGGGCTTGGGCTAAAACAGCCCGATCCGTCGGCGTCAATTCCAATCCGCGCTCGATCAGCGCTGCGCAAAACGCAGACACCGACAGGGATACCGGCTTCCTGCGTTGTAGGTAGTCCCACAATTGGTCTGGTAAGACCACCTGAACCTTGCGAGTCATGATGATTCTTGAAGATTCCTCAATTGGATTCTTAAAGAATCTAGGGGAATCTTTTTGATTCGGCGCAGATCTGGCCAGCCTTTGCCGAAATTTGCCCTGACTTCAGATCCTGAAACAATCCTGCAGTCTGTGAACCCCCATTGCACGCACCCCTATAACGCCCCACACTCAGGCCGCTAAGCACCTAACCCCGTGGCCATCAGCACCCGTCAGATCCCCTGCCTCAACCGTCTGTCCGTGCTGTTGGAAGACGCCAAAGCCGTTGCCTACGCAATCAACGACAACGCACACGAAGAACTCAAACCCATCGACAACGACACCTATGAGGCTTTCGCTGTTGAACTCTTCCGCATCGCTAACCAGCTAGAGCGTGCCTCCCAAGTCCAAGAGGCATCAATCAAAGTGGGACTAACGGACAACTCCCCTCATGGCTCTCTTGGAAATTGATCTAGATAGTCAGCTCGACTTAGCTGTTGCTTGGACTAAAGAGCATGAACGCCAACTGCCCTTCTCTGTCTCTCAAGCCCTCAATGCAACAGCGCAAGGCTCAAAATTCATACCCGGCTCCAAAGACAAAAGCATCCTCAGCGAATTAGCCAAAACTGCCCCTCAATTCCTTGATCGACCAAAGAAGGTAGTAGCTACAGGCGCACGCGCTACCACCGCTAAGAAACGCAACCTAGAAGTCTCAATCCTTCCAAAGGACAGACCATTCAGCCGTGCACGAACACTCGAAGGCAACTTCCTTGGCGGTACTCGCGCACCTAAAGACTTTGAGGCCAAGTTCTCCTCCCTGTCCAAAGGCACCATCGCCACAAGCACCACCTACTCCCCGACCCGCTTTGCAAAACCCGTAGACAAATACGGCAACGTCTCACGTTCTGCCATCGACAAGATCATCAAGAACGTTGGCACCACAGGCCGCAGCAAAACCGGCAACGTCTTCATCGGTACGCCTAGAGGAGGCACCCGACCAGCTGGTGTCTACCGCCGTGAAAGAAACGAAAAGCTTCGCCCACTCTTCTTTGTCAACACTCCCATCGACTACAAGCAGCGCTTCCCCATTGGCTCCGTAGCCATCGGCCAAGTCAACCTCACCTTTGCTATGTACCTCCGCCGTCAACTCACCAAAAACGTCAACGACCGCATCCAAAGCAAACGCCGCGGGTCCTTCTGACGGTTTAGGACGTGGGTCATCCGAAGG
>Ga0255768_10003923_pt1 | contig 14644 bp, 20 predicted proteins | sample 071ome_33_FD_179983 | JGI IMG/M metagenome (GOLD analysis project Ga0255768, IMG submission 179983) | Coastal salt marsh microbial communities from the Groves Creek Marsh, Skidaway Island, Georgia - 071412AT metaG (version 2) | ecosystem: Environmental > Aquatic > Marine > Intertidal zone >...
ACAGAACCTTGAATATCAAAGTAGTAGAAAATGCCAGAAAGATCATCTACCAAAATAGTGATAGAATCTTGCTCTCCAGTGATACTGTCTTGTTCCGTTTCGGTAATATTTTTATAGGTAAAGATATTAGTATTCTCAGCATCTTTAGTAAATGCTAAAGTTTTACCATCATTGCTACTGTGTTGAGTATCAAACTTATATTTGTGACCATTGACAAGTTGCAGTTTAGGTTCTTTTACAAATGTAGAGTTTGCTGCAAATACATCAGTCCAACTAGCGCCAATTTGCGTCTTAACTGAGAATGTTCTTGGACTTTCACTTCTCTCTACAGTATAATCTGTGCCAGTAGGTTGTACGTTTACAATACTGCCAACAGACAATTGATGAGCGGCGTCAGTTTTGACAAAAACCTCTCTTCTGGTATTGGTAATAGTGAATGTGAATCCAGAACCTGCAGGTCCAGTATTATTACCAAGGTTAATATTATCAGCAGAGCAAGTATCACCTACGTTATAAGAAGTACCCTCACTTGTAATTGTTACTGTGGTTACGGCACCGCTACTAACAACAATAGTTGCTTTTGCACCGCTACCATCGCCAGAAGTAGTTAATGGAACTTCGGAATATGTACCGTCTGCATAATTAGATCCGCCAGTAATAGAACCAACTCCTGCTTGTAGTAAGTTCCCATCAGTTCTATTGCGAACAAAGGTCCAAGTCATACTACCGTCAGTTACGGTTCCTGAGGTATGTGTAGGTCCAGTAGAAGCAGAAGTTCCATCTTCCGCTGCTTTATATACTCTACCTTCCACAAAGACAAATGTGTTCTTGGTGTATGCTGTCGTACCAGCAAATGCAGAAAGTGCATATGAGGCATTTGGTACATCAAAGTATTCAAAGGCATACTTATTATCAATAACTCTAGTGTTAAATTCTCTAGTGTTATCATTATTACCAATAGTAACCCTAACATTGTCCCCTGCCACTAACAAATGATTATTTGCTGTGGTTAATGTTGCTGTAGACTTATCGTCATCATCTACGGCATATGTGATAGAATTGACTGTAGATCCAGTAACTTCGGAGACTAGACCGCTGACGCCAGATCCACCAGTTCCAGTATTATCAAATACTAGTCGATCATTTACTTTATATCCAGTTCCACCACCTTCAATTAAGTAATCGTCAATATTACTGGAAGAATACTTATTGGTTGCAGATACTGAGATAGATTCAGCACTTCCACCACGAATTAGAGGATAGTAACTAAAGTACCCAATACCATCTTCGCTGTATGAAAGAGTGCTTCCATCTTCCATTACAATCAGCGTTGTAGTATCCTCTAACGCTAAGAAGAAGTCAATAATATTATCTAAGTTCTTTCTCTTCGCAACAATGTTATCTACTCCAATATATGGAGCTTTATAGCGGATTGCGTTTTCTGTGAAGTTTTTCTGTAAACCGTTACCATTCCAGTTGACAGCATCTGCTTGAGAGTAGTATTGTGGTCCTACAATGTATGGGAACTTTGGATTTCCTGTACTACCATCAACAGTAATGAAATACGCATATACACCGTCTGGGTATTCTGGAGTTACACAGAATCTTCCATTATAGCGGTCAAGTGTGCCAAGACCTTCGACATATTCAAAATCTTCAATGTATGTTCCCATTGGTGCAGTAAGACCACTTAACAGTGCATCTCTACTGGTTTTAATTCGATAGCTACTAGACATTTGCTGGTAACTATTGAATGGGTTAGCATTCTTTGGATCTTCAAATCCATATGGACCATAGATTGGATGACCATCATATGCCCAACCTAAAATGGGCGAGTGTGTGGTTGGATTCAGTTCCTGAAGATTTTCATTGATACTGTCCTTAGTAAGGAACCTCAACTTCTTCGGATTGAACATGTATCCATACTCTTGATCATAAATCAAGTAGTTGGACCCTTGGAACAAACCACCGTTAGCGGAATCTAAAGTTTTTGGACTTGTAAAGGATGCCTCTGCAACACCAAGTTCTTGATATGTTGCGCCGTTGTTTTCAGTGAGTTCTGTAAGTTTAGTTTGGAATACTGCTCCACTGCCAGGATATACAATATCAATCCTAGTATTACCTGCAGTGTATCCAATACCTTTATTTGTTACAGTAATACTAGTAACAATGTTTTGAGTTAGATCTACATTAGCAAATGCAGTGGCACCAACACCGTCACCAGTAATAACAACGTCAGGTGCACCAAAATATCCAGATCCACCAAAAGTAACAATCAGACTTTCAATTTTACCGTTGAGAATTGATGGATATGCAACAGCACCACTACCAGAAACAAGTTCGATAACTGGTTCGTAACTATATTGAGAACCTGCGTCTGTAATTGAAATACTATCAATAGGACCACGAGCAACTGCTGTTGCAGTAGCACCTGTGCCACCACCACCTGAAATGCTGACCGAAGGAACCGATGTGTACCCTTCGCCACCGTCAACAACGGTAATACCAGTTACAGAACCATTCGTGATCTGTGCAGTAGCAGATGCTTGATTATCAGAATCTGCACCACCCCCAGTAATAGAAACAATAGGCGATTCTTTGTATCCAGTGCCACCATTAGTAACATTGATGGCAATAACAGATGCCTTTACACTAACTGTAGCTGCAGCACTCTCACCTTCATATTTCCATACTACAGTGCCTAAAGTTTGATTGCCACTGGTGTGTGTTGGATCAGCAGTTGATGATGTAGTGCCAGTGTTTAGTGCTTGGTAGCGTTTGCCGTTAAATTTGACTCTAGTGTAGATGGCATAGTCTGCACCACGCTCATAGTCTTTTTCAAACCTTACTGTTGGTGGATTTGTAATATCATAACCATCTCCACCATTAATTTTGGCGATACTCTTCAATCCACCAAATTTTGTAATATTTTCAGTCTTATATGAGTAAAATGGAACGCCATTTACACCAATACCAATTTGAGATGCTGGAGTATCAGTTTTTATGCTTTTAGTTTGTGGAACAAGCGGAATACGCTTTAAATATCTTTGATTTCCTGGAATACCATCATTTGATCCAAATGGACCAATTTTGTGAGATGGAATACCAGAACTTGCAACGATAGCGTCAGTATCAGACTTATATGTATTTTGAATGTCTGCTGTGAACTTACTTACTGCATTATTGATAGATCCATAGTCACTGCGACCAAAAGCAGTTTCTCTAGAGATGAAAAATTCACTAGAGAGACCTTGTGCTGGAGATGAAGATAAAACTACTTCAAATACGAAGTCGCTAACAACACCAACGACTTTATGATCTGAATTATAGATATCTTCAGGTGCATTTAAGATTCTAATAAGATCATCTCTGACAAGTCTATGCTTTTCCTTCGTAGTGATAGTTACACGAGTGGAACCATCAGCAGCGGGTGTAGAAAGCGTCGCAGAGGTCCCTCTAAGCGCTCTCTTGACGTTGTAGAGGAATGTATCCCATATTGGGTCAATGCTATCGAAACCAGGCGCTGCAGGCGTGTTTACCTTACTCTGTGGAAGGTAGTATCTACCACCATCAGTGATTTTAACACCTCTAGTGCCACCATATACTTTGAGAATGATCTCACTTCCATCTTTGTTAGAATTGCCGTAAATTTTGAAAGCTGCAAAGACTTCTTGACCTGCGTCATGGACTACGTTAGTGCCAGCAGTACGTGAACACCCAAGAAACTGATTGACAGTCTTTTCTGCGTATGATATAATTTCATCTTGGATCCTGAAGCGACCATTTTGCTGTGGCCAACCTAAAGTAGAATCTACAGTGACAACATCTACGTCTACACTGTCAGAAAGGTCATCTGCTAAGATTGTTTTGTATGGAGTGACAAAAGTTCCAAGAGCATTATTAGTATCTACGTCAATTTCGTAAATAACGCCAGTTGGAGTGAATACTTCGACGACACCCTTTACGTAAATTCGTGCAAAGTCAACATTTGGGTCATTTGAATCAGCTTCTTGGTATAAAACCTCACCAACGAGATCTTTAGGGTTACCTTGAACTGCAACTGCACGCAAAACTTCTCTAGAAGTGTAAAATGCGTCAGATGGCTTGAAAATTCTATCTCTTGGATAGGTAATTTGCGAATCTACGCCAAAAAGTGTTCTAAGTACAAATTGGAAAGAACGGGTAGATCCTTTAGAGGCGTAAAAATCCTTAATACGCTTAATTACGGTGCTTTCAGTAACACTCGCTGCAAAAGTCTTTGGATATGTTGATAAAAACTGCTCCTTGAACTTACCCAACATGTAAATTGGGAAAATATTGTTCAAGTTGACTACTTTAGTCCCTTGGGGATAAGATCCAGCTACAGATTCGTTAAATTTAAATTCTGCACTAGTACCAATCGCCTCAACACTAGTAAAACCTCGCGTGCAATCTTGGAATAAGGTAGCACCTTTGTTTTGATAGTAAATAATCTCTTCGCCAATTAGGAGAAGACCTTCATTTGGAAAATCACGAGTGTTCTGAACGTCAATAGTTGTACTTGTAGCAGATACTGCAGAAATTAGTTCTGTTTCTTCTACAAGATCTTGATAATTGTCAATATTATAGTAATCAGTCCAGTTTTGGATGATATCAAAACAATACCCTCTCAGTTCCTGAGACTTGTAGTACGATTTTACAAAATCGATAAACGTGCTATACTCATCCCTAATAAAGCTGGGGAATTGCCCTGCAATATTATGGGATATCTGAGATCTAGACTCAGGTGATACCTCAGATGGAACTGGAGGTACAGTTACTTGAGTGGTCGGCGTAGTCCACTGACCAATTTTCCAAGAAGAAACTGCCATTCGAGATTTTAACTATAACTTGACTCTGGTACAACTCCAGTTCCAGAAATATTGGAACCGCTAGTGATGGTGTCTTCAATTACATTGACGACTGTATTATCTAGTCCTATTGTGAGATAGGTTTCTCGCAAGGAGATTAAATCATTTGATTCTGGAATAGCGGAAATTTGCAGTTGATTGTTTGCAATAGATGTTGAGGTAATAACTAGGTCATTAACTACAACATCTCCATTTTCATAATCAACAGATCCCCACAAACCATCAACGTAAACAAATCCACCAGTATCTTTTACATAGAAAAGACGAAGTAGACCATTACCGTCATCATTAAGGTAATAAGTATTTTCAGTATCCCCAGCAATTTTAAATCCAGAAGTAGATACGGATGGAGAGGTCATCTGCTTCTTAATTCTGTTGCCATAGCAAACTTGATAGTTTACTCTAGCGTCTAAAGTCACGCTAACATTTTTTCTCATCTTGAGACGAGTAATATTAGACGTGATTGACAGTTCAGAATCGTCAATGATCTTACCTAACTTGGAAAACTTGAATTTTCCTCCAAATTTATTAAATTCAGAACTAGAATTCAATGTATTGAGTGAGAAGAGGATGACATTCTTAATCTCTTCTTGACTTCTGCGCGTTACGTTGGGGTTAAAATACGCAAAAGTTGTCAAATCAATGTATAAAACAGATGGATCAATAATTTTTGGTTGAACTGCCGCTACAGAATACTCTCTAAGTTTCTTCAGGACAACATTTTTCTCAGAAATTGATAACTTGTCCGCATTTTTTGGTTTGATCGCCAAAAATACCTTACCAAATTCTGGTGGATTAGCCTCTTCTCCACCGTAACATGCAATAGATGCTACATTTGGATAAATTTGAGGAACAATTGCCTCATAATCTTGCGTAGAAACCGCTCTACCGAACGCAGAATAGAATTTTGGAGCTGCAAACTTAATTGCTTCCGTAGATTCTGCTTGTGCACCGCCATCTGGGCGCGAAACTAGAGTAATTGTGATGCCAGAAGTGACAGCATTGTTATCATTGTCGCGGATTGTTGCAATATTCTCAAATGCATTCAGTCCATTTGCGCCAGAACCGCTAGATGTAGTGTATTGGCAAGAAACTACATCACCATTCAGAAGATTTTTTCCAATAGTTCCGTCACCGAACAGAATTTCAGGGCGACCATACTCAGATTCTTCTAAGAAAAAGACTTTTGAGTTCCCATCAATCTTAGTAATGTCAGTCGCTTCGAGATAACGCTCTGTAATTGTACCGCTTGTTACCTCAACACGCAGAGTAGTTGTGTCTGCACTGTCATTTTGCAGAATAAAACGTTGTCTTTGTGTAGTATCGCGCACAAAAGTGTCTGTAAGGAACACACCTTCATGCAAAGTTGTATTATTAAACGTCGCAATACCCGTCAGACTGTCTACACTAGTCGATAAATCTACGGGACTTGAGAAAACAAAGTTGTTATTGTCCAGTCCAGTGAAATTCAGGACCAAACCTTTCAAAATTGTGACAGTTTTTGGGTATGGAAACTGGGTCTGGATAGAAATATTAACAGGAACTGTAGCAGAACGCGCAGAACGAGGTGTATATCCCAGCATTCTTGCAAGTTTTACTACGTTTTCACGCAAAACAGCGGTCTCAAGGAACCCTTCATTGACCGTAAGGTTCGCATTGACCGCTGTATAGTAAGTATTGTACGCAAGAACATCCAAAAGCACCGTCATAGACGATCCTTCAAAGTCGTAATCCGAAAATTGCGACTGTGCTTTTAGGTAATTTTTGATTTGTGCCTTGATTTCATTGAATTCTAAGGCGTTTACCTGATTGAATGCCATTACGGTTTAAATGCAAGTTCTAAATTATCAATAATTGGCGGGATTCCAAGAATTTTATAATCAATACTAACTTGCAAATCGTTGTAATCTTCTTCAAAGATTGCATCAACTTCGATGACTTCTACTCTTGGTTCATATTCTTCGATGATTTGGGCAATTGTGCCCTCAATTTCATCAAGTAAATCTGGAGTGAAGTTTTCAAACAAAAGTCCAATCACGTTTCCACCAAAACCTGGGTCGAATGGTTTCTCAAAGAAGTTGTAAAGGACGATGTTTTTTACAGCAGCTTTGATGGCTGCCTCATTTCTCAATGTTAAAACATCGTCCGTTACGGCATTCTTCTCAAATGTAAGACTAAAGTCCTGAAAGGACTTAGATACAAGAGCCATTTCTAATAGGTTGACCTGATATATTTATCAGGTTTTTGGAAACCTACTCATGCCAACGCTCAACAAAGTCGTCAAACCCACCAGGACCTCCGCAAGGACGGTCCATACGGTCTTCTGGGATAGGATAAAGTTCTTCCTTTTTCTTTTCTAGGCGTTGTTTTCTAGCGAGTTCCAAATAACGGTCAGAATCAGTTTCAGTAATGAGGGTCATGCCCTCTTTAATAAAATCTCTACCTTTGTCAACTCTACTGTTACCCATTAGCGTCCTTGCCCCCGATAGCGCTTTTTCTTAGCATTACGACTAGATGCAGACAATTTGGTGTTCTGCGACTTACCCTGTCGAGTCTTTTTAGGTTTCGCTTCAACATAGTTTCCAGTACCGAAACCGCCTGCTTTGGTTTTTGCCATAATTAACCTGCAAATACATTTGATGAACCTTGTGCGACAGTGGTGCAACCGCTGATCGCATCACCTATTCTACCACAACCTTTGCCATTGACAAATACTGTTGTAGATCCCGTAGTAATCGCTGCTGAGTGTGATGGGCAGGGACTACCAGGGAGCAGGTGAGGTGTGTTGTTGTCTCCCTGCCTAGAGACAGGAATACCATTTACAAACACGTTTGTACTACCTTGTGCCCTAGTGGGTGTAGAACAATGACTAGTGTCATTATCACCTATTCTAGTTACAGCAGGCATTACTTTCTCTCCCTCTTCATAAGTTGTTGCAAATACTCTCCGTACTTACCCATCTCTATATGATCGTTAATTGAATGTGGAGATGGTGGTGGTGTTGGATTGAATTTAATTACATGATCAAACTCATCGGGAATATCAGCGACCTTATCATAGGTTCTAATATATTCCCCATCCTTAATGACGAACTCGCCACTAAGCGCCATAAATCCATTTGCCAGGATTCCATCCATACCGATTATCACTTGGTTTATCGTAAAAGTAACTCTGATCTATATAGAACCTTGCCAATGATCCATATTCCCCAGGAGAGTGTGGGGGGAAATGACCGTTAGCGAAGTGTTGCTTGATGATAAGGGTATCAGTCTGAGGCGTCGTTATACAGGGCAAGCAGGACCATGTAACGGTCACTGTGTATGTTACAGTGACATATACCCTATCATCTGGATAGAACCTATAGATGGCGTTGTAAGGCATCTCAGGCTTCGTATCTGCGTCTGTAGTGGGCGTAAACGGCGTCTCAGGTAGTTTGTCACAGTTTGACCCTGTATCGCTGTTACCGCCCTTCTGAGTGACTGGTGTGGTGCTTATAGCATCACTAGGGTCACCTGTCAGATATCGATAATCGTATTGGTTGAATACATGATGATGCTTCAGGTACGAGTTCTCAGTAATACCTGCATCAGTCGCTGTGGCATCAATAGCCCATTGTGTAGGACTGTCCCAGCAATCCTCTGCAGTCCCTAGAATCGTGCTGATGTCGCTAGTGATAGTATACGAAGTGATTGTTGGTGGACATGGTGTTACGGATGGTGGAACAGGATCACATGTACCAGTCAACACTGCATTCACTCGGAACCCATTGAAGAGGGTTTGTGGAAAAAGGTCGTCACGCTGATCCGTCTGAGCAACAACAATAGTTTCCCATTGAGCATTTGTTGTGGTACCACCTGCAGGAGTATGTGATGCTGGAGAGGGGTTTGGAGTATACAACGCTCCAGGCATTCCACCACCAGTAGCACCTGTGCCAAACTTAGAACTATTCCATGTTATTGTTACAGCCATTTCAGAGACCTACGCGGGAATCGCGGTTTTTTTACTCTAAGGTATTTAACCGTTCTTCGTGGTCTACAACTACATCCACCAATCTTTCATATTCCTCAGAGCCTGGACGCCGCATAAGCAGTCTACTCTCATTAACACGTTTTTCAAGCGCCTCTAATCTGGCGCTAAGTAACTCAATTTGATGTAGAAAAAGGTTCTCGTCCAACGAATTGTTCCTCCAAGTTATAATTCATCACCCAGTTCTCGGTGACAACATAGTATCCACTAATTGACTTGCCATTACACTGGAAGCCATAACTTCTCACTCTCTCACAGATACCGTCAATACAAAATGTCTTATTACTGTGAAGATACGAGTGATAGCGTTCGTCCAGATTGATCATATGCAAATCGCCCCTTTGAGGTTGGGTGGCATGTCGTTCAGATATATTATATCCCTATCAACAGGTTTCGCAAGGTTTGTTGCAATTCCTTCATGTTTCCATTTCACCCATGCCTCCTTGGCAACCCAGGTGTCATAGAATTCTTCTTTGTTGCTAGTAACCTTATTTAACTCAAAGAATCTGCGAGAAATTTTTTCAAAGGGGCGGTCACGCATTACTTCGATATCCAACCCAATCCGTCTGGAAGCTACCGCGACTGCCACGTAGTCGGCGCTATCGGATTTGCTCCAGTACACATGGGCGGGCAGGCGACAATCTAATCTGCCCTCTAAGTAATCTGCGATACAGGCTCGGACAATCTTCTCGTGGCTCTTCTGGGGGGCATCAAAAAGGTATACAGTAAATTTTTTCCCCAAAAAAATTTCGTAGATAGGGATCCTAAGTTTTTCGACGAAGCTGGTCATGGTTAGTTCGGACGCGAATGCAAGACTTTATAGATTAGCTCAATGGGTCCCCTTTTAACGGGCTACGCCCGCCGCCCCCGAAGGGGCGGGGCACTGCCTGTGGGTCAGGCGTGCTGCTTAGCGAGACGCTCGCGGCAGATGGCGGGATGCTTCAGGGTGCTGCCGTATTGGTAGTCGGAGACGGGGCAGAAGTGGCGACCATCGGCGGGTGCACCACGGCGACCCTCCCAAGCGGCAACGTGGACAGCAGACGACCCTGCGCTAGGTCCGAACAGGGTGTCCATGATGGCGTCGATGTCGTCGTTACGGTGAGAACGCCCAACCCAGACGCGGGAGCGATCAGCAAGGGAGGAAGCGGGGGAGTAGATCATGGGGGTGGTTGCTGTTGTGTGTATTATACAGGGTCGGCGGTCAGTTGCCAACCTTGCAGACGGTCTGCCATGCCATCGCTTTGCCACTGAAGGGGACCTTCCAGATCACCATGTCCTCGTAGTGGTACTTCGCCAACCACACGGAGCAGAGACGCTGAGCGTGCTTGATGTTCGCTGCCCAGTCGCAACCGTGAGGATCGAACTTGCCCCATGCTCGGGGTTGGACGGCGTAGGAGAAATTGCTGGTCATGTGTCGTTTGCTTTGTTCCTTTAATTCTACAGGGTCAGGGGCGGACTGCCTGCTCTACAGTGGACAGTGCGTCTGCCGTCACAGTACGGGCAGGGGTGCTGGTCCAGAAGAGGACGCCAACCGCTGCTAGGATGATCAGTCGGAACATGGGGAAGCGTGGTAGGGTGATCAGTGGCGGTCGGAGATGTTCCACACTCCCCAGGTGCCTGCCTCAGGTGCAGGGGTGAGGATCTCGGTGCCTGCTGCCACGTCTGCCTTAGCGGCGGCGGATCGTGCCATCATGGCGTTGTGCTCGCGGGTGTACTGGGCGAGGATGGACTGCATTTGCTCTTGATTGATCATGTGCTTATTATAGGGGCAAGGCGACCCGCTGTGGGGTCGCTGGTGGACAGTTGCTCAGGCGAACATGAACCCGTTGGTGAATTCGTAGGTGTTGAACACGGGGGAAGATCCTGCCTGTCCGATGAATTTATCCACGTACCATTTCCAGTTCTTTTGGTACACTCCCTCGCCTCGGATTGCGTGCTCTTTGAGAATAGCATTGAGGCGAGACTTGGTGGTGACGCTCTGCCATCCACCATCGAAGATTTGCACGAAGTCATCACCAACCACGGCGATCTTGTTACCGTGGAGGAATACGGTAGACTCGTTAGTTTCGGGGTTGTAAGCAACAGCGGTGTTCTTCAGTTGCCAGTTACGATTCTCAGAAATCGCGGCGTTCATTTGCTGTTCGATCTTACGCATGGTTTGGTTGGTTGCGATGTGCTTATTATAGGGGGGCGGTGCTGCCCCTAGCGGTCCTCAGTGTGCAGTTCGCTGACTGTCTCAAGTTCGGCGCACTTGTCGATCAGTCCCATCAGTTCGGCGGCGTCTGCTCGGAACTGCTGCAGGTCGTAGATCTCGCCTGGCATGTCTTGGATTTCTTCCCACATAAGTCGGTCGTAGTGAAGGGCGATGGTGCAGGGGTCTTGCATGGTGCTATCCTACCATGCTGGGGGTCACCCCAGGAAGGTGGCGGGGTTGCCGTAGTCTGCGATATGGTGTCCGTTGTGGCGGATCTCGGCGTAACCGAATTCCTCGGCAAGGTCCAGGCAGATCAGGTAGGCACGGTCCAGATCGGTCACGCTCTCACTCTCGTGAGGGGCAGAGGGGACGAGGACTTCGTAGCGCATGTGTTGTTCCTTTGTTTGGTATGCAACCAGTATAGGGGCAAAGGGGGACGCTTTAGGGGGAGGAGTGGACAGTCTGCTCAGCGGCACACATAGAAGTCGGTGTAGGTGCAGGGGTGGGGTTGTTCCTGAGCGTCCACATAGGAGACGACCCCGAACCCACACAGGGAGACGACCAGAGAGAGCAGAGCGATTCGCATTAGATGCCGAGCAGGTGAACTAGAAAGATTGTAAACAGGGAACGCTTGCGAGGTTGGGACATGTGTGACAGTCTAGCAGGTGGAGCGAAGCGGCCGCCGCGAGTATAAAGAACTCGCGGGCAGTTTGTTATAGGTTGCCTGCGATAATACCCGTCAAGATCTCCTCATCGTAATGGGTCAAGATCTCCTCTTTCATCTCATCTTCAGTGTAAAGTTCAAAACTCTCCATGATAACATCGTAGACCATTGCTTCCATGGTTTTATAGTCCATGCCTTCGATAATCATCTCAGCATAGTTAGACTTGAATTGGGCAAGTTGCTCAGTGGTCATTGTCATTTGTTGTGTGTGGTTAGTCTACCATGGAGGGGCGACCCCTCAGAGTTCCCAGAGCATCTCCTCCATCTCCTGGGCATCGATGGCGGGGTCATCCCAGCGCACACCGTCGCCAGTGGTGACGAGGTGGCGTCCGATCTCACCGTCAGTCATGCAGCGCACGAACTTCTCCCAGGCGGTCTCAATGCCCACCTCACGGTAGGTCACACACGCCTTAGCGGTGTTGTAAAGAAATTCATCGTTACCGATCCAGAGGGCGGCGTTCCAGGTTTCGTAGTTTGCCCAACCGTTCATGGTGTTGTGTGTTGTGTTGATGTGGTTATTCTAAGGGGTCAGGCGGCAGCGAAGCGGTCAGCGTAGACAGTTTCCAGACTGTACGCTTCCGTCTCCCGTTGCTCCTCGTCCATGATACCTTCCAGGGTTTGGCGGCAGTGGATCAGTTCGTGGATCAGGGTCAGGATGTAGTCTGCTTTGGGCAGGTCGCGCTCAACCTCCACCAGGAACTCCTGTCCGTCTTCCTGCTGCCATCCAACCACACCTTCAGAAGACAGGCGGCGATGGTGGACAGTGACCGTTGCAGCGCCTAGGAGGGGTTCCTGGTCCAGCATGAAGCGGTAGACCTTCTGTGCCAGGCGTGGACGTTGCTTCTGTCCTGAGGTGTAGAGCATTGGGTTGCTGTCGATGTGGTTATTCTACAGGGTCACCAGACGTAGTGGGGACCGATAGCGTGACAGTTTACCCACTGTCCCTTGGAGACGTTGCCGCTGTACCAGAGCATCTTCAGAATCTCCCAGCGGTTGACGTGAGTGTGACGGTACTCAGTCAGGCAACCATTGAACCAGCGGACCCGAGCAGTGCCCGTGAAGGGGTTCAGGCGCAGGGTCCAGACGCTTGTGCTGTCGTTGCAGTTGATCGGGTAACGCATCGGGTTGTGTGAACTGATCTTATTATAGGGACTAGGAAGCGATCGTCCTGGGGTATTGTGCCAGATCTTCTGCCGTCACATCTGGCGCAATGGCAACGGTGAGACGCTTCCAACCACGGATGTCACGGATCGCCTCAACCACCTCATTCACCATGCGGTTGTGCTGACGGTCGCGACCCTTGGCGGTCTTGCACTTGGGGCGCTGAGCGTACAGGATGCTGGTGGTCTCGTCGCTGTTGTCGATCTCGATGCGGTAGGTTTGCTTAAGCATGTCGCCTCGGTTGAACTTGATCCTATATTTGCACCGATCGCCGCCCAATGCAAGACCCCCTGTGCCACTAGTCAAACTGTCACACAGGGGGTTGCAATATTCAGTTGGATGGGTCAGATTCTATTCATCGATCCAGAGCACCACTTCGTAACACAAACCCTCCGTTACGTAGTAGTCACTGAGTTGATCAAATCCTGGATAGAAGTTAACAAGATCTAAGTCGATCAGATGTTGACACAAATCCACGGAATCTTCACCGCTAAGTCCACTCGGAGAGTAGAAATCTTCGAGTAGTTGTTGATATCGACCTCGGATACTTGGGTGGTGCTTACTCATAGTAATCATCATCGTCTACAGTATCAAGGTCGAATTTGACCCTGGACTTGTTACTCAGTTTCTGCAGATAACCACTGGATGCGAGATCTTCATACTCTGCCAGTTGCTTCTTCTTCTGGGAGAAACTAGACTTCTTCTTAGTTCCTCTATAATCCCAACTTTTGCCCATTGTACTCTAATTGAAAATAAACGTCCAATTACAAATAATTTATCAGACTTGAGTAATTTGTACGAGATCGCCAGATTTTAGCGAATCGTTATAAAATCGCCCGAGTGACAAACTTTGAGGGTCTTTGATAAAATTGGACAGTTTGTCAGTTAATTGCTTATTTGCAGGTTTCCACTCATATTCATAAGTTTTCTCGTTACCTGAGAAATTAATGAATACCTTGGACCCCTGCACAACAATCTTATCGATTGCACTACTTAGAGCAGCAACATCGAAATCGAACTTTTTAGCTGGCATTGGTCTTTCTTGACTACCCTGTAAGAATACTCTGAAATCGGGGAGATGTCAACCACTCAGAGACACTTGGAGAACTGTCACAGACCCTCTTGACATCCGATGCAATGCACGCTAAGACCCCCAGAGCCCCTCGGAGGTATCCTCACAGTCACTCTCTAGTGCACCCAAACCTATTATTTAAACCATTTCTTTTTCCACAGTTTTTCCACAGGTATTCCACTACAGTTTACCTTTACCCATGCGGAAATGGTCAAATACTAGGGCATAACGTACTGAATCTGACTGATTTTGTACTTTATGCAACGCGGAACTAACAAAACACTGTAGTTTTCCTTCCGCTTGTACCTTCTCTTGTGTTTCTGTCTGTAGTATCGTTCCCATGGTACAAAATGGTAATTGAAAACGAATACGTTGTAGATGTTCATTAGGATCAGGGTCATAATGCCATCCTAGTTGACATCCTCCCTTGAGACGTACAAACCCTGCATACTGTATTGCACCTGCCCATTTCAACGTTTTGGTTACTCTGGGTAATGTATCAGTATTAGGTGTGTATGGTATCTTCCTGTAGTATAGTGGTGCTATTGCCCACTCAGTTGTTTCATCTGCTGGTGGTG
>Ga0255768_10003925_pt1 | contig 14643 bp, 10 predicted proteins | sample 071ome_33_FD_179983 | JGI IMG/M metagenome (GOLD analysis project Ga0255768, IMG submission 179983) | Coastal salt marsh microbial communities from the Groves Creek Marsh, Skidaway Island, Georgia - 071412AT metaG (version 2) | ecosystem: Environmental > Aquatic > Marine > Intertidal zone >...
TCAAGGCTACTGTGTCGTATGCCTCAGACATTGACCGACGACACATCAAAGAAATGCTTCGGCATGTTCACGAAATGACGGGCATGGAAGTGCCGGATGAAAATCACGCGAATTTTCCGAACGTCGTATTCGTAGATCAGAACTTCATTAATGGACTTGTATGCAAAAAGCGTAACTGTAACGCACAAGCCGCCACAAAAAATAGCACGGTTTTTCTAGTTGATGGACTAAATATCGACGGCATCGAGGGCGAAAGTATTTTGTATCACGAGCTAGTGCACGTGGCTCAGTACCATAACTGGGGCAACAACGAGAACTGCAAAAGTTGGATAAAACGAGAAGTTCAAGCTTATCAACTTCAAGATAACTTTGTCAGCGAGAAGGGGCACGACATGCCTTGGCTGAGAAGCGTCGTCCAGTACCTGGCACATATGTGTCCTCAATAAGTTCCGTTCAGCGCGATCGTTCTTGTTCTAAAATTGTAAGCCTCATAGTGCAAATGGATACGCAAAATGATTTCCATAAAAACTCTCTGTCTTGGTCTTGCATGCTCGTGCTTGATCACGGTCGCGCAGGCAAACCTCGGCGATATTGACGAAGATGACCTAGATAATCCACTCATTGTAGAAGGGAAAGAGTTATTACAAAACGAGGACTGGACAGCCGCCATCACCCGTTTTGAGTCGGCGTTAGATACAACGCCAAACAGCGCAGATTTACATAACTTCTTAGGCTACGCGTACCGAAAATCTGGTGATCTTGATAAAGCCTTTCTCCACTACGATAAAGCACTCGAAATCAATCCCGATCATAAAGCAGCAATAGAATATCTAGGAGAAGCGTATATCGCCAATGGCGATTTAGCCAACGCAATGGCTCAGTTACAGAAGCTCAAGCGACTCTGCAGTCCAATCCCTTGTGAGGAACTCCGTGAACTAGAACAAGCTCTTGAGAACGCATCAAGGTAACACTGTGCTCAAAGCAATTTTTTTCGATTTTGGCGGCGTCGTTACCGAGAGCCCATTTGAGGCGTTTTCATCTCTTGAGAAAGAACGAGGATTACCCGTAAACTTCATTAGAGAGATCAATAGTACAAACCCTCACGAGAACGCATGGGCACAACTCGAGAGAGGCGAGATCTCCCCGGAACAATTTGACGTCATGTTCGCAAATGAGGCTTCCTACAGGGGTCATCAGATCAGCGGCAAAGCGGTTTTACAACGCGTCTTCACCCCAATCAGAAGCGACATGGTCGAATTAATACAGCGGTATGCTGCGAAATTTAAACTGGCGTGTCTGACGAATAACTTTCCAATCACTGACTCATTAATTGAGCTGATGGGAAACCATAGATATGAGGAATGGCGAAGCACACTCAAACTGTTCGAATATGTCATCGAGTCAGCCAAACTTGGAGCGAGAAAGCCTGAGCAAAATTTTTTCAGTGAGGCTTGTCGTATTACTCAAGTAGAACCAGATGAGGTTATTTTTCTGGATGACATTGGGTCCAATTTAAAACCAGCTAGAGAAATGGGCATGACGACAATCAAGGTCACATCATCGAAACAAGCGATCGATGACCTTCGCGAGGCGATCGCGGTAAAAGCTCAATCAAATTAACGAGTAAATTTCGGTTTTCTCGGTGCGGTCGATGCGAGCCGATCGTAAATAACCCGAGGCAACCATTTCATACATGACGCAACGAGCTTCATTTGCCAGGGCATGATGTGTACCACCTTTTTTCTTTTGATCGCCTGAATGATCGAATCTGCAGCATCATCACTATTCATGAGAAAAGGCATATGAAATTGATTGACGTCCGTCATTGGCGTCTTAATGTAGCCTGGACAAACCGTCAGCACATTTACACCGGACTCGTGTAATTCAACCCTTAGACTTTCTAGATACGTGGTTAGCGCCGCCTTGGAAGCCGAATACGCACCAGACCCCGGCAAGCCTCTTATTCCTGCAATGCTCGATACGCCAACAAAGGTCCCTCGGTTTTCTCTTAACATGCCTTTCATGAATGGCTGAAACGTATTTACGACTCCAAGCACATTAGTACGCAGAATCTGTTCAAACGCTTCAACATCACCGAATTCTTCTGAAAGAGTTCCGCCAGAAATGCCAGCATTCGCGATGACCACATTCGGAATACCTACATGCTGCATGAACTGCTCCGCTGCAAGTCTCACAGTTTTATAATCCGCCACATCGGCTTGGTAGAAATAACACCGTTCACCCAGACTCTCTTTGATACTCCGTAATTCGTGATTACGCCTCGCAACTAATCCGACCACAAATCCTTCACGATAAAACTGTCTCGCTAAAGACGTTCCTATTCCACTTGATGCTCCCGTAATAAATACACTTTGCATCACAAACGATTACTTTCTTCTCATTCGATCAACGAGATAATCAAGGATTGGAGAGAGACGATCCCTCGATTGAATCATCGATGCAGTCGTCCAAAAACGTCGGCCCACCATGATCGTTGGTGTCACGGACACAGGATATACCTCGGATAAACGCAGCGATTCCGACACCCTCTGATCGAGTAGATCGGAGGACAAGGTCTCACGAAATCGATCAAGATTAACGCCTTGAGTTTCGACCCATTTATATTGCTCTGAGGTATCCCATAGCGCCCATCCATCGTCATGAATCGCTCGAAACACGTGATAATGAAGCTTCGTCAACTCACCCATCAACAGTAACGTGTAATACAGTCGAGCCAACTCTAAGGAACGACGGTTCGAAATATGCGGAACGAGAGCCAGATCGACACGATTTAGGTTACTTTGAAACCACTGATCGAGATCGGGCCCCAACAAGTAGCAACCTCGGCATTCATACGAAAAAAATTCGATAACCTCGACAGGAGTAACGGGGCTAGGTTCGACCGTCGTTTCAAGCTCTAAAAAATCTCTCCCTAAAACGGGTTCGGCATACCCCGAGCTTTGCAGCGCGAACAAAAGGAACAGTCCACAAAAAAACTTTCGCGGACAACGTTGCCAATAAGTCTCTTTTTTAATCCTTCGCAACGAGTGTGTTTAAAATTGCGATGAATCGCACAGCATCAACACCCGACCCGTCAGAGCGAAGCGCCATCGAAGGCCCAGTGATGTATTTACCCTTCACTGTCACGTACGGGGTCCCAGGAACTCGATAAGAGCGCGTCAGCTGTACCGCCTTTTTGACTTTTGCATCGATGCCAAATGATTTGTACAGTTTATTGAAACTCTCGTTGTCGACGCGATCGTTACTGTCGATCCATTTCAATATTTTTTTATCCGTCATCAAATTAACACCCTTTCGGTGTATCGCATCATAGACTTCTTGATGAACGGTCTTGAGTAATTGCATCTCCTCTAACGTGAAATAAAGCTTAGCGAGAGGAATCATTCGTTCGTTGAATACCGCAGGCATATAATTGAACTGAACGCCTTTCGGCGGATTTTGTGCCCATGATTCAATCAAAGGCTGGAACTCATAGCAGTGTCCGCACGCATAGTTAAAAAACTCATAAACTTGGACGACATCTCCACGATCACCATCGGAACGAATGACCTTGTAGTCTTTACCCTCAACCAGGTTTTCGGCAAACGTGGTGGAGGCCCAAGTGAACACCAAAACCATCAAGACTTTCAACAGTTGTTTCATTGACATACTCCGTGACAACATATGTTTTTTAATTACTAACTCTTATGACCGTCGTTTCAAAATTAAATTCCTGCAACCTCTGTCGAACCAACTCCATCTCACGTTGGGTGCTGTAGGGGCCCAATCGCACACGATGCAATAACGTCCCGTCTGATAACGCGGTCGCCTGTATGCGCGACTCAAATCCGTTCAATGCAAGTCGCGCTTTTAAATTATCCGCTTCTTGCGCATTAGACAAGGCTGCGACTTGCAAGAAAACAACCTCAACAGAAATTGATTGTTCAGAATCGTCACCCTCTAGTGAGGCGTTATCTTTTCTATCGGCACTCGGCAGCAATTTATAAAAATCGAACTCGACGTCATCTTGCTCCTGAATGACACTTGATCTCTCCGGTGCACTAATACCGTTGTTATCTTGTATTTGTAAGGCCGCTCGATTAACGTAGATCGCGACGGCAATCGAGACAGCGACACCGATGAGTATTCCAACCAAAATACCCGACCCCAAACGTCGTTTTGTCTTGCCTGCGGCGGATCGTGTTCCCCTCTTTGCCATAGCGATAGATTTTACATGCGTTCTGGCGCATCGACACCAATTAACGCTAATCCATTGCGTATGACGTGTTTCACCGATCGTACCAATGCAAGTCTCGCGTGAATCAATTCAGAATCACCTTTCAATATTTGTGTGGCATTGTAATAAGTGTGGAAAATCCCAGAGAGATCTTTGAGATAAAAAGCGATCATATGGGGCGCCAACTCACTCGCCGCGGAAGCAACTGTTCCCGGGAAATCTGCCACGGCTCTCATCAATAGGGTCTCTTCCTCGGATATTAATCCCTCAAGCTGCACGTCAACGAGCGTCTTGGCATCGATCTCTGACTTGGCCAAAATGCTTGCGCAACGCGCATGAGCATACTGGATGTAATAAACCGGATTGTCGTTATTCTGTGATTTCGCCAAATCAAGATCGAAATCGAGATGTTGATCATTCTTGCGGTAGACATAAAAAAACCTTGCGGCGTCACGACCAACGTCTTCCCTAAGCTGCGCGAGTGTCACAAACTCTCCAGACCGTGTCGACATCGCCAGCTTCTCTTTACCTCGATAGAGAACAGCAAACTGGACGAGCGGGACTTTTAATCGATCAGAATTTAGATCCATGACCTCCATGGCGGCTAACGCTGCCCTTACTCGAGGTATGTACCCATGATGATCTGCGCCCCAAATATTAATCAGCGTATCGAAGCCCCTGTCGAACTTGTCAACATGATATGCAATATCAGACGCAAAATAGGTGAAAATTCCATTCTCTCTTTGTACGACACGGTCTTTTTCGTCACCAAACTGAGTCGACCGAAACCAACGTGCGCCGGCCTCAGTGTATAAGTAACCCTTCGCATCCAACTCAGAAATCACGCGCTCAATCTTTTTCGAATCAAATAACGTTTGCTCCGAAAACCAGTTGTCAAAATTAACACCGAAATTCTCCAATTCCTCCCTGCACCCAGCGAGTTGCTCGGCCAAAACAGATCGATGAATGACTGAGTAAACTTCTCCCAGCACGTCTTTACCTAACGCGATGAGTTGATCAATCACTAATTCAGGTTCATCGACTGACGGCCAACGCATCTTCAGTTGTTCAATCTCTAAATTGAACCGATCTCCGTGCTGTTCTTTGAGTGCTGCCGCCATGTCGCGAACGTAACCACCTTGATACCCCTTTTCAGGAAAAACAAACGTATGCCCGAAGAGTTCTAAATATCTTAACCAAGACGAGATTGACAAAATGTCCATCTGTCGCCCAGCATCATTGACGTAATACTCTCGAGTCACTTTATGACCAGTTGCGGCAAGCAAGCTTGCAATGCTGTCTCCATACGCAGCCCCGCGGCCATGGCCAACATGTAATGGGCCCGTCGGGTTGGCAGAAACAAATTCCACCTGAACCGAGCGATCACGTCCAACATCACTCTCACCGTATCGCTCGCCGGACTGCAACACCTCCGGGATGATCGCCTGGCGACATGTGGCCGTGAGATAAAGATTAATGAAGCCAGGACCAGCGACTTCCACTTTAGCTAGAAACTGATCGTCTTTGACCGCGCTAACAATTTCGCCCGCAATATCTCGGGGAGGTCGTTTTAACTCTTTGGCGATTCGCATCGCGATGTTACACGAGTAGTCGCCATGATCAGCTGACCTAGGGCGCTCAAGTAGAATTCTGTCTAAAGGAATATCGATTGATGACCGTGTCAGAGCGGCGTGTATGCTCTGCTTGATCGCATCGATGGTCTGTATCGTGTAATTCATACCACCACTTCGTTAATTTTCATCGTTATTGAACGGCTTGATGAGAAGCTCTCACTAAACATCAATCGGATCAACATCGAGCACGAATCTAACTCCTGATTCGTTCAAGTTACTGATCTCTTTCATCCACCGCTTCAAAAATATTCTTAAAGGTTTCCTTAGTGTACTTTGTACCAATAATTGACCCCGAATAAGTCCTGCTATTTTATGAATCGGCGCAGGAACCGCATCATACACATCTATTGCCTCTGATTTCAGGTCGAGTGCGCACAAACGTGCACGATTTAAGAAATTCTCCACTGAATTAGAACTAGGACTGGAGGCTCGCAGTATGGCTTGATACGAATACGGAGGGAAGTCCGACAACTCGCGCTCTTTGAGCGCATCGATTGCAAAATCATCGTATGAGTGCCCAATGAGATGTTGGTAAATTGGATGGTCTGGAAACTCTGTTTGCAAAAGAACCTGTCCCCTTGACGATCCGCGTCCAGCGCGACCCGACACCTGCAGCATCTGTTGAAATTGCCGTTCGGTCGCTCTGAAATCTCCGCTATAGAGCGCTTGATCAGCACCCAAAATAACGACTAAATTGATGTTGGAAAAGTCATGGCCTTTCGAGAGCATTTGCGTGCCGATGATGATATCAACTTGAGTCTGATCAATTGACTGCCTCATTGCCTCGAAAGAGCCCTTCCGACGCGTGCTGTCACTGTCCACTCGAATAACACGCGCGTGACCGAACTGAGCAGCGACCTCCTCCTCTAATCGCTGCGTACCATGTCCAAGATCGTGTAAATCCTGATTACCACACTGACTGCATCGACTGGGCACTCGGCCTTGATATCCACAATGGTGACATCGCACGTGATCTGGCCTTTTATGCAGTGTCAAAAGCGCACTACAGCGGTGGCAAGATACGCTCCACTGGCATGACGAACAAAATAACGCTGGAGCGTATCCACGTCGATTGATGAATACCAGTACTTGCTCACCATCATCAATTTTCGATTGCATCGCGTGAATCACCTGAGGTGACAGGGTATGACTCTCCGATCGAGAAACTCGAATTAACTCAATAGTCGGCAAGGAGCCTAAAGGGCGATCGGAAAGCACCGCTCTTTTATAACGCTCTCGAAGGACATTGTGATACGTCTCCAGAGACGGTGTTGCCGAGCCAAGAACAACAGGGATATTTTTTAGTTGACTCAGATAAACCGCCAAATCGCGAGCATGATAACGTACGCCCTCAATTTGTTTATAAGAGGTGTCGTGCTCTTCATCGACGATGATCAGCCCTAATTGTTTTAATGGCGTAAATACTGCCAATCGGGTTCCAAGGATAATTGATGCCACGCCGTGACGTGCTTGCTCCCAAGCGATAAGCCGATTCGAGTCCCCCAAACCACTATTGAGCGTCACGATCCTCTCAGAGGGAAATCGGCGCTGCAATCGATCCTTAAGCTGTGGTGTCAAATTAATCTCGGGAACTAACATTAAAACCTGCTTCTTTGACTGTAATGCTCTTTCCATCAATTCAAAATACACTTCGGTCTTACCGCTACCCGTCACTCCTTGTAACACCCAGACGTGTGCGCCATTTAAATCGAGACTAATGGAGTCCACCGAACGAATTTGAGACTCCGTAAGTCCCAGTTTTTTCGGGGTGACAGATATTGCGCGATCAACCTTCATGAATTCACGAAGGTTGCGCTGCTCTGTCTTGACCCAGCCAGATTGAATCCAATTGGTTAACTGTTTCGACGCATTCGAATAGATACGACGAGCATCAGCCAAGACTGTTTGCTCGTTAGATAGAAGGTGTTCATACAGGCGCCGCTTTCCACGCGCCCTCGCATCCAACGTGCCAGCAATTTCCAAACGACCCGATACGGTGAGCGAATACACATTCTCCAAGTACTCTTTCCCAAGCCGATTCATACGAATCGAACGTGGAAGGCCCACAAACAAACAACGCCCTAATTCAAAGCAGTAATACTCAGAAACAAAGCGACATAATGTAATGTAGTCAGACGAGAGAGGCGCCACATCGATGATAGAGCTGATCCCCTTGATCCTTCGCGTTTCCACGTTTGTGTTCTCAGAAACATCAATAACGATACCCACTTGTTTTTTATTACGAAACGGAACCTCGACTAGCGAGCCCTTAACGACAGACAAACCGTTCGTCCGATAATCAAACGGGCCATTCAGTGGGACATCGAGGTGGATTTTCGCGTAACTCATTATGCGAGGATCTCATATACCTGTGTTAGGCGCAGTGGCTTGTCTGAACAAGCTATCGACTCACTAGACAAAGATCAGTGGCCTAGGAATACGGCAGAGGCTTTAAGTTGACTGATGATACTGAGGGCTTAACTCGCGTACGGCTTCGACTAAAGCCTCAACATTCTCTGGGGGTGTATGTTGAGATACACCATGACCCAAATTGAATACGTGACCGGTTCCGTTTCCAAACGTTGACAAAATATTCGCAACTTCCTGGCGAATGACGTCTGGGTTAGTCATGAGAATTGCTGGATCCATGTTGCCTTGTAATGCCACCTTATGACCGACTCGCGCGCGCGCACGACCAATGTCTGTTGTCCAGTCTAGGCCCAAACCATCGGTATCGATTTCAGCTAAATCCTCCAACCATTGGCCACCCCCTTTGGTGAATACAATTCGTGGGATTTTCTGACCATTCACCTCTCTCGTAAGACCCGCACAAATACGATTTAAATTTTCAAGTGAAAACCTTTTGAAAGCTCCGTTTGACAGAGACCCGCCCCAGGTGTCAAAGACCATCACAGCATCCGCGCCGGCTTCAATTTGAGCATTCAGATAGCCTATTACTGAGACCGTTGTGACATCTAAAATTGTTTGAAACAAATCAGGCCGCTCGTAAGCCATTTTTTTGACGCGATGAAATTCAGTACCGCCTCGACCTTCTATCATGTAACAGGCGAGTGTGAATGGGCTACCAGAAAAGCCTATAAGCGGCACTGACCCACTGAGTGCACGCTTGATGCTACTCACAGCATTCACGACGTAACCGAGCTTCTCGCCAGTATCAACCGCTGAAAGTTGATTGATTTGCGCCTCATCCCTGAGTGGTCGCTCGAATTTCGGGCCCTCTCCCTCCTCAAAGTACAACCCAAGGCCCATGGCATCGGGAATCGTTAGGATATCCGAGAAAAGAATCGCTGCATCGAGACGAAAACGTGCAAGTGGCTGTAAGGTCACCTCTGTCGCCAAATCTGTGTTTTTACACAAATCCAAAAACGACCCCGCCCGCGAACGAGACTGCCGATACTCGGGCAAGTAACGACCCGCCTGTCGCATAATCCACGTGGGAGTATAGGGTATGGGCTGCCTGAGAAGCGCCTTGATGAACACGTCATTTTGAAGCGCGCTCAAACCTGGGCCTCTTGTAATGTTGTTACAACCAAAACACGTCTCGTGCCACTACCGAGGTAATTCGGAGGCACCCATTAGAAATTCGTCAATTGATCGGGCACATTGTCTACCCTCCCTGATCGCCCACACAACAAGAGATTGACCACGCCTCATGTCACCAGCGACAAACACTTTGTCTTTTGAGGTTTTATATTCATCGGTATTAGCCTGAACGTTGCCTCGGGCATCAAGCGCGACTCCCATTTCTGTAACTACCCCCTCATGAACAGGATTAACAAATCCCATCGCGAGCAACACAAGATCCGCTTTGATCTCAAATTCGCTGTCAGGGATCTCCCTCATTTCCATCCGCCCATCAGGATTGCGTGACCACTCAACTCGCGCCGCAATCAATTTTTCAACTTTTCCGTTAGAGCCCTCGAACCGTTTGGTCGTAACAGACCAATCACGCTCACAACCCTCATCATGTGAAGAGGACGTTCGTAACTTGATCGGCCAATCTGGCCAGGTCAGCGGTCGATCCTCCTCCTCCGGGGGCATTGGCATTAGCTCAAACTGAGTGACGGAAGCAGCGCCATGTCGGTTGGAAGTCCCAACGCAATCTGACCCTGTATCCCCACCACCAATGACGACGACGTGCTTTCCCGTCGCCATTATTTGATTATCTAACAAGTCACCTGCAACAACTCGATTCTGTTGGGGTAGGAATTCCATGGCGTAATGAACCCCATTTAACTCTCTGCCTGGAACCGGAAGATCTCTTGGCACCTCAGACCCTCCGGTGAGAGCAACCGCGTCGAAATCCGAAAGAAGCTCGCTGTGCGTCACCACATTCTGTGACAAATTATTCACTCCTGGGATTTGCTTACCAAGAGATCCAACACATGTGCTGGTACGAAACTCAACACCCTCTGATTCCATTTGGGTGATCCGTCGATCAATATGGCTCTTCTCCATCTTGAAGTCGGGGATCCCGTATCTTAATAACCCTCCGATACGATCATTTTTCTCAAAAACAACCACGTCATGACCCGCTCTCGCCAACTGCTGCGCGCAAGCGAGGCCGGCTGGGCCAGAGCCAACCACTGCGACGCGCTTGCCCGATTTGTGCTGAGCCGGTTGTGGCGCGATCCATCCTTCAGACCATCCCTTGTCAACAATCGCATGCTCGATCGACTTAATCGCAACGGCGGAGTCGTTAATATTTAACGTGCAGGATGCTTCACAGGGCGCTGGGCAGATACGACCGGTAAACTCTGGAAAATTATTCGTTGAGTGAAGTGTTTGCAACGCCAACTGCCAATTTTTTCGATACACGAGATCATTCCAGTCAGGAATGATGTTATTGACCGGGCAACCGTTTTGACAGAATGGAATACCACAGTCCATACAGCGAGAGCCCTGTCGAGAAGCCTCCTCATCGGAGTGAGTGACAACGAATTCTTCGTAATTTTTAACTCGACTCTCAACCGGTAATGTTGACTCGTTTACACGTGTTTCTTCTAAAAAACCCGTTGGCTTTCCCATTATGCTGCCTCCTGTTGATTCTGCTCAGCCATTTCATTCAACGCACGTCGATACTCATGCGGGAAGACTTTGACAAACTTGGATCTTGCATCCTCCCAGTTTTGTAGAATTACTTCCGCAAGCTGGCTATTTGTTCGAATGAAATGTTGGGTCACAAGACCTTTAAGTAGACTCTCATCTGTCATACCTTTGTGCATTGGTGCGCCAGTTTGTTCACTTTCAGGCAACACTGACTCAAGAGCGACCATCGAATGATTACATCGTCGATCAAAATCACCCTTTGGAGCGTAAACGTAAGCAACACCCCCACTCATTCCAGCTGCAAAGTTACGGCCTGTATCACCAAGCACGACGACCGTGCCGCCTGTCATGTATTCACAACAGTGGTCTCCGACTCCCTCGACAACCGCGGTCGCACCACTGTTTCTCACAGCAAATCGCTCTCCTGCAACACCGGAAAAGAAAGCCTCACCCTCGACCGCCCCATAGAGGACAGTATTACCGACGATGATGTTGCGTCTTGCCTCTCCAGTAAAGGTTGATGACGGTCTGATAATAATGCGACCTCCTGACAAGCCCTTACCCACATAATCATTCGCATCGCCACGCAAATCGAAAGTGATGCCTCTGGCCAGAAACACGCCGAAGCTCTGTCCGCCAGTTCCCTCAAGGTTCACGGTAATGGTCTCATCGGGTAATCCTTGGTGCCCATATCGACGCGCCACTTGGTTGGATAGCATTCCTCCAACGCTCCTATTGACGTTGATGACTTTCGACTCAATCACGACAGGCTGCTGCTTCTCAAGCGCAGGCATCGCCTCTTTAATAAGCGCGTTATCCAGAGCCTTCTCAAGTCCGTGATCCTGCACCTCTGAATGACGTCGAGCAACATCGTCAGGCATGTCAGGGCGGTGGAAAATCTTCGTAAAGTCTAGACCCTTAGCTTTCCAGTGATCAACCCCAGCTCGCATATCTAAAAGATCTGATCGACCGATAATTTCATCGAGCTTCCTGACCCCCATCTCCGCCATCAATTCACGAATTTCTTGAGCAACAAAATGAAAGTAATTGATGACGTGTTCGGGTTTTCCAGAGAATTTCTTCCTAAGCGCTGGGTCCTGAGTCGCAATCCCAACGGGACACGTGTTCAAGTGGCACTTTCTCATCATGATGCAACCCTCAACCACGAGTGGCGCAGTTGCGAAACCGAACTCATCGGCCCCGAGTAGGGCACCAATCACGACGTCTCGACCGGTTTTCATTTGTCCGTCCACCTGAACCACGATACGACCACGAAGCTGGTTCAGAACAAGCGTCTGTTGTGTCTCCGACAAACCGAGCTCCCATGGAGCCCCAGCATGTTTGATTGAGGATAAAGGAGACGCTCCTGTCCCACCGTCGTATCCAGCAATCACGACATGATCAGATTTTGCTTTCGAAACGCCAGCTGCAACCGTACCAACACCAATTTCAGATACCAGTTTCACACTGATCGAGGCATCGGGGTTGGCATTCTTGAGATCATGAATCAGCTGTGCCAAATCCTCAATTGAATAAATATCATGATGCGGCGGTGGAGAGATAAGTCCCACCCCAGGAACTGAGAAACGTAGCTTTGCGATATATTGCGACACCTTATGTCCCGGGAGCTGCCCGCCCTCTCCAGGCTTCGCACCCTGGGCCACCTTGATTTGTATTTGATCCGCATTGGCCAAATACTCCGCGGTCACACCAAATCTACCTGACGCGACTTGTTTGATTCGCGACCTCAACGTATCTCCAGCCTGAAGATCGACGTCAGTGACGACCACTGAACCCAACACATTTTTAATACTGGATGCGGTCTTGACTGGGACGAATCGACCAGGGTCCTCACCGCCCTCACCCGTATTCGATTTCCCACCGATTCGGTTCATCGCAATCGCTAGAGTCGAATGAGCCTCTGTTGAAATCGAACCAAGCGACATAGCTCCGGTAGCGAACCGTTTAACAATGTCCGTCCACGGCTCAACCTCGTCCAACGGAACTGCTGGACCAGCAGATTTGATTTTAAAGAGTCCTCTCAAAGTCATATGACGGCGACTTTGTTCGTTGATCAGATCAGCGTACTCCTTGTACGTTTCATAACGGTTCGTACGAGTTGCACGCTGAAGCTTTGCGATAGAGTCAGGAGTCCACATATGCGCCTCCCCGCGAACACGAAACGCATACTCTCCGCCAGCGTCTAGTGAGCTCACCAGTGTTGGGTCTTTTTCGCTGTAGGCCCTCGCGTGCTCGTTAATGGCTTCAAGCGCGACTTCCTCTAACCCAATGCCTTCAACATTTGACGCAGTTCCCGTGAAATATGCATCTATAAACTTCGTGTTAAGCCCGATCGCCTCAAATATCTGAGCTCCACAATAAGATTGGTATGTCGATATACCCATCTTGGACATGATTTTATTCAGCCCTTTGCCAACTGCCTTGACATAGTTTTTATGGGCATCAACGCGGTCCATACCGAGCTCTTTATCGACCATCGTATCTAAGGTCATAAACGTCAGCCACGGGTGAATCGCTTCGGCTCCATATCCGGCTAGTAGGGCAAAATGATGTACTTCTCTCGCTGATCCAGTGCAGACCACAAGTCCCGTCTTTGTGCGCAACCCTTGACGTACTAAATGATGGTGAACGCCACCTGTCGCGAGTAACGCGGGTATCGCTGCTCGCTCAGCGTTCACACCTTCATCAGACAAAATCAGTATGGTCTTTCCCTCGGAAACCGCTTGTTCCGCCCGGGCCTGAATATCGCTCATCGCTCGACGAAGACCTTCGACACCCTCGGCAACGACAAACGTGGTGTCTATGATTTCACTATCAAAAACTCCGCCTGAGACCTCAACGATATTACGTATTCGGTCGTAATCCTCGACGCCGAGAACCGGTTGAGGGATCTCTAATCTCTTCGTAATCGTCGAATAATCAACGCCCAATAAATTGGGTTTCGGACCAACATAAGAAATCAACGACATCACCAACTCTTCACGAATTGGATCAACCGGGGGATTAGTGACCTGGGCGAACAACTGCTTGAAGTAGTTGTAGAGCGATTTATTTTTGTCGGAAAGCACAGCCAACGGGGAGTCGTTACCCATCGATCCTGTGCCCTCTTGCCCAAGAGACGCCATCGGTTGAAGGATGAATTTCATATCCTCTTGCGTGAAACCAAATGCCTGCTGCACATCCAGTAGCTCGCGTGGGTTGGTTTTGCCTTCCTCTGACCCCGCCGGCTTCAAATCTGCAAGAACAAGCTTCGAATCGGCGAGCATTGCCCCGTAATCTCGCTTCGCGATCAACGATTCTTTGATTTCCTCGTCACCAATGATCCTGCCCTGTGTGGTATCAATGAGCAACATCTTGCCTGGTTCCAAGCGCCACTTGTGGGCAATATCTTTTTCATCAACCGGCAAAACGCCCACCTCAGATGCCATGATCACTCGATCGTCTTTAGTCACGACATATCGCGCGGGCCGCAAACCATTCCGATCCAGTGTTGCTCCGATTTGAACGCCATCAGTGAACGCAACTGCCGCTGGGCCGTCCCAGGGCTCCATCATCGGAGCGTGAAATTCAAAGAAATCTCGTCGAGCTTCGCTCATTAGTGCGTTACCCGACCATGCCTCGGGAATCAAAAGCATCATTGCTTGCGCAGGGGAGTAACCGCCCAGAACTAAGAGCTCGAGC
>Ga0255768_10003929_pt1 | contig 14628 bp, 8 predicted proteins | sample 071ome_33_FD_179983 | JGI IMG/M metagenome (GOLD analysis project Ga0255768, IMG submission 179983) | Coastal salt marsh microbial communities from the Groves Creek Marsh, Skidaway Island, Georgia - 071412AT metaG (version 2) | ecosystem: Environmental > Aquatic > Marine > Intertidal zone > Salt...
TACAAGCGTAACCGACACCACAAGTATCTTTACGCAATAATCCTAAGTGTCATCTCCCCAACACTGGTCCAACAAAGAGTTCTTGCTGAGACTGTTGGCGGCGTTAGCGCCACTGCTGCTCCTGTTGCTAATTCCTCTGGTTCTGTTACAAACCAAGCAATCCAAGTCTTACAAGGTCCATACATCACCAACACCTATGGTGGTGGAATCCAGTGTCAAGGACCAACCCTAAACTTTACACCCTACGTCACTGGTAGTGTATCAAAACAACTACCTTATGAACCATATTACAATGATCCTGTCTATGATATGAGAGACTTGGATGAAGATGGTTCGCTAGATAATCCTGGTGATGTTTTGTATTATGTTCCAACTAGAACTGGACAGAAGGATAACTATAATCTTGGTTTAGGATTTTCTGCTACATGGTCTCGTCCTTTGGATAAGAAGTTGCAGGATCAATGTAAAGAAGCAGCTGCTGCTAACATCGAACTGATGAAGCAAACAACTGCTAATAAGAGATTAGATTTTGAGATTGCAAGACTAAAGAACTGTGGAGAATTGCTCAAGCAGGGTATCTACTTCCATCCCAAATCACCTTATTATAAGGTATGTGCTGACGTTGTGGTTATGAATAAGAATGCTATTGCACCTCATATTCACTCTATCCCTTCGGTTTCAGCACCGACCTCAGTGCCCGAATCGCCTGTGTCCTCTCGCGCTGAAGATCTCGGCGGTCCCTTACGGACAGGACGGGAACAGACTTCCCCCTGATAGCAGCAATCTTTGTCATAACTTTTTTTACCGTTGGTTTGATAACCTTTAGTAGGATATCTGCCAGCGGTTTTGCCATAAGTGCTGATGCTGTTGCCACTACAGCAATACCACCAGTGGTCATGACAGCACCAGGACTAGGAAGACCAGCAATGATCTGCTCTGGTATAGGCACAGGTTCTGTAATCTGAATACACTGATTACCAACTAACTGATAGTCAGTAACCTTCTTTCTAAACCCTTCAATGTATGTGCCGACAGGTTCCTTCGCTGCTTGTGTTGGTGTGGGGCAGTCCACCTTAGCAGTAGCAGCGGGAGTTTTAGGTATCGGTAGGTCAGGTGCTTCGGGAGGTTTAGGTTGCTTTGTATCTACCTTCGGACGCTGAGTAGGCAGCATCTGATTGGGTTCAAAGTTGGGAGGATTGTATGATGGAACTTGCCCATCACATAAAACCATATTACCTCTAGGGTCAACCTCCCTAAGGTCATCAGTCTCTCGTGTCTCTACACATCCAGGTATGTCTACGACTGGAAACCCTATATCGACTGTTACAGGCATAGGGTATCCTGTAAAGACTTGTGGAATGGAGGGATCAAAAATATTAATTTCTGGAATGGGTTTTCCAGTTACTTTGATTTCATTTATCTCCATCTGTAAATAATCCTATGATGCCACTCCAAAGATGGAAGAAGAAGACATATAAAAAGAATTTGCCTTCAGCATCTCTGGACTTTCTTCTTGATGTAGTCATAATTAACAATCATTGAATACTTTACCAACTTGACTTCCAACATCAGATCCAACTCGCTGACCAAGTAGGGTCATCCATCCTGCAGCCAACCATCCTACATATGGGATATTTATTACAGCAGGAACAAGAGCACCTGCAGCAATACTAGTTCCTGCTAGGGCACCTTGAGATCGTGCTCCAGCGTCCGCCCTGATACACTCTTCGTTTTTGGCATTGTTCTTTCCCTCGCCATCAAAGGCACCTCCTAAGTTTCTAGCGCCATCCATAGTATACTGGTCAGAACGATATTCTCTACGCTGTTCTGTCTTAGGACCGAACCAACCACGTTTGTCTGTGTTTACATTTAGAGAGCGTTCGGATTCTAGAATTCTGGGGTCATTTGCACGGTACTTAATTTTGTAACCATCTCTAGTTGCCTCAACTTCATATGACGAATAATCTCCCTGAGGAAAATTTATGACAGGATATTGAGGTCTCATTAAATGACCAAGAACACCTATATGAGCAATACCAATTAATCCACCTATACCAATAACAAACCATTTAATAGGTTTGGATTCTTTTTTTGGTGTAGGTTCTGGATAATAATCTCCAGGTTGTTCTTTTTTGAATATCATGGTAATGATATAGCAGGACCTGTAGCACTAGGTAGTGCTGGTGGTTTTGGCATAGCAGAATCAAGCATTCCAGGAAGTGCTTCTCCGACTGCTTCAGTGACTGTTTTGATTGCCTTCTCTCTTGCCTCTTCAATGAGAGTATCTTTGTTCAAATAAAGATAAGCACTACCACCAACAACAGCAGCGGATACACCGAATGATAATAATGCAAGTAAGTTGATTAATTTTTGCATTTCATTGCACACGATACACGCATTTATTTAGATGACATGTTTGCTAATTTAAGGTATAATAAATATTACCATAGACGTAATAATTCGGAATATTAATGGGCACCTTCAGGAAGTCTCTTAAACTTGGGAAGAAATCCAGACAGATTGAAGAGAATTTAAAGAGATTAGATAAAGAATTACAAAAGACGGGTGCTCTTGAAGAGTCTGGCAAGAGTGAACCAGTTCGTCTTGATGAAACTTCTAGGAAGTTTGACTGGAGAAGAGAATTCTTCCCAGAGAAAGATCAGTATGATATGGTTAATTTGCTGTACGAAGAAAGGCAGCAAAAACTCAAAGAGGCAATTGGTGAAGAAAAGATCAGAATTGCTGAAGAAGTTGAGACTCTTCGTGAAACTGTAGAGAAGAAAAGAGAGCTTCGTCAACTTCAAAAAGTTGATGCTCATCTTGCTAGTATTGACGTAGAGTTTTATAAACTGCGTGATGATCTTGTTGAGAATATCAACGAGAATATGTTCCCCAACATTCCTGCTATTGAGGAGAAGTTGGATGAGATTCTTACCGTGTATGGTAAGTTAAGTGAAAGAATTTCTGAGGGTTTTCTTAACGAACCAACTGGATCTGCTCAGGGTGGAGATCCTCTTGCTAAAACTGACTTCGTAACCTTTGAACAGTTAAAGCAACATTACTCCTTATTCTTAGATAGAATCTCTACACAACTTGCTACCCTTGGTGGTGGCGGTGAAGTAGAACTGAAGTATCTTGACGACGTTGTTGGTATTGCAACTAATCCATCTGCTTATGATGGTAAGTATCTGAAGTATAACCACGCATCTAGAAAATTTGAGTTCTCTGATGTTGGTCCTATTGGCATTACAACAGAACTCCAGACCCTGAACAATGTCATGGGTCTTGGTAATACTTCCAACCTTGGGATGAGTGTTGGTGTATCTACTTTTGGAGGCACTGTTGTTGTAGGTGGTGCAACCACTGCTTTGGTTGTAAATGGTGATGTAAGAGTAGTTGGTGTTCTTACCGTAGGATCTGGAACAGTAACAATTGATGGTGATAATAATACAATTGGTATTGGTACTGTTACTCTTGATGAGGTAAAAGTATCTGAACTTGAGAATCTTACTGGAGATACTGGTAACTTCTCTGGTGATGTGAGAGTTGCTGGTGTTCTTACAGCGATCTCTCTTGATTCATCTAATGTATCTGTTGCTGGTTCTATTACAGGTACAACCTTCTATGGTGATGGATCTAATCTGACTGGACTTTCCGTTGGTGTAGGTACAACTAGTATCAGTACAGAGTCTATTACCGTATCTGGTATTGTTACTGCGGCTGGATTTAATGGACCATTCTTCGTTGAAGAATCCATTGATGATTATGCATTCTATAATATCCCTACCCTGTATACTCAGGTAGGTGGTAATCAGTATGCTCGCACCATGGTTGATAGTGGTGGTCTTCAATTCAACCCTGGAAATAATGAACTTTGGGTATCCAACAGCGTTCGTATTGGTGGTGCAACTGGAATCATCACGGCAACCTCATTCTCTGGAAGTGGTGCATTACTTACTAATTTACCTGCTGGACAACTTACTGGAGCACTGCCAGCAATTGATGGTTCTCAACTGACAGGGATTGTATTTACTGGTGGAGATACTGTATTCACTGGTGTTGTCACATTCTCAAATAATACTGAGTACGCCGATAATAAAAAAGCAACCTTTGGTGCATCAGCAGACCTTCAGATTTATCATGATGGTGCTGGATCTTATATCTCTGAAGTTGGACAAGGTGATCTTGTACTGAATTCAAACGGAACTAATATTGACATCAAGTTCAACAATACAGAATTTGGTGCCAGGTTTATGGACGGTGGTGGTTCTTATATCTACCACAATAATCTTCTTAAACTGGAGACACTTGGAACTGGTGCTACAACTTATGGAACCCACTATGCAACTTCCTTCTCTGGAAGTGGTGCATCTCTGACTGGTATTACTACAAGTCAAATTACCGACTTTGGTAATGTTGTCTTTGGTATTGGTAACAGCACAAGTGTCAATACTACTGGTACAATCACTGCAAGTGCATTCTTTGGAGATGGATCTGCCTTAACTGGTATTGCAACTCCTGCATTTGTTACTCAACAGATTGCAAGTCTGGTTGACTCTGCTCCAACGACTTTGGATACACTCAATGAGTTGGCTCAAGCACTTGGAGATGACCCTAACTTTGCAACTACAACTACTAATCTGATTGGAACTAAAGCATCTCTTGCTGGTGCTGCCTTTACTGGATCTGTTAGTGTAACTAATGGAAATCTAAGTATCGGATCTACAGGTCTGTTTGCATCTAGATTGTATGCAAAAGAGAGAATATACGTTGGTGATAATGAAGATATTCGTCTGTATCAAGTAGAGACTGGCAATCCAGTAACTCTAACTGAAAGTTATCTTGATCTTGCATCTACTAATTTTGCAGGATCCATGGGTATCATTCGTCATGGTAATCGTGTTACTGCATATGGTGGAAGTTTAGAAATTCAAAATGGTGGTGGACAAAAGTCTGCTGTATTCAATAGTGGTTGGAGTGGAGTAGATCTTTACTATAATAGTGTTCTTAAGTTCTCTACAACTGATAGTGGTGCTGGTGTTGTAGGTATTCTGACAGCGACTAGATTTGTTGGTGCTGCTACTAGTAACATTATTCCATTCCTTTACAATACACTCGGAGATCTTCCCGCTGCTGCCTCATATCATGGTGCATTTGCACATGTTCATGGTACTGGTGGTGCATATTATGCTCACTCGGGTAACTGGGTAAGACTTGTTAATTATGATATTGGTGAAGGAAACGTATCCATTGGCACCGCTAACTTTACAACTACTGGTAATATTGCTGCTGGTATTGTAACCAGTAATAGTGCTGAGTTTAGTAACTTAAGACTCGGAACATTTGGTCTTAACAACATCTATGCAGTCAGTGGTCCTCTTTATCTGGATTCTGATGACAATCAAGTTGATATTGTCAATAATTTAAAGGTTAATGGTATTAGTACATTCTCTGGAAGAGTAGTTGCTAATGATATTGTTGGTCTCTCTAGTGCAAACTTCGCTGGAATAGTAACTGCACAATCCTTCCGTGGCGATGGTTCTCAACTGACTGGTATTGGTGCTACCAACCTTAACAGTCTTCTTGATGTTAACGTACCATCTCCTTCTGCTGGTCAGGTTCTGAAGTGGTCTGGAAGTGAGTGGCAAGCAGCAGCAGACCTTACTGGTGCTGGTGGTACTGGTATTGGACTGTCCGATCTGTCGGTTACAACTGCACCTGTAGGTGTCTCCTCTCTGTCTTATGACAATACTTCTGGTGTATTTACATATACTCCACCAAGTTTTGCTGGATACCTGAGTAATACAATCACTCAAAACGTATCCATGAGTAATGGGTATGTCTTTACTTACGACTCTTCCGCTACTGCAAGATTTGGATCTATTGGTTCAAATGATTATGGTGATATCTTCTGGGGAACTGACAGCAGTGCAACAGGATTCCACATCAAAAATAATGACTTTAATGGTGCTCTCTATCTCACCAATACTGGTACAGACGGTGTATACATCAGAGCAACTGCAACTGAACTTGGCGCATCATTCAAAGCAAATGCAGAGGCAAGTCTCTATTATAATAATGTTCTGAAGTTCTCAACTTCTGGTATTGGTGCTACAGTCTATGGAAGTCTCCAGATTAACGGTAATACAAATATTACTGGTATTATTACTGCACAGGAGTTTAAAGGAACCTTTACTGGTACTGCAAACTTCGCTTCTGTCGCTGGCGTTGCAAGTACTGCAAACTATGCAACTGAGTCAGTAACTTCTGGTTACGCTGTTGTTGCTGGTATTGCTTCTAACCTTACTGGAACTCCAAACATCACCGTTGGTGAGATCAATACAACTGGTGGTCTATTTGTTGGTGCTGGTCAGACTTCTTCCTTCGGTGACAGAGTTACTGTAAGAGATGACCTTAGTGTTGAAGGTTCTACACCTACACTTAGGATTCAAGATTCTGATAATGCAGAGAACTATGCATACATGCAGTATGACAGTTCTGCTGGTCCTGCGTTGCTGTTTAGAACTAGAGCATTTTCAAATACTCCACACTTTATCTGGCAGTCTGAAGCGGGTGGTGGAATTAATAACACTCAGTATCTCATGTATATGCAGGGGGGATCTCCTGGGGCATATAACCATGGATATGTTTCCCTTGGCAGTACAACTGCTGATGAGAGACTACATGTTGGTGGATCATTAAAGGTTACCGAGAATATCACTGCTGCTGGCATTGTTACTGCAGATGTTATCAAGGCAACCACTGGATTTGATGGACCATTCTATGTTCAAGAATCTTCTGATGATAATGCATTCTACAATATTCCCACACTGTACACACAGGTTGGTGGTAACCAGTATGTTCGTACCATGGTTGATACTGGTGCTCTCCAGTTCAACCCTGGAATTAATGAACTGTGGGTATCTAATAATGTTCGCATTGGTGGTGCAACTGGAATTATCACTGCAATAGCATTCTCTGGAAGTGGCGCATCACTTACCAACATTCCAACCTCAATTATTGCTGGCACTGGAATCACTGTCAGTGGATCTACTGGTGCTGTAACAATTAGTGCTACTGCAACTGGAATCAGCACAACTGAAACTCTGTTAACTGGTAACATCAATGCTGTTGGTGTTGTAACCGCAACTCAGTTTGTGGGTGATGGTTCTGGTCTTACTGGTATTGTTGCTGCTGGATCGGGAGTTGTCATTCAAGATGAAGGTGGTTCTGTTGGTACAGCAGGAACAATTAATTTTGTTGGACCAAACGTTACTGCCACTCTTGCTGGTGGAATTGCAGATATCACAGTCAGCAATGCTTATGCACAGGTCGCTGGGGTTGCAACATTTGCACAGAATCTGTCGGGAACTCCTACTATCAATGTAAACAGCATCTTTTGTGATGATATTAGTATTACAGGATCTACTCCTTTCTGGAAACTTCAGGATATAGATGCATCTCAAAATTATGTCTACATGGAGTTTGATTCTAGTCTTAATAATAGTTTCTTCTTAAGATCTAGAGCATTTAACAATACGCCTGACTTTAGAATACAATCTGAAGCAGGTGGATCTATTAATACTAATGATTATATTACCGTTAAAGGTGGAGCTCCTGGTGGTGCTACAGAGGGATTTGTTGGTTTAAATACAACATCCCCAAATCAAAGACTGACAGTTGCTGGAAACATTAATGCAACTGGTTTTATTACCGCAACAACCTTCTATGGCGACGGTTCAAATCTGACTGGTGTTGTTGCCGCTGGTAGTGGAGTTGTTATTCAAGAAGAAGGATCTACTGTTGGTACGGCAAGCACTATTAATTTTGTTGGTGCTGCCGTAACTGCAACTTTCTCTGGTGGGGTTGCTACTGTTAACATCAGTCCTGCAGTATCTACTGGATCTGGCGGTAAGTTCATTGACAATGCTGCTGGTATTCACACTACTTCTGCAGTTGGTGTCAAGACTGAACTTCCTAGGTCTGACTTCCAGGTTGGATCATTTGGAATGCAATCTGGAATTGGAACATTTGTTGCAGTAGTTGGAACTCCTGCAGTTGTGGATCAGTTCAATGTCTCCACAAATGACTTTAAGACTGCTGAATACACCCTCCACATTCAACATGCAAATGGAATCCAATCACAGAAGATTCTTGTAATGCAAGATGGTGTCGGAGCATACTCTAATGAATATGCAATTATGCATTCGTCTACCGATCCACTTGTATCAGTTGCTTCTACCATTAGTAGTGGAACCTGTCAGTTACAAGTAACACCATTAACAGGAACAACTGGTATAACTACATATAGATTCTCTAGAGGAACTCTGCTCTGATAAGATATGGAAAAGAAGCGTTACGCCGTTGGATGTACTGCCCCAGAAGATTGGCAGTACATCCATGAACTTCTGACACAGGATGGAACATTGGATGACAATATTCCATCCGATGCTATTGCTGTTGATGATTTAAAACAGCATAGTCCTACCAGAGCAGTTTATCTTTTAACCGATGAAGAAGCGGCATTAGTCGAGGCACATGAAAAGGTCTCCTATTGTCATGAGGCAATGGAAGATTATTCACCACCAGCACTAGAACTTCAAGCAGCAGTTCAAGATTTTAGATATGTTGGTGTAACCACTCATTATCGCGCATGGCAACCATTTGGTCAGCTTACAACTACTGGTGGGGCGACTAACTACAAAACTATGACTCGTAGTGGATTTCAATTGTATCGTCATTCACAAAAGCAAGATCCCTGGGTATTCTCTCAGGGAAATAGTACATCTTCTGCGGCAAGTATTTTTAATAATAGAATCCCAAAATTTGCTACAGGAAAAAATGTTGACGTAATTGTTGCTGATGAAGGATTTTGGTTAGGTCACATTGAATTTTATAACCCATCCGATGTTGCTGATATTAATAAGAATACTACAAACCCTGACGGTGATCCATATATCTTTGGTCCCCAAGACATGATTGAGGGTAATGTTCTCGATCCAAATGGTAGATGCTATGCTTTAGATTTGATTGTTGATGCTCCTTATTATATTGATCCAGACTTTTTTAATGCTGATCCAGGTAATAGATTAGAAACTAGATGGGATGGAACAGTTGTTCCTGTTAGTAGTGTTGCAGTGAATTGGTGGAGAAATAACACTACTACATATCGTTCAGTTGGATTTACCACTTTTGGAACTGCTTTGGTTAGTACTTCTTATACTAGAGCCAATTCTAATGGATCAAACACTAGTACTGCTTATAATAGTACTCATGGAACTCAGTGTGCTGCTGCAACTTTTGGTAGAACACAAGGGTGGGCATATAATGCAAACAAGTGGGTATTGAATTTATATGGATCATTTAGTTCTGGTATCGAAGCAGGTTTTGATGCTCAGAAATTGTTCCATCAAATGAAACCTGTTAATCCAGAATACGGAACAAAGGATCCCACAATCTGTTCTAACAGTTGGGGATATCGTGCTATCCCCAGTGATAGTGCATATTACTATTATCGCGGTGCTAGTGGAGTATCTTATTCTTCTGCTTCATCTCGTAGTCCTTACAGTAGTTTAAATACAAAACCAGGATTTATGAGATGGGTTGGATATTGGGGCGATAGTTATAGGATGAAGGGAGAAATGCTTCCTAACTCAATGACACAAGCATTGGATGAATTGATTGATGCTGGTGTTATTTTTGTTGGAGCAGCAGGAAATAGTAACCAAAAGCAGACAAGTTCTGATCATCCAGACTTTGACAACTATTGGAATACTGGACTTGGAGTTACTGTTGGAGCAAACTTCTTCTATGAATTTGGTTTGAGAACATATCCATATACCAATAGAAGAGGATTTCCACAGCAAGGTGGAATGACTAGAACTGGTGTTGGTGGAACCATTTATACTTATCCTGTTATTAATATTGGTGCTCTTGATGATGAGTATAGTTTTTCACAAGGTTATCGAGAGAGGAAGGTAACCTATAGTGATATGGGACCAGAGATTGATTGTTATGCTGCTGCTGATGGTATTCTCACTGCACTTAATGTAAGTGGATCTGGATATGCCCGACATGATTCTGTACCAAGTGGACAGAGTGGATTTACTTATTATTATGACAATAAATTTAGTGGAACAAGTGCAGCATGTCCTGTTGCATGTGGATTAATCGCAACTAAATTGGAAAACAATCGTGACTGGGGATGGCAAGATGTTAGGAATTGGTTGAGAGGACATAACCAACCTGTCGGAGTCACTACATTGCAAGTACAATCCAGTGCTGATTTTCATTATGGGCAAGACACTGCAGTATCTGGTGCTGGTGATATTAGTGGTGGTCCTTGGGCAGACGTTAATAGTCTTGAGGGATCTACTCCAATCATCATTTATGATGCAGAGACTGGTAATGAATCAACACCAAGTCAACCTGCTGTAGTTATTGCAGGTAGAAAGATGTTTGAAGGTGGTGGGATGAGTGTTACTGGTAACTTCACAATATCCTATCAATAATAAATACTAAAAAACCGTGTTTTGAATAATGGCAGATAGAGCTTTTGGTGTAAGGGAGATTAATATCGTTGGATCTGCTGGTACTCCTACGATCTCTAGTCCTAATAACATTAATTTAAATGGTATTAATGTTGCTATCAGCACAGATCTTCAGGTAGGAAGGAATGTAAGTGTTGTTGGCATTATAACTGCTAATGTTTTTTATGGTGATGGATCTCAACTGACTGGTATAGCAGCGACAGGTGGGGGAGGAGGATCTATTGCAGGTATTGATACTACAGGAACTTCTACATTCAATAATATAAATGTGTCGGGTATGACTACGCTCGGCACTAATGTTAATATTGGAGATGGTGCGTCTTATCTCCAGATTTACAATCAAGGTCAAAATATCTTTAGACCAAATGGACAGCTTACTATTCAAGCTGGCGGCGGTTCTGGACCGTACATAAGATTGAATAATAATACTTTTATTCAATTAGTACCTACTACTGGATATGGTGTATACCTTTATTATGGTTCATCTCAAAAATTAGTCACTACCAATACTGGAGCAGTTGTAACTGGTATTCTCACTGCAACATCATTCTCTGGTGATGGTTCTGGATTAACCAATCTTCCTGGAGGTGGTGGATCCATTGCTGGTATCAGCACCACTGGAACATCATTCTTCAATACAATTCATGCGACTGGAACCATTGACATTGGTACAACCAATGCTGGTGTTGCAGTAACTCACATGACAATTGATTCTGCAGACGTTGCAGGAACAATTCGCAATACAATTAAGAGTGGTGCTGGTAATACAAATGCTGTTCTGGACATTGAGACCAAAGAATTCTTAGTAACAGATCCGTATGCTGGTAAGGGGGCACTGATCTCTGCTGATTCTTCTGGTACTAAACTTTATAAAGATAATGATCTAAAACTGCAAACTATTGGAACTGGCGTTACAGTCACTGGTACTACCTACTCCACAGCATTCAGTGGTGATGGTTCTGCTCTGACAAATGTAGATGCTGCTTCTATCAGTGGCGCAACAAGAATTACCACAACTGAATTTGTCTCATCTGGAATTGCCACATTCCAAAGTGATGTTTATCTGGGCACCAATGATGTTTTAAAGATTGGTGACACTAATGATCTTCAGATTTATTATGATGGTGCATTAGCTTCCAGAGTTGTTTCTGGACACGAACTAATTCTTAGATGCGGCTTCCAGACTAATACAACATTCCAAGATGGTTCGTCTAATACTCTTGCTCAGTTCCGTTCTCAGGAATCTGTAGACCTTTACTATAATAATGCAAAGACATTTGCAACTACTGGATATGGCGTAACTGTTTATGGCACCTTAGATTCTCAAACTTTAAATCTTTCTGGAATATCTACGGTTAGAGATATTCGTGTTAGTGGTGGTAGTTCTATCACCATTGAAGATAATGGTGGAACAGATGGTAAGTTATATCTTGGCAACGATGCCCCATTCTACCTGTGGCATGATGGTGCAGCAGTAAGAAACTTCATTAGAGTCAACTCTACAAAAGGTGATCTCTACATGGAGACCACCGATAGTAACATTGTTATTAGAGGGATTACTTCTGGAGATGTTCAACTTTGGGGTTCTGGTACAAAGAGGATTGAGACCACCAATGTTGGTGCAATTGTAACTGGTATTCTTACTGCAACTACTGTTAGTGTTGGAGATGCTTCTACTGGATTAGTATTTGAGCATGATGGAACAGACTCCTTCATCAAAGAGAACAGTTCAACTGGTGAGTTGACTATCAGAACAAATCAACTGAAGATTGAGAACTCATCATTTGAGACTCTCGCTCAGTTTAATGAGAACTCTGATGTCAAACTCTATTACGATAATGGTGAGAAGATTAGAACTACTCCAACTGGAGCAGTTGTAACTGGCATCCTTACTGCAACATCATTTAGTGGAGACGGTTCTGCACTGACTGGAATTGAGTCTTATCCTACTTGGACTCTCGGTGATAATGCATCAACTGATTATACATTTACTGGAATTGGATTCACTGTAACGACTAATGATCCAGTTCTTTATCTGGCACGAGGTCAGAAGTATGCGTTCGATAATCAGTCTGGTGGATCTCACCCATTTGAGATTAGAGTATCTGATGGTGGTACGGCATACAACCATGGCGTAACTAATAATGGTGCTGCGACTGGTACAATTGTATTCGAGGTCCCCTTCAACGCACCTAGCACCCTCTTCTATCAGTGTACATCTCATGCTGGTATGGGCAACACCATTCGCATCTATCCAGATCTCATTTGATAGGGGGGCTTGACGGATTCTGAACCTCCGTGGTACTATAAATACATCAACACGTTACGGAATGTAACGGTTCTTTAAGGACCTGTAACATTCCGTTTTTGTTGTCAACACCCCAAACCGAGACCTATAGGGTGTATAAAGCACGTCTCTCATATCCTCGCCTGAGGGTGGCGAGGAAATAGTACCTCCACCATTTCCCTGATGGACTTACTAACTGTTCAAAACAATGTCCGCTTCAACTCTTTCACAAAAACAACAATCGAATACTTGGGAACAATTCTGCAACTGGGTCACCAGCACTGACAATCGTCTTTACGTTGGTTGGTTCGGAGTCCTCATGATTCCTTGCCTGCTTGCTGCAACTATTTGTTTCATCGTCGCCTTCATCGCTGCTCCTCCCGTGGACATCGATGGCATCCGTGAACCCGTTGCTGGTTCTCTCATGTATGGTAACAACATCATCTCTGGTGCTGTTATCCCTTCTTCTAACGCTATTGGTCTTCACTTCTACCCCATCTGGGAAGCTGCTTCCCTAGATGAGTGGCTTTACAACGGTGGTCCTTTCCAACTGGTTGTCTTCCACTTCCTGATCGGTATCTATGCCTACATGGGTCGTGAGTGGGAACTTTCCTACCGTCTTGGTATGCGTCCCTGGATCTGTGTTGCCTACTCGGCACCTGTTGCTGCTGCGAGTGCAGTGTTCCTGGTCTATCCTTTCGGTCAAGGTTCTTTCTCCGATGCTATGCCCCTGGGTATCAGTGGCACCTTTAACTACATGCTTGTCTTCCAAGCAGAGCACAACATTCTGATGCACCCCTTCCACATGCTCGGCGTTGCTGGCGTGTTTGGTGGATCCCTGTTCAGTGCAATGCACGGTTCTCTGGTTACTTCCTCACTGGTTCGTGAAACCACTGAGTCTGAGTCCCAGAACTATGGTTACAAGTTTGGCCAAGAAGAAGAGACTTACAACATCGTTGCTGCACACGGTTACTTCGGTCGCCTGATCTTCCAATACGCTTCCTTCAACAACTCCCGTTCGCTGCACTTCTTCCTCGCAGCATGGCCTGTTGTCGGTATCTGGTTCACTGCACTTGGTGTTAGCACCATGGCATTCAACCTGAACGGTTTCAACTTCAACCAGTCTGTGATTGATTCACAGGGTCGTGTTATTAACACCTGGGCTGATGTTCTTAACCGCGCTGGTCTGGGAATGGAAGTCATGCACGAGCGTAACGCACACAACTTCCCCCTGGATCTTGCTGCTGCTGAAAGCACTCCTGTTGCTCTCACTGCTCCAACCATCGGTTGATAAAGTAAAAACTGAATATTCTTTAAGAGAGACCTTCGGGTCTCTTTTTTTATGACTAGGTATAAACTCGTAGGCATAAATTTTTGTATCGCACATAACACTATCTTGTATAGATATGATAGAATAATGAGGTGAGACAAATGATTCTAAACTCCAACTACATTATGTTTAACCTTGTGCGTGGAGGACATTATGCACAACCTTGTATCTTACAATCAACTTGCTGAATGGAAACACTTTGAGGAAAACGTTGACCGATGTAATGATGAATTAGATTTAATCAATGATTATTTCAATTGTTTAATCGAATGCGACGAAGACCAACAAACTTGTAAACGGATATGTAGAAATATGCTAAACGATTAATAAGACAGGGAGGTTGCGGGACCTCCCTTTTTTATGAGCACTAATACCCATTGACTTTTATTGTAAAGAAGTGTAAACTAAATAAGAAAAGTATTACTGGAGGATAATGGTATCTTCAACACTTTCACAACCAA
>Ga0255768_10003937_pt1 | contig 14622 bp, 15 predicted proteins | sample 071ome_33_FD_179983 | JGI IMG/M metagenome (GOLD analysis project Ga0255768, IMG submission 179983) | Coastal salt marsh microbial communities from the Groves Creek Marsh, Skidaway Island, Georgia - 071412AT metaG (version 2) | ecosystem: Environmental > Aquatic > Marine > Intertidal zone >...
GGTGATTCGTGCCGCCGCAAAAGCGTAGACACAGTTCATTTTAATTCAGCATACAACAAGGCAAAATGGCAACACAAAGAGAACTAGCAGAGCACTTAGACCTGCATCCTACAACAGTTTCAGAGCTGATTAAGAAGGGCGTAATACCAGCAGGAATAGGCAAATCTAATGTAAATATTGATGTTTGCAGGATTGCCTACATTAATCATCTACGAAAAGCAGCTAGATATACCAAGAGAGATGGAACAGGCGATGTACAAGAGGAGAAGGCAAGACTTACTAAGGCTCAGGCTGATGAAAGAGAACTTATTGTTGCTAAATTGCGTGGAGATCTATTAGATGCCAACGATGTGCAAAGACTTTGGAGCGATTATGCAGCTAATGTTAGATCTAAGCTCTTATCTTTACCAACAAAAGCAGCACACCATGTACTTGCAGCAGAGAACTTTGCGGAAGCAGAGAAAGTATTGAAAGAAATTGTTTATGAAGCGTTACAGGAGCTAGTTGAAGATGGAATACCAAGAGAACTTGATGAAAGTCCTGAAGGAAGTGAATCAAGTATGGACACCACCACCAGATCTGACGATAAGTGAGTGGGCAGATACCTACAGAAAGCTAAGTCCAGAATCTTCTGCTGAAGCTGGTCAATGGCATACCTCAAGAGTGCCATTTCAAAAAGGCATCATGGACACATTCAATGATCCCAAGATAGAACAAGTAGTATTTGCCAAGAGTGCACAGGTTGGTGCAACAGAGATACTTCTCAATATCATTGGTTACTATGTTGATCAAGATCCAGCTCCTATACTTATCATGCAGCCAACACTACAAATGGCTCAAGCGTTTTCTAAAGACAGACTTGCAACTATGCTTAGAGATTCACCTAAGCTAAAAGATGCGGTAGGTGAACCAAGAAAAAAGGATTCAGAGAATACAGTTCTGCATAAGAAGTTTAAAGGCGGTCATTTAACTATAGTTGGTTCTAACTCAGCAGCAGGTTTGGCATCAAGACCAGTCAGAATCATACTGTGCGATGAAGTAGATAGATACGAAGCATCAGCAGGACAGGAAGGAGATCCAGTTCAACTAGCAATCAAAAGAAGCACAACCTTTTGGAACAGAAAAATCTATCTATGCAGCACACCAACGATTGAGAACATATCTAGGATCTGGCAATCATTTGAAGAAGGAGATATGCGGTACTTCTATGTGCCATGTCCAGAATGTCAAGAGATGCAAACACTTAAATGGTCTAATGTTGTTTGGGAAGAGAATAAACCAGAAACCGCAACCTACTCTTGTTCAGAATGTGGATCTGTTATTGAAGAGAACAAGAAACAATGGATGATCTCAAGAGGAGAATGGAGAGCAACCAAAGAAACTAAACGCATTGCATCTTTTCATATCTCAGAACTTTATTCACCATTTAGAACTTGGGCAGATATGGCTGTATCTTTCTTGGAAGCTAAAAAGAATCCAGAGATGTTAAAGACATTTGTGAATACATCATTAGGTGAGCTGTACAGAGATGAGGGTGAGCAGCTAGATACTGAGAACCTAATCTCAAGAAGAGAGAACTATGATCATCAATCTGTTCCTGATAAAGTTCTAGTCTTGGTAGCTGGAGCTGATGTTCAGAAAGATCGTATAGAGGTAACTGTTACTGGTTATGGCAGAGAATCAGAAGCATGGATCATAGAACATCGCATTATTTGGGGAGATCCAACAATCAACACAGTATGGAATGAATTAGATGAATATCTTAAAACACGATTTAAAACCGATGCAGGTATGCAGTTACCAATTTCTTGCACCGCTATTGATAGTGGCGGTCATCATACACAGCAATGTTATCAATTTACTAAACCAAGACAGGGTAGAAGGATTTTTAGTTGCAAAGGATTATCGCAAGCAGGCAAACCAGTGGCAGGAAAGATCACTTATGTTGGAAGATTAAGAGCAGCACTTATTCAGGTTGGAACTGATACAGCTAAAGAAATTATCTTCTCAAGATTAAAACATACAGAAGAAAATCTAATTCACTTTCCTTATACAGTAGATGATGAATACTTTAATCAACTTACTGCTGAAAAAAAGGTCGTTAAGTTCTTTAGAGGAGTTAAACGCAACGAATGGAAACAGATCAGAGAAAGGAACGAAGCTCTTGACTGTTTAGTTTACTGTTGGGCAGCTCTACACATCCTGAATCCTAATTGGGATCGCATTGAAGAACGCATGTTGACTGAAACAGATCAGACTAAAGTAGTTGACGATAATAAACCAGCACCACAAAGACAAGGCATCAAAAGATTCCCAAGAAGTACAGGGTTTGTGAATAGCTGGAAATATTGACATTTCTATAAATGACCTTAGTGTTGTATCTTGTATAGATATAACTTGAAGAGGTTATTTATTGGCTAATAAATTTGATCGCACAAACTATCCTACGCAAGAACCTTATCAGCTTCAATTAGGTGATAGATGGGTTTGGGTTCGTGAGGATTTAAACAACGACTACGACACTGACGATTACTCATTATCTTATGAGTTTAATATCGTTGATGGATCTACTGCTGTAAATTTCACAATCACAGCAACAGAAGCAAATGATAAATACTATGTAGAAGTAGGATCTTCTACTACAGCCAACTATACAAAAGGAAACTATCATTGGTACGCCTACATCACCAGAAGTTCTGATTCAGAACGCATCATGATTGATGAAGGTTACACAGAGATCGTAGATAATTATGCCACCACCTCTTCAGATATTAGATCCCATGCAAAGACTTGTCTTGATGCGATAGAAGCTGTTATTGAAAACAGAGCATCTATTGATCAACAATCTATGAGTATTGCAGGCAGATCTTTATCAAGAATGTCTATAGATGATTTATTATCTTTTAGAAATTATTACAAAGCTGAGTATCTAAAAGAAGTTAAAAAGCAAAGAGCAAAAAACCAATCAGCTTCAGGAAATATTATAAGGGTTAGATTCTAATGGCTTGGTACGATAGATTTAGACCTAAATCTCAAAAAAGAAAAAACGCTTTTGCACCTAAATTTAGAAAGTATCAAGGTGCTAACACAGGAAGATTATTCTCTGACTTTACTGCATCATCTACATCAGCCGATGCAGAAATTAAAAATCAATTAAGAGTTCTAAGAGATAGAAGTAGAGATTTAGCAAGAAACGACAGTTATGTACAAAGATACTTAAACTTAATGGTAAGTAACATCATCGGATCTAATGGAATTAGATTAAGTATGAAAGCAAGAAACAACGATGGTAATTTAGATATTCTTGCTAACAGAACCATAGAACAACAATGGAAGAAATGGGGAAGAATGGGAATCTGTACAACCAATGGCAGATTGTCTTTCCTAGATTGTCAGAAGATCTTTGTAGAATCTTTAGCAAGAGATGGCGAAGTTCTTATTAGGCATGTTGTGTCCAGAGATTCAGACTTTGGTTATCAAATACAATTCTTAGAATCAGATCATTTAGACGAAACTAAAAACGAAAAGAATCCCAGAACTGGTAACAGAGTTAAGATGGGAGTTGAAGTAGATAAGAATGACAGACCAGTTGCTTATCACTTATTTAAAAACCATCCCTACGATAATACTTATCTATCACCTAAAGAACACATCATAGTTCCAGCTAGTGAGATTATTCATGCTTATATTCCTAATAGAGCACAACAAAACAGAGGAGTACCTTTTACTGCTCCTGCTATGCCAAACATTAAAATGCTTAATGGTTACATGGAAGCAGAGATCACTGCTGCTAGAGTATCAGCAAGCAAGATGGGATTCTTTGTAAGTCCTGATGGTGATTCTTATGTTGGCGAAGGCTACGAAAACGATTACGCACCGCTCATGGAAGCATCAGCAGGAAGTTTTGAACAACTACCTGCTGGTGTGGACTTTAGAGCTTTTGATCCTAATCATCCAACAACTGCATTTGAATCATTTACTACGCAAGTATTAAGAAGCATAGCATCAGGATTAAACATTTCTTATCATGCTTTAACTAACGATTTAAGTTCAGTAAATTACAGCTCACTTAGAGCTGGAGCTTTAGAAGATCGTGAGATGTATCGTTTATATCAAACATTTGTAATAGATCATTTCATCAGACCAGTCTTTGATAAGTGGTTAGAGATGTCTATTTCAAAAGGTGTCATACAAATACCAACAGCAGGATCACCACAAACATTTTTATCACTTCCTATGTCTAGGTATGACAAATTTGCAGAATCAGCTAACTTTATCCCTAGATCTTTCTCATGGGTAGATCCACAAAAAGAAATGATGGCATCTATTCAAGGTATGCAAGCTGGTCTTGTTTCTTATCAAGATGTTCAATCTAACTATGGCAGAGATGTTGAAGAATTATTTGAACAACACGAAAGAGAACAATCGCTTGCAGAACAATATGGAATCAAAACAGCATTTCAACCATTTGGTACTAAGTTACCAGTAGAAGCTGACATACAAGGTCAAGAACAGGAAGATACTGATGCCATATAAACCTAACGATGGAATGAAGGTTGAAGCTCAAAGAGGTTTGGACTGGCGTGAAGAACATGGCAGGGGTGGAACTAGAGTTGGTGCTGTAAGAGCTAGACAGATTGTGGCTGGTGAAAATCTTTCTGAAGATACAGTCAAAAGAATGTATAGCTTCTTTTCAAGACACGAAGTAGATAAACAAGGCGAAGGATTTTCTCAAGGTGAAGATGGTTATCCTTCTAATGGCAGAATTGCATGGGCATTGTGGGGTGGAGATGCAGGTTACTCATGGAGTAAACGAATAGTGGAAAGATTAAAAAAAGAAGATGATAGACAGGTTTCCGATTCTTTTGAATCAGAAAAACATCCAGTAGAAATTACTGAGGAGAAAACTATGTTAAAAGAAGATAGGCACATCCTCAGCGTATCTGAAACTGACGATTCTGTAATCGTTGAGTTTGAGAAACACAATGAGGATGTAGAACAACTTGATCAGGAAGAAGATCGTGATTTAGATGCAGAGATGGTTTACAGATCTGTTGATTTATCAAGAGCTTCATATCTTGATGAAGAAAAACGCAGGGTACGCATTGGAGTTTCCAGTGAAGAACCTGTAGAACGCAACTTTGGAATGGAAGTTCTTTCTCATTCCGAAGGTGATGTTGACATGGAGTTCATTGCTAGCGGTAGAGCTCCACTTTTGCTTGATCATGACATGACTAAACAGATTGGCGTGATTGAGGAATATAAACTTGATGCAGCTAAGAAAAGAGCTGTTGCAATAGTTCGTTTTGGTAGAAGTCAACTAGCAGACGAAGTATTTCAAGATGTCAAAGATGGTATTCGTCAAAATATCAGCGTTGGTTATCGCATAAATGGGATGGAGCGTGATCGCTCTTCTGAAGATGATAAACCAGTGTATAGAGTACAACATTCACCTCTTGAGGTAAGTGTAGTATCTGTACCTGCGGATCAATCTAAAGAAGTAGGCGTTGGTCGCTCTAAAGAAAAACAACTTCAAACTAAAAAGGTGAAAATAATGACTGAAGAAGTTAAAAACGAAATTAACCTTGACGAAGTTAGAGCCAAATCTGTTGAAGAAGCAAAAGCTGAGTTCAAAAGAAATTCAAAAGAAATTCTTGATCTTGCTGCTAAACACAACAAAAGGGATCTAGCTGACAAGGCTATTCAAGAAGGTATTTCAGTTGAAGAGTTTAGAGGTGTATTGCTAGAAAATATTTCTAACGATAAGCCATTAGAAACTCCTGAAATTGGAATGACTAATAACGAAATCAAAAGGTTCAGCCTAGTAAAAGCTATTAGAGCTTTGGCTAATCCTTCTGATAGAAGAGCACAAGAAGATGCTAAATTTGAATTTGAATGTTCAGAAGCAGCTCAAAGAGAGTATGGCAAAGATGCTCAAGGTATCATGTTGCCTGCTGATGTGCTTAGAAACTGGAAGAGAGATCTTAATACATCTGACGATTCTACTCTTATCTCTGAAGATTACAGAGGTGGAGATTTCATCGATGTACTAAGAAACGCATCTTCTGTAATGCAAGCTGGTGCAACCATGCTAAGAGGTTTACAAGGAAATGTTGTTATTCCTAAGAAAACAGCTTCCTCTTCTGCTGGATGGATTGCTACCGAAGGTGGTGCTGCTAGTGAATCAGAATTCACTTCTGGCTCAGTAACCATGTCACCTAAAGTCATCGGTGCTTTCACTGATGCTTCAAGATTAATGCTTCAACAATCTTCATTGGATGTTGAAAACTTAATCAGAGATGACCTTTCACAATCAATCGCTCTTGCTATTGATTTAGGTGCTTTAGCTGGTTCTGGTTCAAGTGGACAACCTACAGGTATCAGCAACACTTCTGGTATTAACACCACAACTTTTGCTGCTGCAAATCCAACTTTTGCTGAAATCGTTGGAATGGAAAGTGCTGTATCTAACGATAACGCACTTCTAGGCAACCTTGCTTACATTTGTAGACCAGCAGATTATGGTACATTGAAAACTACTGCTAAAGATTCTGGCAGTGGTCTATTTGTAGTTGAGCCTGATGGAAGAATGAATGGTTACAACACTGTTGTATCTAATCAAGTAACTTCAGGCGACTTCTACTTTGGAAACTTCTCTGACTTGCTAGTTGGTATGTATGGTGGATTAGACATTACTGTTGATCCTTATGCTTTATCAACTTCAGGTGGCATTAGAATTGTAGCTCTTCAAACTGTTGATGTAGCTGTAAGACATGCTGTAAGTTTCTGTGTATCTAACGATGGTTCGTAAGGTAGACAATGCTTAAATGGAATGGGGGTAGTAATACCCCCATCTTTACTATGAAAAAATATTTAATATTGACCGATACTGTTGCTCATGGAAAAAAGGTAAGAGCTGGAGATGTAGTAGAACTTCCTGAAGATGAAGGACATATTCTTTGCAGCTATGGCAAAGCTGAAGTTCATGTTGAGCAAAAAATTAAAAAAGTAGATAGAAGCGTTGGGCTAGAAAAGTCTGATGCTCCAAAAGTTAGTAAAAGAAAAGCTAAGAAGTAATGGCTATTGAATTTCAAGCAGACTTCAATGGCTACTTGGATTCATTTGCAGGGCATGGCGTAACAGCCACATACTACAATGTGGATGCCCTATGGGATGACTTCCCATTAATAGATACGCTAGGATTTATAGATGATGGTTTATCAGTACCGATAAACATTATCTTGGATCAAGAATTTTTTAACATTGATGGTTTATCAGTGGGAGTAGAGGGCTATCAACCAATAGCCTATGTTAAATATAGCGATGCTCCTACTATGACACATGATGATAGATTGTTAGTAAACGCAATAACTACAAGACAGGGAACAACATTAGTGCCTGAAACAAGTTATAAAATAAAAGGCGTTGAAAACGATAATTATGGAATTGTAAAAGTAATATTAGAAGAAGAATGAGTGTTTACGCATTAGAAGATGAAAACGATTTTGCTGCATATCTTGATCCTAATTATGGGCATGGGATTACAGCAACTTATACTAGATATGGATCTGGTACATCTTCATCCATTAATATTATTTTGAACGAAGAATTTTTAGAACAAGAAGGTGAAAGTGTAGGTGTAGAATCTACAACACCAGTTGCGATTTGCAGAAGCATAGATGTTCCAAACGCAGGTCATAGCGATACTTTAGTTGTGGCAGCTAGAAAAGATTTAGATGGTAATACTCTAAAAGCAGAAACTACCTATTCTGTTGTAGGAGCTCAACCAGATAAAACAGGATTTTCAGTTTTAGTCTTAGAGGAACAATAATGGCAGATCACATCAGACAGCAAATCAGAGAACAGTTTGCTACTCAAATTACAGGTCTTACAACCACAGGATCTAATGTATTTCAATCAAGAGTTTATAACTTTGAGCAGGGTGAGTTACCTGCTGTAATTGTATATACCAAATCAGAAGATTCTGAGCCTGACACCTTAGGAACAAACAGAATTTTAATTAGAAATTTATCTTTAGTTTGCGAATGTTATGTAAAAGCAGTTGCGAACTTTGATGATACTTTAGACACCATATCCAAAGAGATAGAAACAGCTATTGCTGCTGATGCAACACTTAGCGGATTAGCTAAAGATGTTTTTATAGAATCTACAGAAATAGATTACAATGGAGATGGTGAGAAACCAGTTGCAGTTGCAACTTTAACTTTTGATGTAATGTATGAAACAAGGGAACAATCCCCAGATACAGCAGCATAGGAGAAGTTTATGATTTTAATAAATAAAGACGGAACAAAGGTAGATGTTCATCCAACTAAGGTAGAATATCTATTGAGTAAAGGCTGGAAAGAGGAAGCAGCTTCTACGAAAAAGAAAAAAGAACCTTCCTCAAAAGAAATAACTATTGAAGAAATAGAGGAGTAAAAAATGGCACAAATCGTTGGTAAAAATGGCGTTTTAAAATCTGGTGCTACTACCATTGGTGAGATCAAGAGCTTCAGCATAGATGAATCTTGCGATACTGTTGAAACTACACAAATGGGAGATGCGGCTAGAACTTATTCAGCTACGCTAACATCTTTTACTGGATCTGCTGATGCTTATTTAGACTTTGCTGATAGCGGTCAAGATACCTTGACTGTTGGATCATCTCTAACTCTTAATGTTTATCCTGAAGGTGATACTGCTGGAAATGTAGAATTAGCAGGAAGCATTATTGTTACTGGTGTAAGTAAATCACAAAGTTTCGATTCAATGGCAGAAGTTAGTTTTAGCTTTCAAGGCTCAGGTGCATTAACTGAAGGCACTGCATAAGATGAAAGCAATAGAGAGAGCGAAAGCACACTTTGATGCACAGGAAATAAAAGTCATAGAAGTTCCAGAATGGGGTGATGATGATGGTAGTCCTTTGCTTATTTACTGTAAGCCATTGACTTTAGCAGAGATGAAGAAGCTACAAATGTATGCTAAATCTGATGATGTTGAGTTAATGGCTTATTGTTTAATTCATCGTGCTTTAGATGGAGAGCTGAATAAATTATTCGATTTAAGCGATAAAAACGCTTTAATGAATAATGTTGATAGAGAAGTATTAACAAGAGTAGCTGCTGAATTAATGAGCTCATCCAAATATGAGGATGAACTAAAAAAGTAGCAGAAGATAAGGATTATTTTTTTAAATTCTATCTTGCGGAAACCTTGCACCTAACAGTGCAAGAACTAGAAGAGAAAATGTCCTTATCTGAGTTTACAGCTTGGGCAGCTTATTTTGAGGAAAAGAACAAACAGGTAAATCATGGCAAATAGACAAGATATCATGATGCGTTTGAAGGCTCAGGATCATACCAAAAAAGCCTTCAATTCAGTCAAACAATCTTTAACCAGTACAGAAAAAGGTTTTAATCAAATCAAGAAAGTTGTAGCTGGTGCTTTTGCTGTTGGTGCTATTGTTCAGTTTTCAAGAGCCACTATTGATATGGCTTTTCAACTTGATAATACCTCAAAGAAATTAGGTATAAATGCAGAATCATTACAAAGGTTAAGGCATGTAGCTGAACAAACAGGTGTTGCAACAACCACCTTTGATATGGCTCTACAAAGGTTTTCAAGAAGAACTGCTGAAGCAGCAATGGGAACTGGAGAAGCTAGGGATGCGTTAAGACAGCTTGGTATTCAGCTAAAAGATTCAGAAGGAAAAACCAGAAGCGTTGAAGAGCTATTTATGGAACTTCCTGATGCTTTTGGAAAAGTTAATTCTGAATCTGAAAAACTTAGGCTGGCTTTTAAATTATTCGATTCAGAGGGTGTTGCCTTAAAGAATACACTTTCATTGACATCAGAGCAAATGAGGGAGATGTCTAAAATTGATGTATTAAGTCAAAGCGATATTGATATAGCTTCTGAATTTCAAAGAGTTTCAAATGATTTAAGTAAAAATACCATGACTTTATTGCAAAAGGCTGTTGTGTCTGTTGCAAATGATATTTTAAAAATTGGTGAAGCGTTTGGAATAGTTGAAAGAGAAGCTACAGCAGCAACTTTGCGAATGGAGATTGCTGATTTAGAAAATTCTTTAAAACAAGCTCTAGGCGAAGTTCCTACTGGTGGAATACTTGGAGCTTTTATGTCTGGAGTTGGGGATCAATTTGTAGATCCGCAAACAGGTTTATCTGATGCAGATAAAATTAGAATCAAAATAGTGCAATTAAAGGAAGAGCTTAAAAACTTACCTGATCCACTAAGCAAAATTGGAACTCAATTTTCAACCACAGCATTTGGTGTAAAAAACTTTGTTGAAGAATTAGAAAATGTAGAAAAATCAGTAGATAAGTTGACTGTTGATTCTATGAAAAAGTTTGAAGATTCTATTGTGAAATCTTTAAAAACTGGAAAACTAGAATTTGAAGACTTTGCAGATTATGTGGTTGAACAAATGTTAAGAATAGCTATACAGCAAATGATATTAAGACCTCTTACTGGATACTTTGAATCATTTTTTGGTTCTTTTGGAAGTATCTTTAGAGAAGATGGCGGTAGCGTTAAAGCTGGCTCTCCTTACATAGTTGGAGAGGGCGGTGCTGAAATGTTTGTACCTAATTCTTCTGGTCAAATTATTACCAATGAAAATCTTGCAAATATGACTTCTCCAAGTACACAGCCAGTAAGCGTTAGCTTTAATATTTCAACAGTAGATGCTTCAGGTTTTGATCAACTGCTTGCTTCAAGAAAAGGAATGATTACAGCAATGATTAATAATGCTATGAACGCAAGAGGTAAGATGGGTGTAATATGAGCGGATCATTTCCAACAAGTCCAAAATTTAGAACTTTAGATTTTAATAATAAAAGACCAGTTCTTATGGATCACACCTTATCTGGTAAAAGATCTGTAAGACAAATAGGAGCTCAATACTTTCAATTTACAGTGCAAATGCCACCATTAGATCAAGATGATGCAATGGATATCTTTGCTTTCTTACAAAAACAAAAGGGTGGTTTTGAAAACTTTACCATTCAACTACCAACACAAAACAGAGGAGCAGATAAATCTAATTCTTCTGTTGTAGTTAATGGTGCTCATTCTGCTGGAGATGCAACAATAACTATAGATGGTTTTTCTGCAAGCACTTCTGGAGTTCTTAAAGCAGGAGATCTAATTAAATTTGCAGGACATTCAAAAGTCTATATGGTGCAAGCTGATGTTGATTCTGATGGTACAGGAGCAGCAACAGTTTTAATTGAGCCAAATTTGGTTGCTACTCTTGCCGATAATGAAGCTGTAACAATGAATCAGCCTAGCTTTACTGTATATCTGACATCAGATGAAATTTTATACAGTACAGATCCTAGCAATTTTTATTCAATACAGTTTGAGGTAAGAGAAGTAATTACATAATGGCTAGAACACTATCATCTAATTTACAAACACAAATTGCTAATGATCAAAACAAGATTTGCTTTCTTGTTGAAATAAACTTTTCTACACCACTAAGAGCAACCGATCATTACTCTAATGTTACTTATGATTCTAATGTTTATGAAGCTGGTGGAAATTTTGTAAACATATCTTCTTCTACAGAAAATGGTGAAGCACAAATAGAAGAAATTACTATTACATTTTCTAACATAACTTCCACTGTAAAAGATTTGATAGAAGATGGTAATTACACAAACACTTCAGTAAATATTTATATTGCTTTCTTTGATAATAATGAAACCATAGTAGATGCAACCACATACTTTAGTGGAATAATAGGTAATTGTTCTATAACAGAATCAGATCAAAGCTCACATTTAAGCATGGTTGTGCAAAACCATTGGGCAAACTGGCAGCTTAAAAAAGGTAGACATTTTACAGACGAATCTCAGCAGCATGTATTTTCAGGTGATAAAGGTTTTGAATATGCTGATCAAACTAAAGAAGATATACGATGGGGTGCTGATTAATGGTTTGGACTACCGCAACACCAACTATCTTTGAAAAGATAGCAACTTGGTTTACAAGCACAGCAGTTGGTAAGGCTATTTCTTGGACTGTAGCCATTGTTACAGTTGGTACTGGAGTAAAAGGATTTCAAGAAGCAAGAGAATTGATGTCCAGAGGACAAGATATTCTTGGTCAAAAAACATCTCAAGGTGGAAAATTACCAATCATATATGGAAGAAGGCGTGTAGGTTCTACTGTTGTATTTATGAATACAGCAGATAAACGCAGCAAAGATTTATTCGTAGTCTATGCTCTTTCAGTTGGTGAAGTAGATCAAATAGAATTAGACACTATAGAAATCAATGGCGTATCAATAAAAGATACTGCTGTATTTAGACAAGGTTATTATGCTGGTTCAGATAAGATATCTTCTGGAGCAGGATCTTTATGTACTGCATCACAGATAGGAACAGTACAACAATCTAATGCAGGCACTAGCGGTACTGATCCGACTAAACGCTACAGAATGGTTTTTAATGCACATCATGGGGCTGATGATCAAACAGCAGATCCAATGCTTACAGCTTCTATATCATCTCAATGGACTAGCAACCATAGATTAAGAGGTGTTGCCTATTTAGCTTGTTCTTTTGAATATGATAATCGTGGCATGTTTAGCAGCATTCCCCAGCTCACAGTTATTGTCAGAGGTAAAAAACTTTATGATCCTAGATTAGATAGCTCTATATCTGGTGGATCTGGCTCACACAGAATAGACGATCCAGATACTTATGAATGGTCTGATAATGCAGTTCTTTGCACACTGGATTACATGACTAATGATGAATATGGAAAGGGTTTGGGAGCAAGTAGTCTTAATTTGCAATCCTTTCAAACCGCAGCAGACACTTCTGATGAATTAGAAGATACTCCTGATTATTCTGGATCTTATTCTGCTGCAACTTTTAGCACTATATCTGGTCAAAGAGAAATAACTGTAGATGAAACAACTTGGATTCAAGCTAAAGCAAGCGGAGTATTAAATTTAAAAGATTCTGGAGCAACATCAGTCTTTGCTGATTGTGAGGTGGTAGGTGGTTATAGATTTGAGCCTTTTGATGGCGATATACAACATAGATTGATTTTAGATTGTTCAGCTCCATCTACTTACACAGATGAAAATGGAACAGCTTTAGTACAAGTAAAAAGATTTCATTGTAATGGTTTGGTTGATGCTAATAAAAATGTTTTAGAAAACACCAGAGAGCTCTTAGCAAATATGAGGGGGATCTTAAATTACATTGATGGTAAATATGAGATTGTTTTAGAAGATACCGCTTCTAGTTCTTTTACAGTTACAGACGATCATATCATTAACTCTGCTGGAGTTACTTTAAATTATGAAAGCAAAGCAGATAAAGCTAATAAAGTTGTAGTGCAATTTTTCAATGAGAAGAAAAAATTTGAAATGGATACTGTTACAGTTTTTCACGATGCAAGTCCAAATTATAAATCTGATGATGGCGGTGAAGAATTAGAGCTAGTTGTAGATTTTCCTTATGTTATTAATTCTTATGTTGCTTACAACATGGGTGAAGCAATACTTGGCAGATCAAGAAACCAACAAACCATATCTTTCACAGCAGTACCAGAACTTTATAAAGTTAAAGTGGGAGATGTTATTACTGTTGCTTATACACCTTTAGGTCTAACAGGAAAATTATTTAGAGTAGAAAACATAGGATTAGAACCAACAGGCTTAGTAAACATACAAGCTATTGAATATCTGGACATCTATACTTGGGAAGCTCCACCTCAAGAGGTTATAGAAGATTACACATACATTCCTCAAGGCTTTGAGGTTAGTGCTCCAACAGGTTTAACATTTACCGATTCAAATACTTCTGCAACTGGCAGACCTTTCCTTTCTTGGAACGAACCAACAGATTTTGCATTTCATGAATACAGAATCAATATTGTTGACAGCTCTTCCAATAAGTTAATGAATAGAATCGTAGATGTTAATTTTGTTGATCTAACATTCTTACCAGTAGGCTCTAACTATGTTGCTTCTGTTTCCTCTATAAACTCAGTAGGCTCAGAATCCGATGCTGCAACACTTACTTTTAGCGTTGGCACAGCACCAGTTTCTACTGCTGATGTTAAGGATGATGCAATCACCTTAGATAAGATTGGTAGTGATGTTCAATCAGCCATCGATGCAGGCGGTACTAACTCAACACAACTTATTAAATCCACTTCTGCTCCTACGCAAAGAAATGATGGAAGCAGCTTACAAGCACAAGATCTGTGGGCAGACACAGATGATAACAATCAGGTTTACATAAGAAATGCAGCTAACAATGGTTGGGAAAAAGCTAGAGATTCAAGTTTAATCACTTTATACAATTCATTAAGTTCTACTGTATCCACTAATAGCTCTAACATTTCTACAGCACAATCTGACATAGTTACTTTAACCACAGATACCTCTGCAAACTCTACAGCTATTACTAATCTGCAAAGTTCCTTATCTACAACAAATAGCAATGTTTCTACTAATGCTTCCAATATTACAAGTTTACAAACTCAAGTTACCGCCAATGATGGTGATATAAGTTCACTATCTAGCTCTATTAGCACTCTACAATCAGATTTAACAACTGCTGAAGGAAATAT
>Ga0255768_10003941_pt1 | contig 14614 bp, 29 predicted proteins | sample 071ome_33_FD_179983 | JGI IMG/M metagenome (GOLD analysis project Ga0255768, IMG submission 179983) | Coastal salt marsh microbial communities from the Groves Creek Marsh, Skidaway Island, Georgia - 071412AT metaG (version 2) | ecosystem: Environmental > Aquatic > Marine > Intertidal zone >...
GCTGCTAAAGAGAGGTTAGATAAACTTCAATGGGAAATGAAGGTCTTAGCTAAAGATTTATATAAAGCTGAGACAGAGTATCACGACTTAATGCAGGAGAAATTGAATGCAGAATGAAGAAGAAGTAGCTAATGCTCAAAAAGAGCTTAAAGGAGAGTTGTTTGTATATAACTATCAATATAGAAGACTTACAAGCGACTTTGAAGGTAAGTTAGCTGAGTTAATGTTTAAAGCAGACTCATTTAACTTAAAGAAATTGGCTAAGGCTTTTCCTGAAGAGGCAAAAGCTGTTCAGAACTACTATAAGGTAGAAGGATGGTGGGATGAATGCCAAGATAAAGTAGAAGCGTATTTCGAGAGCTATACTCAGTATCTTAAGAAAAGATGGTTGTGAGTATGTTCTGGGATTATGTTTTTACTGGGATAGTATTCTATGTTTTATATGAGTTCTTTCGTATAGTAGAATACAATAATAAGATAAATAATAAGGAGAATAATGATGAAAGAAGAAATCATTAGTATGGTTAACGAGCCTGATTTAGAGACTCATTTTGATTGGCAGCTAAAAGAGATTGGTATAGTGTCTACAAGAGAGACTGTTAAAGAGGCTTGGGATTATTGTAGTATGATAGCAGAGGGTTCTGATAGTCCTGCACATGTTATTACTGCGTGTGGTGTACTATGGAACACAATAACTATACATTACAATAAGAAGATTGATGAGATGATGAAGGAGAAAAGATGAATTTCAGAGGTTTCATTAATACAATGTATGCTAAGATGAAGAAAGAGTATTGCTGTTATATGCGTAAGCCTTGTTGTACTTCATTAGATGAGTATGCTAAAAAGAATAAGTGGTTTTTAAAACGTAAATATAAGGAGAAGAATAATGCCTAACATTATTTATAGAGACGATAAAAGATATTTTAAATGTTGTTTATGTGACGATATCTTTGAGGGGTTTGGAAACAATCCAGAACCTCTTATGGATAACTGTCCTACAGACAATGAAGAAGATGATAACGAGTGTTGTAATAACTGTAACAATCAGGTTATAGCTGCTCGTATCAATGATGTTAGATTAAGAAACTTAGTAGGAGAAGATTAATGAAAGTAAAGAACTGGAAAGCCAGTCTCACTATTGAATGGGAGACAGGCAGACAGGAAGTTCATAAGTTTAATAACGATATGAACGGGAACTACCATAGTGAGTTAGCTAAGGTAGTAAAACACTTAGAAAAGTTAGCGACAGCTAATGAAGATAAAAATAAAGGAGGCAATTATGTCTAAAGTTGTAGTGTTCGATAAGCAATCTCCCTCTTTAAAAGAGGCTCAAGGGATTGTAGGAGGTTATGTGGAAAGAATTAACTTACGTAGTGGTGACGCTATGTTAGTTAATGAAGAAGGCTTGTTACAAGAGCTGCCATATAACGATAAAGCTTCGTTTCTTGCTGATAGATTTGTAGTAGGAGACGTATGTGTTGTTAAGAAAGAAATAAGAGGAGAAGACTGGTGAAGGGACAATGGGAAGTAGAACTGTGTGTTCAAATGGAGATGGAAATAAATACTTATGATCTCGCTTTTGAAAACTATCAGTCAGAAAGACCTACTATATGGGTTGACTTTAACTATGCTCAGACAGAAAATGAGGCTTATAAGTATGCTTGTGACGAAATATATAGTAACTTTAAGTCTTATTATGGTAGGATTGGAGAGGAGCTATGGGAAACTCTTGGTATGAGTTTTAGTAGGATAGAATCGTTTATCGATTTTCATGCTGATGAAGATGAAGAACGAGACGGGTAAGTGGTGTTCGATGCCAGACAAAGATAATAAAAGAGAGTGTATACCATTCTCTGATTATCTTAAGATGACAGAAGAACAAAAGAAATACTTCAATAGAGAAAGGAGAAAAGACTAATGGACTTATGGGAAGTAAACGACTACCTTCAATATGGTGAGTATATAGAGAAACAATTTTATACTAATGCACCTTATGAAGTAGTACTTAACTACGCTATTATGTTAGGAATACCTAAGAGAAAGGGTAGTGAAGAGCTTATAGCTGCTCTTGAAGGAGCAGGTTATAAGGCAGAAGAGACTGTTGCAGTAGATTATTTCTTAAGCAGAAGTGATTTAGATGAACATGAAGAATGGCTGCGTGATAATCATCCAGAGTCTCTTGAAGAAATCCTAGAAGGAACTTATGATGAAACAAAAGAATATAAGTTTGACTGGGAGAATAGGCAAATATATAAAGGAGTAAAACAATGAATGAACCTTGTAGATTTGATGATCCAAACTATCGTAACTTACCTGAAGACGATAAGAAAGACTGGGATTTATACTCAGACTTAGAGTTAGCAGAGATGTGGTTTGATAGTGAAGGCATTAAAAACTGGCGTAGTGTAGATAAAGGAAACAATCCTACCTTAGTAGTAGAGATTGAAGAACATTGTCTTATACTACATGAATTAGAACTTGAAGAAAGAGCAGAGCTCTGGAGGTATAACAATGAGTAGATTAGCAGACGCAGCAGAGAAAAAAGCACTTATTGATGCTGTTATTAGAAGTGATTTAAACTGTATGACACAATACGATTTAATTCAATACTACGAAGAAAATCGTGCTAATGAATTATGGGATTATCACGAAGATGAATTAAAGGAGATGTTATGAATAAGAAAATTACATGGGAAGATGTGGTTGATGTTGAGATTGGCGGCGTTGACCGAAACGATTATCCAGATTTCTGTGATGGCTATATTGAAAGTGCTTATAACATTAAAGCAGATAGACCATGCACAGAAGAAGAGCTTGAAGAACTAGAAGCGGATAGCGATAGTATGTATCAAGCAAAATACGATTCACTTTATTAAGTGAAGTTTTTAATAATAATAAGGAGTAAGATATGATTACAGAAACAGATAAAGAGCTTTTACGAGTTCTAATTAAAGTTATAGACGAAAGAATTAATAAGAAAGCTCAAGAAGCTTTTAATATTAATGACTTGTTTACTGATGAAATGCTTAGTAACTTAGTAGATAAGGTTGTTCTTTCATCAGAATTTAGTAATAAAATTTATGATGAAGTATATGAGCAATTAGGTGACTACAATATTGAACATATCAGAGATGTTGCTGAAAACATTGATGATAAAATAGAAGATTTTGTAGTTAATAATAAGTTTGCTTTAAGGAGAGTGTAATGAAAGATAAATACTTTGATTCTACAATAACAGCTATCAATCATATTAAGCGTATGAGTGATGCTCATCAAATTATTTCTGAGTTAATCATAGAGTCTAACGGTGCTATGGAAGATGAAGAGATAGCTGACAGAACAAATCTACCTATTGACTGGGTAGAGTCTGTTAGAGAAGAACTTAATCAATATTAATAAGGAGAATAATAATGCCTAACTGGTGTGCAAATGAAGTAACAATTCATAATATGGAGGAGCAGCCTACTAAAGATTTAGTTAAAGCTGCTGATAAAGGCGAACTACTTAACTGGATTCTACCTATGCCTGAAAAGCTTAAAGATACTGAAGCAACACTTGCATCAGGAGAAGGATGGTACAGTTGGCGTGTAAATAACTGGGGAACTAAGTGGGATGTTGAATCTTATTATATAGACCACTATAAGAAAGGTAGTAACTATGTAATACAACTATCATTCGATAGTGCTTGGTCACCACCAAGAGCAGCTATGAATAAGTTAGAAGAGTTGTATCCTCAAATAGAAATAGAACACTATTACTTTGAACCAGGCTGTGACTATGTAGGTTATAATGATAATGATTATAGTCCATGGGAGATATATCAAGCATGGAAAAGAAATGAATATCAATCAGAAGAAATTATGATGCTAGATGATAGGTTTAGATTCATAAAAGACTTTGCAGACTACGATGAAGAGGAGGAAGACGAAAATGAAAATAGAGAGTCAACAAGTGTGGTTTAGAGTATGGGTTAATGGTAGTATATTACCAGGTTCTAAATTAACTTTTGATCAAGCAGTAAAGATTAGAAACAGATATGCAAGAGAAGGTATGCTTGCACAAATTAAACCAGAAGGAGTAATAGAAGATGAAGGCAGATAATATATGGCTATCAATTATATATGGTATATCTTTAGGTTATGTGTTCTTACTTATAGATATGTTATTAAGGTAGTGGTAGTAAGAAGAGATATTCTTTGGGGCTTTGAGGAGCTACTACCACTAAAAATATTATAACCATATTTTCGTTTTGTGTTATAATAATTTTCGAATCCTAATGAAAGCAAATAATACAATATCAATTAGAGAAGTACTTTGCATAGTCAATACATCAAAACATATGTGTGACAAGAACAAAAAAGCTTCAACCCAAACATTAAAGATATTACTTTCGTTAGGATTTACTTATATTAGTTTATATGATTGAGGAGACAAGGTGTGGAAAATTACATATCAAAACTTACCTGTATAATCAGGGATAGACTTACTAACTCAGACAATAATCGCAGCGAAGCAGTTAGATTCTTTAGAGAACAAGACTGTATTGATGATGATGAAAGACTTGGGTTAGTATTTGATGAAGCTCTTACTTACTTAACACATAGGTTTAGTAGGTCTGAGGGTAGAATTAAATTAACAGCAACATCTATTGCATTAGGTTCTATTGCAGAGAGAATACTCACTAATCAGAACAGAATGTTTAAACCTAGTCTATTAAAGATAGGCGACTGTTTAATAGGTGCTATGATAGAGCTTAACTTACTAATACTAGAACGAGAAGGCTATAGAAGTCTAGAAGAAGTAATAGATAGGTGGGTTAACAAAGAAGGAGAGCTAGAAAAGAAAGTAAACAAAGTAAACTATACTCCTTACTTATTAAGACCAGGCAGAAACTTTGCTGAGTATGAATTAAATCCTATGATGAAGAACGGTATATCAAGAAGACGATATCCTACTTGGAAAGGAAAACAAAGATACTACAAAGGTATTAAAGAAGAATTAATTAAAAGCTCTGTCAAACTAAGCGATGAACATACTAAATCTAAGTTTATGGAAGCTGTTAATCATAATGAATCTGTTAAGTGGATTATCAATCCGCATGTAGCAGAAGTTACAGCACAGCTAAGAGATATGTATTCTAATACTCGTATGATACTAGATGATGGTGTAGTCTTTGATTGTTCTGATATAGATAGGACAGGTGCTAACGCTTATCTAGCAGGTAAAGAACTTAAACGTAATGGCAAACCATTTGAACCTGAAAGAGGTAATAGTAATGATGTTAAAGTTCTTGAAGCTACTCTAAATAAACTAGAAAAGAAGAAAGTTAAACTTAAGTCTCCTAAAGCTATTGGTAAACTAGCAGAACGAATAGCAGAGATAAACGAAGTATACGAAGAAGCTAACTTAAGATGGACAGACAAACAGTTCTGTTTAAGAAAACACTCTAAAGCAAGTAGAGACAAAAGAATACTTGATACTATACACGGGTTAAAAGATATGCCAGGATGGTTAAACTATTCTTTTTATTTCTCTTACTTCTTAGATTATAGGGGGAGAGTATATGCTAAAGAACCTTACTTTAACTATCAGTCTAATGACTTAGCAAGAGGTCACTTGATGTTTGCTGAGGGTAAACGGATAGGTAAGAAAGGTATTGAATGGTTGTGGTGTCATGCTGCAGCTAGTTACAATGAAACATTTAGCATTGATAATCTAAAGTGGACTCAGGAAGATTATGTCTCTCATTTAACTAAACACAGATTATCAGATATATCAGTAGATAAGATGTCGTTTGTAGATAGATATAATTGGACTGAGAACAACTTAGACTTAATAACAGAGATTGCATTAGAACCTTTAGAGAATATGTATAAGTGGTTAGATGCAGAGAAGCCTTTAGTATTTCTTGCTTGTTGCTTTGAAATAATAGCAGTGTTAGCTAATGGAGAAGACTATGTATCTAAGTTACCTATACCTGTAGACGCTAACTCTAGTGGCACACAACATTTCGCTGCAATGAGTAGAGATGAGGTTGCTGGTGAGTATGTAGGCTTAATACCTAGAGCTATATCATTAGACTTTTACTTAGCAGTAGGTCAGAGAATGTTAGATGCTAATATGGGTACTAAGTTAGGTAAGAAGTTAGCACCTATACCTATGAAGTTAGTTAGAAAAGGTTTAAGTAAGAGAGGCACAATGACTAAAGGTTATAGTGCTGGTTTGAAATGTATATCAGATATTATCTATCAAGATAGTTATGATTGCGGTATTGTAGGTGACTATGATTTAAGTAGAGCAGACTCTTGGAAGCTAGGTAAAGACTTAGTAGATGCTTATGATCAGATATGTTCTGGTCCAGTGCGTATTAAGAATTATTTACAACAATTAGTAGAGTATAGATTAAGTAAGAACATAAAGAATATCTATTGGGAAACACCGAGTGGATTCCCTGTAATGACAGAGAAATGGATACGAGAAAGAAAGAGAGTTACTGGTTACATATGCGACAAACAATATAACCACGTTTATATGGAATACCTTAATGTACCTGCAAGACACGAACTTGCTTCTGGTATTAGTCCTAATGTAGTACATAGTTATGACGCTGCTCATATGGCACTAGTAATATGTCGCTTAAAAGATAACGGTAACAAATCGTTTGGTGCTATACATGATTCGTTTAGTGTACATGCTTGTGATGTCGATGAATTAATAGACGTAACTAAAGACGAATTTATTAAGATGTATACTATAGATATATTAAACGATCTTAAGAATCAAATTACAATGGGAGATTGTCCCGAGGATATTGTTCATCCTGATATAGGTAACTTAGACTTAGAGTTAATCAGAGATAGTGAGTACTTCTTTGCTTAATCTCTAAGCCACCCTTATAGGAGAAGAACAATTTTTGTGTGGGAAATTGTCTCAACAGTCACGGACTTTCTACTAGAATACCCCACACCTATTCTATTAGTTAGTCCACTTTTTATTTTAATTACAGTGAGGTTATAGGTGAGTCTCCAACTCTTCTTAAGTACCTATAACCGAAACTATCCGCTGGTTTGCCTGTACCAGTGTAATACAAACAGGTACTTTTAACTTTAATAATAAGGAGTAATAAAATGGCTATATTATCTAATGTAGAACTTAAATGGTGTAAATGTGGTAGTAACGCAGGTACTAAGTACCGTTCAGATGTTAAAGAATGGTCTGTTGATTGTATCTGTTCTGCTAAACAGTCTGCTGACTGGGTAAAGAAGAAACACGCTCAGAAAGAACGTGAAGACAAAGAAACTGGTAAGCCTTTAATTAAGCTAACCAAGAACTGTCTGAAGCGAGACGGTACACCAGCTGCGCCTATCAAGTGTATTGATATGTTCGGTAATGACGTTGACCCTTTAATTATCGGTAACGGTACTAAGGCTAATGTTCAGTACATGGAAATACCTTGGGATATGGGCGGACAACAAGGTGTTAAAGCTATGTTGACTGCTATTCAGGTAATTGATTTAGTAGAATATACTGGTAATAACACTAGTGGAACTGAATTTGATATTCAGGAACAACCAGAAGTTTCTTTAGAAGATGAAGAAGTATTTTAACTAAACCTACCCCTCTTAATTGAGGGGGTTTTTTTATTTATAGGAGTATACAATGAAAAAGATAAAAGGAAAAGGTGACTATGTTGGTGCTAAACACTACAATAGATTACCTGATCATCATCAACCAGCTGAAGTAGCACACGCTTGGAAGCTTGATTTCTTGTTATGGAATACTGTTAAGTATATATCAAGAGCAGGTCACAAGGAAAGTGCTATGAATGCTAAAGATAAAGAGATAGATGATTTAAATAAAGCTATCGACTATATCCGTATGCGTATCAATGTCTTAGAAGGTAGAACACCTTTAGACTTTGGTGCTAAACCAGAAACAGTTATACCTAAAGAGTGGAACTGGTTGAAGGAAGATATAGATTCGTTTATGAAAAGGTGGAATGTAGATACTATGTATCCTAAGAAACCTAAGAAAGAAATGCGAGAATGTTATGGAGATTGCTGAGTATGAAGCAGCAGCGTTAAGCACGGCTAAGTATGAAAATGACGAAGTCGTGTGGGCGCAACTGCCAGAAGAAGTAGGTGAATTATTCTCTCTAAAGAAAAGACTTCTTAGAGGTGATATGAATCTAGTTGAGTTCAACGATAATGTAATCAAAGAATTAGGTGATATCCTATGGACTGTAACTATGTTATCGTTTGAACACGGGTTTTCGTTACAACAAGTAGCGGAAGTTAATATGGTTAAACTAAGGGATCGTTTAGAGCGTGGAGTTCTGCACGGTCGAGGAGATAACAGATAATGTATAAACTAAACGATAGATTTGGTATTGAAGCAGACGCTAATCAATGGGTGCTAGTAGAAATACAAGCATCTAATAAGCGTAGTTACTATACTACATTAAATAATCTTTGTAGGTCTATCATTGATGCAGAATCAAAAAGAGCTTTAGAATCATTACCTAAAGACAGAGTAGAAAACAAATCTAACTTAGATGCGTGTGTTACTATGATGGAAGGTATAGTTAAAAGGCTCGAGACATATCTGGAGAATAAAATCTAATGAAAGAAAATGGTGTGCTTCAGAATCACGGTGCTTGTAGTAACTGTGGTTCTAAAGACAACAAAGCAACATATAAGCATAATGACGGGAGTTATAGTGCTTATTGCTTTGGTTGTGGAGACTATAAGCTAGAAAATAGCGATAGTCAATTTAATAATAATAATAAGGAGTATAAACAGATGGACAATTTAGAAACAGTGTCTGATGTAAAAGACTTTCCTGTAAGAGGTTTTAAGGAAAGAGGTATTACAAAAGAAGTTGCTAATAAGTACGGTGTTAAGATAGGTTATGATGAGACTGATGGTCAGACTATTAAGTATCATTATTATCCTACTACCCGTAATGGTAAAACTGTAGGTTATTCACGTAGAGAAGTTTCTAACAAGAAGTTTATTGCTATAGGTGATGTAAAGAATGATGTAGAATTATTCGGTCAATCTTTATTTCAGACAGGTGGTTTAAGACTTGTTATAACTGAAGGCGAGTTAGATGCTTTGTCTGTACAACAGATGAACGCTAACAAGAATAAAGAGTATGCAGTAGTATCCGTAACCAACGGTGTAGGTGGTGCTTTAAAACAAATCTGTGCTAACCTAGATTACATTAACACGTTCGATGAAGTAGTATTTTGTTTCGATGCTGATGATGTAGGAAAGAAGAGTGCAGAAGAATGTGCTAAAGTAGTTAGGACAGGTAAAGCAAAGATTGCTCAGCTAGGTAGATACGGTAAAGATGCTAGTGACTATCTTGTAGGTAATCACTTAAGAGAACTTGAAGATGCTTTATGGAGAGCAGAAACATATAGTCCAGCAGGTATTATTAACTCCGCTTCTACATGGGAAGAGTTTTCTAAGGATATGAGAGAAGATAGTGTACCTTATCCTGATTGTTTCTGTGGTGTAAATAGCTTTACATACGGCAGACGAACAGGTGAGTTAACAATCTTCACTGCAGGTACTGGTACAGGTAAGTCAACCTTTGTTAAGGAAGATATATACCACTTACTTACTACTACAGACCATCAAATAGGTATTGTATCGTTAGAAGAATCTGTTAAAGAAACTCTTGACGGCATTATCGGTATTCATCTTAATAAAAGAATCAACTTACCTGATACTAAGTTTGATAGGAAAGGTGATGAGGGTAGAAAAGCTTGGGAAGCTACTGCTGGTACAGGTAGATTTACATTGCTAGACCACCAAGGTTCTTTATCAGATGATAGCTTAATGCATAAGATAGAATATCTAGCTGCGATAGGTTGTAAGTTTATTTACCTAGATCATATTACAATAGCTGTAAGCGAGATTGACGGTGATGTAAACAAAGCAATGGATAAGACTATGTCTGACTTACTTAAACTTTGTAAGAAGTTTGATGTATGGGTCGGTGTAGTATCTCATCTAAGAAAGACTGGTATAGGTTCTATATCATATGAACAAGGTGCTGAAGTCACTGAAGATAGTTTGAAAGGCTCAGGTTCTCTGAAACAAATAGCGTTTCAAATTATTGCTTTCTCTAGAAACAAGTATGCAGATAGTGTTGAAGAGAGAAATCAAGTGAAAGTCAATGTACTTAAGAATAGATTTACTGGTAGAACAGGTTATGCTGGTTCTGCTAAGTTTAACGAATCTACTGGTAGATTAATCTCAGTAAAGAAATATGAATTTAATATTGCTGATGCTGAAGAAGAAGAGTATGATGATGTAGTACCGTTTTAATAATAATAATAAGGAGTAATATATGAATTATGTATTCGACATTGAAGCTGATGGATTGCTTAATGATGCTACTAAAGTATGGTGTATAGTGCTTTATAACTTAGATACTAAGGAAAGAGTAACTTACACTGATGAAGTAGAAGGTTATCAATCTATTGCAACAGCTTTATATGAGATGTCTAAAGCTGATTCATTAATAGGTCATAACATTTACGCTTATGATTTACCTTTATTAAATAAGTTATATAGGTTTGAGTACAATAAAAAAGTAACTGATACTTTATTATTATCTCAGCTTCTTAACTTTAGTAGAGGTGGTCATGGACTTGCTCAATGGGGTGAACGATTAGGATTAGCTAAACCGTCTCAAGAGCAATGGTCTTTCTTTGAAGAAAGAATGTTACATAGATGTGAACAAGATGTTGAAATCAATGTAAGAGTTCTTTTAGAATTAAGAAAGGAATTTAAACTAGCTAAGATACCAGGCAAAGTAATTACTACTGAATTTGAAGTAGCAAGAATCAGTGCTGAACAGGTTAAGAATGGCTGGTTAGTAGATGTTGACTTAGCTGAAAGTTATTTTCAAGACTTAACAGATAAGATAAATGACCTAGCTAATAAGATATCACCACAACTACCACCTAATATTAAACGATTAGACTCAATAGATAAATTTGTTACACCAAAGTACACTAAGAAAGGTGACTTACATGCTCACATACTTAAATACTTTGATGGTGCTAATTACTTTAACTATATGTCTGAAGATATATTTAAGCTAAGGGTTAATGGTGATTATTGTAGAGTTAAAGTTACACCAATCGAAATGACTCAACACGCTCTTATTAAAGACTTCTTAATGAGAGAAGGTTGGCAACCTACTGAATGGAATATGAAAGTAGATGAGAACGGTAATAACAAACGCTCTTCACCTAAACTAACTGAAGATAGTTTTGATACTATTAAAGGTGACTTAGGTAAAGACATAGCTTTACATATGATTTATAGTCATAGAAGGAATATGTTAAGGTCAGTTAAGAATGATAATACTGGTTGGTTAAACACTATTAGAAAAGACAACAGACTTGAATGTATACCAATGACTTTAGGCGCAGCTACTGGTCGTATGAGACATCGTAACTTAGTCAATGTACCAAGTGACCACGCTGTATATGGTAAAGAGTTAAGAAGTATCTTCGTAGCACCTAAAGGTAAAGTGTTAGTAGGTTGTGACTTAGCATCAGCTCAGTTAAGACTATTAGCAGCAGCTATGGGTGACCCTGATTATAACAATACTGTTATTGAAGGCAAAGAAGAAGAAGGTACAGACATACACTCTGTAAACGCAAAGATTGCTGGTCTGTTAGATGAAGACGGTAAACCAAATAGAAAGAAAGCAAAGACATTTATCTATGGTTTCTTATTTGGTGCTGGAGATGCTAAGACTGCTAGTGATTTAGGTATCACAACTAAAGAAGCAAAAGAACTTAAGTCTAAGTTTCTTAAAGGACTACCTGCATTAAGTAATACTAAGAATAAACTTGATTCTCAATTCGAAAGAAGTAACAATCAATATATTATTGCTCAAGATGGTAGAAAGATACTATGCAACAGTAAACATAAACTATTAAACTATTTACTTCAAGGTAATGAGGCAATACTAACTAAGAACTGGATGGTAATCTCTGATAGAAAGATTAGAGATGCAAACATCGATTGTAAGTTATTAGCTGTAATGCACGATGAACAAAACTTTGAATGCGATCCAAGTAGAGCTGGTGAACTAGCTAAGATACTAGAAGAATCAGCTACTGAAGCAGGTGAAGAATTAGGTTTTGCCTGTAGAATGGATGGCAACGCTAAAATAGGTAATAGTTGGTTAGATATTCACTAGGAGATATTATGAAGAAAGTATACACTGAAGATGAACTACCACAAGGTAGTGATGAGTGGTTAGAAATCAGAAAGAAATATGGTACTGCGTCTGAAGCTGCAGCAGCATGTGAGGTTAGTCCGTGGAACCCTAAAAACAGATATGAACTATATCAGTTAAAGAAGGGTAACATGCAGATAGATATGACATTTGCTATGGCTCATGGACATAAATATGAAGATGAGGCTAGACAGTTTATCCAGGATAAATTAAATAAAGTCTTTGAACCATTATGTATTACTAATAAGATACAAGGTCTACCATTAATGGCATCACTAGATGGCATGGAACAGTTGACTGGTAACTCTATATTAGAAATAAAGTGTCCATTGAAAGGTTGTAATTCACCTTTATGGAAAGCTATGGTAGATAAAGCTGAGTTACCTATACATTATCAATTACAGATGACACAACAAATGTTGTTAGCTGAAGTAGATGAATGTCACTTCTTTGTTTATTGTGCTGAGACTAAAAATGGTCAACATAGAATCTTTAAGAAGAACAAGAAGCTAGTTAAACAACTACTAAATGGTTGGGAAGAGTTCTTTAAAGGAGAACCTATACCAGCTACTACTGATGTTGTAGAGATTAATACTAAAGAATGGAATGACTTAACTAATGATTGGTTAGTTGCTAAACATAAAGCTGATGAGGCAGCTAAAGAATTAGATGATATACGAGTTAAACTTCTTGAAGTATGTAATGGTCAGTCATATAAAGGTAATGGCGTTATAATCAAATACAACGATAAAGGAATGGCTAATGTCAGAAAAGCATAAACATCACTGGGAAGGTGAGACACCTGATCCTGATAAATACTTTGGTTTTATATATGAAATAGTTTGTACTACTGAAGATATAAGATACATAGGTCGTAAGACTTATTGGAAGCTTAGACCGCCTAAAGTTAGGTCACTTAAGAATCCAGTCAAAGATAAAGGGTCAGATAAGTGGAGAGAAGATTGTTGGAAAGAATCAGATTGGAAGACATATACAGGCTCATCAGATAGCTTCAATAAGAAGATAAAAGAGATAGGTGCTGAGTGTTTCAAATTTACAATTCTAGAGCAATATTTAAGCTCAGCCTCGATCCACTATGCCGAGACCAGAAAACTTATGCAGACGAGAGCGCTAGAAAAAGAAAATTATTTTAATAGTAGTGCTCAAGCTATTAAATTTAAACCACCAAAAGAGGTATGTAACTATTAAGATATCTCTAAGCCACCCTTATAGAGGAACTCTAGGGGGCTTTAATAATAAGGAATATAAAATGGAAAATGAATTATCTAAAGACCTATCTATTATGTTAGATAGTGCTATGAAGATAGCTAAAGATGAGAAAGTAAGTACTAAGACTGTTAATGCAGCGGAAGATTGTATTCAATCTTTACTCAAGAGTATGGCAGTTCTAGGTTATAATAAAATTAATAATAAGGAGATAAAGAAATGAGTAAGATGGTACAGCTGACAGTGAATATAGCTCATAACGAAGATGAAAAAGTTATTCATCAAGAGACAATGCAGTATACTTACCCTATGGAGGGTAATAACTGGCTAGAAAGTTTTATTGCCTATATGGAGGGAAACAATGCTGAGACCAGAGATAGACCAGAAATTATTAAATAAGCTAGAAGAAAATTATGATGCTATCGTAAGATTATACGAAGAAGATTTTGGCTTTGAATATATTAGAGAACACTTACAATTAAGTGATAATGAAATGCAACAGATGTTTGAAGTAATATTTGATACTCATCCTTACTTCACTGCTATTGATTGTGACGGTGTAGAAAGATTATATAGGTATAATACACATACCTTACAAATAAAAGAGGTAACAGAAGATGAATACTAATTATAATATGCAAGCTGAGTTAGGTGTAGATGATATGGATATTGTTAAAGAATTTAACTTAGACCCTGATATTGCTTACACACCTAAGATTAATGAGGTAATGATAGAAAAGATTTATCAAGATAATATTGATGCTTATGTAGAAGCTAGATTAAGAGAAGATAAGTCACCTAAAGATTCAGAACAACTAGCTAAAATAAATAAGGCTGCTAAAGCTGAAGCTAATGGTTTAAGAAATCAAGCTAGAGAATCATTAAAGAAACTATATAAAAAGAGAGGTCAAAATGTTTAAACCAAATCCACAATGTCCTACACCTTTACTATGTAAAAGAGCTGGTAAATGTTTAGGTAGATGCAAGAATTATAAGTAATTCATTGGCGGTAAGTCTACTACCGTTACTCCAAAAGGTTAAGGTGTCCACAACCTAGTAGATAGTGGAAAAAATAAACCCCCAAAGATTAATTTCTAAGGGGGTTATTTTT
>Ga0255768_10003949_pt1 | contig 14606 bp, 8 predicted proteins | sample 071ome_33_FD_179983 | JGI IMG/M metagenome (GOLD analysis project Ga0255768, IMG submission 179983) | Coastal salt marsh microbial communities from the Groves Creek Marsh, Skidaway Island, Georgia - 071412AT metaG (version 2) | ecosystem: Environmental > Aquatic > Marine > Intertidal zone > Salt...
CCAACCAGGAGCCGGGCGATGACGATCAGATCAAGGAATTCTGCGAGGTCAACTACGGGGTGTCTTTCCCGCTTTCGACGAAGGTCGACGTCAACGGCTCAAAGACCCACCCGGTGTTCTCTTTCCTGAAAGACCGGACCGACGGCCTTCTTGGATCGGCCATCAAGTGGAACTTCACCAAGTTCCTCGTGTGGCCAGACGGAACAACCGTCAAGCGCTACGGACCTCAGACCAGTCCTGACGAGGTACGTCGGGACGCCGAGGAGATGCTGCAGGCCCCGTCGTAGATCGACACCTCTCGCGTTGTCACCCCCTTCAACACTCCCGGATACTGCAAAGGTCGGACGCGCGTGTCTGCCCGGGACTAACCTTCATCATGACACGCGATCAGGCTGGTCCCTCGCGACTGCGAGCCATCGGCACACTTCTTGCCATTGGCGCCCTCATTACCCCTTTGGTAATGGCTTCGCCCGCTGCCGCGACCGAGCGGCCTGTCGGCGAGCCCGAAACGGCCGCGTCAACCACCCCTCCGACGGTTTCTCTTCCCGTTCAGACCGCTAACACACCTGGCAGGGGTGGGCAAAACGGCACCATCGAGATGAGGGTCGGCAAATCGGCGCCACTACGCGTCATCGTTGATACCGGGTTTTCCGGACTCATCGTGTTTCCAGGAGCGTGGGACCGTCGTCCAGGTGGCGTGCGCCAATCGAAAACACCTGTCCGAGTCGATGCCGGGTCACTCGGAGTTGTGAGCGGCTTCCCGGGCACCGCCACCATGACCTTCGGTGGCGTAACTACTGTCACGGAGGTCCCTTTCGTGTCCGTGGCGAAGGCGAATCCCTATCTTCGGCAGTGGGCCAAGGAGGGTGTCTACGGACTGCTCGGCGTCGGTACCAAAGGTGCTGGTCTCATCAACCCCTTGTCGACTTTGCCCGGCGTGCTAGGTCTTCGTTGGAGCATTCACTTTCAACGAACCAAGGGAAAGACCCGCAACCGCCGCGGCGAGTTGATTCTCGGGGCTCAAGGTCCACTCAACCCGACGATGGCGTTATCGATGCCGTATCTGGGAACGGACGTGAACGGCGCCCGACTGTGGGATGACCAGGCAACCCCCGGCTGCTGGCGTTTCGGGGAGCGGCCCGAGGTATGTCTCCCAACGCAACTTGACGCTGCCTTCAACATCACACGCGTTCGTGGATCCCGCTTCCGCTCCCTGAAGACCAACAAGGAGGGCAATCTTCGCAGCGGAACACTCGTTCGGTGGGCAGCCCCTGGATCAGCGTTTGTTGGTATTCGCTATAAGGCGGGTAACAAGCCATCGGTGAACCTCACACGGGTGATTCCCAAAGGCTCCGGACAGGTCATCGTCGGTAACGCCCTGTACTTCGACAACGTCGTCACCTACGACACCGTCACAGGCACTGTCTCCATCAAGGAAGTTCGACAGAAGGGATCGTCATGACGAACACGCCCAACATCAGCAGACGTCGATTGCTGCAAGCCGCTGGGGTAGCCGGCGTAGCCGCTACGGGTGCTGCGGCCACCACCACCACGCCCGCAGCTGCCCGGCAGCCCTTCAGTCCCCGAGGTCGCCTGAAGCGCCGTCCCAACTTCCTCATCATCATGGTGGACGAAATGCGTACTGCTCCTGCGTACGAATCCCCTGCACTCACTGCCTGGCGCGCGGCAAATCTTCCCGCACAACGACTGATCCGCAGCAACGGATTCGACTTCACCCAGCACCACATCATGTCGGCTGCATGTCAGCCCAGCCGCGCCTCCATTTACACGGGCCAGTATCCGTCGCTGCACGGTGTCTCACAAACCTCCGGGGCAGCCAAGAGTGCAATCGAAGAAGACCTGTACTGGCTTGAGCCGGGAACCGTGCCCACCCTCGGCAATTACTTCCGCGCAGCTGGATACGACACTTACTGGAAAGGCAAGTGGCACGTATCAGACGCCGATCTCTATCAGCCAGGCTCCTATAACCCGATGCCCTCTTACACCGATGAAGGTGCCCGGGATCGGTACCTAGAAGATATTTACCTCGAAGCGGAAATGTTGGACAAGTTTGGCTTCACCGGCTTCATCGGTCCTGAGCCACACGGCAGCAATCCACTGAACTCGGGGTCCTCGGCATGGTTCGGTCGCGGTCGCGACAAGGCATTCGCGGAAATGAGCGCGGAACAACTCCAGCGTCTGCGCGGGTCCGACAACCCGTGGCTCCTTGTCACCTCATTCGTCAATCCGCACGACATCACATTGTGGGGTCGATTCACGCTCGCGGCCTCCGCCCAGGCTCAAGCACAGGGAACGCGTGATGCCTTCTACCTCAGTCAGCAACTCATTGACTCGAACGTGCCCCGGGACCTCTTCACTCCTGCGTATCGCGCGTCGGAAAACGAGAACCTTTCCCAAAAGCCGACGGCTCAGGGCAGCTTTGTCGATCAGTACCCCTTTGGATTTCAGCCCCTGAACAACGACCTGATGTATCACCGCTTCTACTACCAGCTGCAAAAAGAGGTCGACGATCACATCGGCAATGTCATGGGTGCGCTGATGTCGAGCGAGAAGCAGTATCGAGACACCATCGTCATCTTCTTGTCCGATCACGGAGAGATGCTCGGTGCGCACGGTGGAATGTTCCAAAAATGGCACAACGCTTACGACGAAATTGTGCGCGTTCCCTTTGTCTTCCACAATCCCGAGCTCTTTCCGCGTGCTCAGCAGTCCGATGTCCTGACTAGTCACGCGGATCTCATTCCCACGATGCTGGGCCTTGCCGGCCTTGACGAGGGAGTTCTTGCGAAAGACCTCCGGGACTCTCACACGCAGGTTCGACGACTACCTGGACGTGATTTGTCGAGCATCCTGCTGGGTGAACAGGACTCATCCGCCGTTCGGGATGAGCCGGTGTACTACATGACAGATGATCAACCGTTCAAGAGTTCGAGTGCCATTTCAATTCTCGGCATAGCCTACGAGCCAGTCGAGCAACCAAATTGCGTCGAGACGGTGGTTGCGTACCTTCCGACCGGGCTCAATGGTCAGCAGGAGAAATGGAAGTACTCCCGCTACTGGGACAATCCTCAGTACTGGAGTTCCCCGAACGTACAAGACGTGCGCACTTTCGTCCCGGGCCAGTTCAACAAGCCCGGCGAGCGCGTGGCTGTGACCACCGTCAAATCCATGAATCCGACCAACGGTGAAATCGCGCCACCGGACGATCAATTCGAGCTCTACAACCTCACCCGCGACCCAACGGAGTTGCTCAACCTCTACGGGGTGGTCGAGCACCAGCCCACACTTGCGGTACTGCGGAAGCTTCTCGATGCTGAGCGCGCATCCAAGCGTCTGGAGCCGACGTACCAGCCGTGGGCGGATGGATCCGCGCAGCAATTCCCCTTCTCAGGGGCAGCGCCCGTCGGGTCCTGACGATCCCTTTTCGATCCCACGACGATTCGCGAACACACCCGAGAAATGCTCGGAGCCCAGGGCGTGTGCCCTGGGCTCCTGCTCTCGTAGCGGGGGCAGGATTTGAACCTGCGACCTCTGGGTTATGAGCCCAGCGAGCTACCGAGCTGCTCCACCCCGCGCTGCTTGTTGCTGTTTAGACCGAAGGATACGCGATTGATGGCACGCGCCACCGATCGGGTCAGGTCACCGTTTCGTCGGGTACGCCCTCATCGACCGGTTCGTCGCCTCCGTTATCGGGCGGCGCGACCGCGCCACCACCGGTGATTTGAGCCTCCGCCTGGGCAGCCCGTGCGAGGGCCTCTGCCAGTCGGTCTTGTGCCTCTCCGTAGGCGGCAAAGTCACCGTCCGCGAGCGCATCCTGCCCGTCTTGGTAGGCGCGCTGGGCGTCGTCGATGGCGATCGCCAAGTCCGTGACCGGGTCACCGGTGGACGGTGGTGCCGTCGGTTCCGGGGTGGGTTGCGGATTCAAGCCCTCTTCGGGGATCGGGTCCGGTTCGGGCTCGGCAACCGGTGAGGAGCCCAAGACCTGACGCAAAGCACCGGTCAACGTGTCGTCCAGAGCGACGTTGGCTCCGTATCCCACCAGCACCTTTCGCAGCAGCGGGTAGCCCTCGGCGGCTGCCCGCAGATACACCGGTTCGACGTACAGCAACCCGTCGTTGAACGGCAGAGAGAGCAAGTTGCCGAACTCGATCTCCGACCCGCCTCGGCGCAGGAGAGACAACTGCGAGGAGACCGTCGGGTCGGACTCGAAATTGTTCTGCACCTGTTGCGGGCCGGGTATGGTCGTGTTCGACGGTAGTTGCAGAACGCGGATTGTTCCGTAGTCCTCCCCCGGTGCAGAGTTCACCGCCATGAAAGCTGCGAGGGTTTGTCGCCGTTGCGGAGCGAACGTTGTGGTCAAAGAGAACGCTGGCGACGCTTCACCCGGCATCTGCAGCGTCAAGTAGTAAGGCGGCTGGAAGACCTGCGCGGGCGTGACGGTCGGATCGAACGGCACGATCCACACATCGGTGCCGTTGTAGAACGTCGAGGCGTCGGTGACGTGGTAGCGCGTCATGACGGTGCGCTGAACCTTGAACAAATCCTGTGGGTACCGCACGTGCTCGATGATGTCCTCGGGCATATCCGCGCGTGGTTCGACGACGTCCGGGAATGCCTTGCGCCACGTCTGCAGCACGGGATCGGATTCGTCCCAGGCGTACAAACTGACGGTCCCTTCGAACGCATCGACGACGGCTTTCACCGAGTTGCGCATGTAGTTGACCCGGTCGCGGGCGATCAGGCCCGCAGCGAAGTTCGCGCCACTGATGGAGTCCGCCGTTGCCTCGGCTAGCGACACGCGGCTGGCGTAGGGGAAGTCGTTAGACAGGGTGTACCCGTCGACAATCCACTTGATCCTGCCGTCGACCACCACCGGGTACGGGTCCTGATCCAAGGTGAGCCACGGAGCAACCTTCCCCACCCGCGTCAACGGATCCCGGTCCCACATGATCTGCGACTCGGAATTCACCAAATCCGAGAGCAGGATGTTGGTGTCTTGGAATTTGGTGGCGAAGAGCAAGCGGCCGAACAGCGTTCCCATGTCCACGCCACCGGAGCCCTGGTAGGTGGTGTTGGTCTGCCCTGACGGGCTGGCGTCATCCGGGTAGTCGAGTTCCACCGGTGGGGTTCCTTCGGGCGCGCCGACGATGGAGTACGGCGGCGAGAACTCGCCGAAGTAGATGCGCGGTTGTTCGAGGTCGAGTTCGCCGATAGGCGGGATGTCGCTGGCGAAGAAGTCGGGCGTCCCGTCGGACTCCGCAGTGTTGTCGTAGGCCGAGACGAACCCGTAGCCGTGGGTGAACACAGCGACCTCGTTTGTCCAATTTCGCTGACCATCAGGGATACCGGCGAGATTGATCTCTCGAGCGGCCACAACGGCGCCGCGCTGTCCGCCCGGCAGGTCGTAGCGGTCGACGTCGAGTCGAGAGTTGAAGGAGTAATACCCACGAATCTGCTGCAACTGGTTGTATGTCGGGGAAACGACCGCGGGGTCGAGTAGACGGATGTTGTTAATGGTTCCGGCGCTGGCTTCGACGATCTCTACCGACGGTGGGGACACCGACCCGGCGTACTCTTCGATCTCGGCGTCGTCGATGTTGTACGCGGTCCGTGTGGCCTCGATGTTGCGTTCGATGTACGGGCGCTCGCGGCCTAACTCGGTTGGACGCACCTGGAACTGCTGGACGATCAGTGGGTAGACGCCCCCCACGATCACCGAGGTGAGCACCATCAGCCCAAGACCGATGAGCGGGATGATCCATTGCCGTCGGAAAGCATTCAGCAGGAAGAGCAACCCGACAAGAAGAGCGACGAACATCAAGATGTTCAACGCGGGCAGCTTTGCATTGACGTCGGTGTACTGAAGTCCGGTGAATCCGCCCGCAAGCTCGCTGCTTTGGATGACGAGGTCGTAGCGGTCGAGCCAGTACGCGATCGCTTTTAGGAACAAGAAGATGGCCACGGTGATCGAGATTTGCACTTGCGCCGCCGTCGTCGCCCGGTCTCCCTTTGGCTGCAGACGCAGACCGCCGAAGAGGTAGTGCACGACGACACTGAGCGCGAGAGCGATGAAGGTTGCGGCGAAGGCGAATCCGAGCAGGAACCTTAGGAAGGGCAGTTCAAACGTGTAGAAGGAGACGTCGAGACCGAATTGCGGGTCGGTCATCCCGAAGGGTGTGGCGTTGCGCCACTGCAGGAAACGCCCCCACTCGCCGGAAGCCGCTAACCCGCTGAAGAGGCCGAGAACGACCGTCAATCCCAGCAGCAGGCGTCCCTTGAACGGTTCGATCGCCTCCCGGTAACGCTCCAAGCTGGCTTGCTCCGGGGTGGTCCCGGCGAAAGCCGGCCGCGTTCGGTAAGCGATCCACGTCGCGAACAACACAACAAGGGCCATCACGATGCCGAAAGCGAGAAACAGCAGACCCCGGGTCAGGATCGAGATCGTGTATACCTGCGGCTTGTCGACGGAGGTGAACCACAGCCAATCGGTGTAGAAGCCCGTGAACAGCACGAATGAGACAACGATGGCCGCCAAGACACCGATCGTTGGCAGCAAGACGCCTCCGCGTCGCCGCTCCGGAGCCTCTGGGCTGGCACCCCCCGCGGGGAAGTTGAACGTCACGAGAGGAACCTACGACACCAGCAGTGATCAGTCCTGCGCAGGGCAGGACACTGTCGGCTCACCGGCAACCCACGAACGGATCGCGTCCACGGTGTCATCCAACGTGGCTACGGGAACCACGGTCAGGCCCTTCGGGATGTGACCTGCGGCCTCGACGCAGTGGCGCTCGGGCATCACGAACAACTCGGCGCCGGCATTGCGAGCCCCCGCGAGCTTTTGGCGAATGCCACCGATCGGCCCAACGCTGCCGTCGGGCTTAATCGTGCCCGTGCCGGCCACGTGGCCACCGCCGGTGAGATCTTCCGGTGTGAGCTTGTCAACGATTCCCGTCGCGAAAACCAAGCCTGCGCTGGGGCCTCCCACATCTTGCAGTGTGAAGTCGATGTCGAAATCGGGCGTGAAGTAGATGCCGACCATCGCCCCGATGTACGGAGACCCCGGTCGGTCGGGATTCTCTTCCGACGTGATCTCGACCTCGATTAACTCGCCGTTGCGCTCGATATCGAAGACGAACGTCGTTCCGATCGGTTCGGCTTGGATCGCGTCGACGACATCTGATGGTTGCTCGATTGCCGCCCCATCGATGGCTACCACCTGGTCCCGCGGTTGCAAGCTCTGCCCCGCGGGCGCGTCGTCAAAGACGGCCGTGAGGACCACCTCGGTGGTGGCAGGAATCTCCAGATAGTTCAAGGCGGCGCCGATGGCGTCGGACTCGGAGGTGCTGAAGAGGCGCGCCTGCCGCTGGCGCACTTCGTCGCCGGTGATGTCATCCGGGTAAATGAGTTCGCGCGGAACTACTGCATCGGCAGTGCTGAACCAGGCTCCGATCGCTTCGACGAACGTCAGTCCGCCCCGAGGGCCGCCCGACTCGCGAACAGTGGTCATATCGAGATTTCCACTGACCGGGTACGTCGTCGTGCCGGTGATCGACAGGAAGGGTTCTCCGTCCGCTTCACCGATCACGTTGAAGGTAGGTCCGGGTGCGAGTTTCACGTACGGCACCGGCAAGAGCAGTGCCACCGTCACCAAAACAGCCAGCGAAATCGCACTCACGAGCGCGACACGGGCACGAGGACCCATGGCGTGAGCGTGCTCCCGCCATGCCCGCGGGCCCAGAATCCGGCGTGCCACTAGCGCGGATTATCCGGAGGGCGACGCGAGGAACGCTTCGCCGGGCGCGGCGAACGTTCCATCGCTTCGCGAAGTCGCAGGCGCTCAGCCATGGGGTCCGGTTCCGGCTCGGCGACCCGGGATCTCAACGCGACGAAAGCGATAGCGAGGGCTGTGATGGCGAGAGGGATCGCCCACCACACCAGTGCCGACACCACGTCGTCCTTTCTGCCTGACCCACACTCGCCCGATTTGCACATGGTCGCTCTGGCGAGCGATCCACAGCGTGCGCCGTTCGTGCGAGAGTACGCCAGCATCACCAGGGCTGCGATCCGCACCCCCGACGAGAGGACCTGCGCTCTCACCGAATGTGCTGTCAGGACTGCACTTCGAGCACACCCAAAGCGGCGTTGACGATGGATCCTGGAGTCAAATCGAACAGTTGGTATAGATCCGGAACGGTTCCACTTTGCCCGAAACTGTCGACCCCGAGGCTGACGGCCGCCACTCCCATCGCCGAGCCCAGCCACGCCAGCGAGTGGCTCGCACCATCGTGGATGGTGACGATGGGCGCACGATCGGGGAAAGCACCCCTGAGTGCTCCCGGCACGCTGGGGGTGGTGGCGGTGCGTACCCCTTGTCGCAGAGTGCGCTGCCAGGCTCGATACCAGCGATCAGCACTCGTGATGTCGATGACGTGCGCAGCGATGCCTTCTTCTGCCAGCTCACCGGATGCTTCGAGGACTTCCGGCATGACCGCCCCGGTGGCTGCCAGATGAACCACCGGCACCGAGTGTCCTTCCTCCCGAAAACGCCCCAGATCGTCGTAGGTAGTGAACGCGTCGATCAATCGGTACCCACCGGACAGAACCTGACGACGAAGCACCGGCTCGCCGAGTCGCTCCCGCGCGGTCGCGAAGGCGCTCTGGTCGATAGGTCGGGTGGTGAGCCGGAAGTAGTAGGCGCCATCGTCGAACGGCGCGGCGGTCTGCGCATCGGTGTTCCCGGCCGCGATACGACCGACGGCGTCACACAGCAGCCAATCGAGGGCAGCACCGTAGGTGGGTTCGATGTAGGTGACGTTCGGAAGCTCCAGCCCCACGCTCGGTGTGATGGTGGATTGGTGCGCGCCACCCTCGGGTGCCAGGGTCACACCACTGGGCGTTCCGGCAACGATGAACCGCGATCCGGAGTACACCGAATAGATGAAGGCATCCAGGCCGCGAAGGACGAATGGGTCATACACGGTTCCGATGGGAATGAGTGGTTGACCGGACAAATCCCACGAAAGCCCCAATTGACCGAGCAGCAAGAACAGATTCATCTCCGAGATACCCAGTTCGATGTGTTGGCCTTGCGGGCCTTCTGCCCACTTCATCACCGGGTCCTCGGACCACAGGCGCTTCTCCACCGGACTGAACACACCGACCTTGTTGATGAAGCCACCCAAGTTCGTACTCGTCGCGACGTCGGGAGCGGTAGTGACCACGTAAGGCCGCAGCGAATCGTCGCGCGCTAGTTCCACCATGATGCGGCCGAACGCCTCTTGAGTGCTCATGGGTTTCGTGGAACGAACGCCCACCTGGGAGGGAACCTCGATGTCCAGGTGCGCTGACGTTGGCGGTCGGTGCAGCACCTCGCGCCGCTCGTTGCACACGATGCCTTCTGCAGATCCGGCATCAAAGCGGTCCCACTCGTCTTCTTCGTTCAGGTTCACCGCGCGTCGGAAGTCGTCGATCTGCTCGGGGGTCAAAAGTGCCGAGTGGTTGCGGGGGTTGCCCGCCATCGGCAGGCCCCATCCCTTGATCGTGTAGGCGAAGACGACGCTCGGTCGATCTCCTTCCTTGTCACACGCGACGAAAGCGTCGGCAAGCGATTCAAGATCGTGGCCACCGAGATCCTTGACCAAATCGGCCATCTGGTGGTCGTCCATGCCAGAGAAGAATTGATGCACCGCCTCGGGGGCGTTTTCCAAGAAGCGTTGTCGAACCTCAGCGGGAGCGAGTCCGAAGAGCGACTGGTACTGCTCATTGGACATCTCGTCTATCCATGATCTGAGCGCATCGCCACCGGGCATCGCGAAGGCGCGGCGCAGTTTCTTGCCGTACTTGAGTTCGATGACGTGCCAGCCGGCGGACTCGAAGTGTCCGGTCCACTGTTCGAGGCGCACCCCCGGAACCACTCGGTCCAACGATTGCCGGTTGAAGTCGACCACCCACATGACGTTGCCCAGGCCCTGGGTGGCCGGATCGGCGATCGCCTCCCAGATGTTGCCTTCATCGAGTTCGGCGTCACCGACCATGGCGATGTAGCGCGCGGGAGGTCGATCCCCGAAGTGTGCATCGACGTAGCGACGCGTCGCGGCGGCAAACAAGGGGGCCGCGGGCCCGAGCCCGACAGATCCGGTGGAGAAGTCGACCGGGTCGGGGTCTTTTGTCCTGGAGGGATACGACTGCAAGCCCCCCTTCGACCGCAGCGTGGTCAGGTAGGAACGGTCCAGATTCCCCATCAAGTACTGAATGGCATGGAAGACCGGGGCCGCATGCGGCTTGACCGCGACGCGGTCGTGGCCGTTGAGGTGATGCAGGAAGAGTGCGGTCATCATGCTGACGACCGACGCACTCGAGGCTTGGTGTCCCCCTACTTTCACACCGTCGACGTTGGGGCGTTCGTTGTTTGCGTGATCGATCATGCGCACCGCGAGCCAGAGCACGCGGCGTTGAATGGATTCGAGTGTGCTGAATTCCTCAGCAGACTCGTCGATCATTCCCCCTCCTGTTCCCTCCACCTCGGTGGTGCGCTGCTCGTTCGCCTTAAGCCGTCTGACGGAAACAGTCCGTCGGAGACCATCTGCCGGAGACAGTCTGCCGGAAACAAGCGAGCGAACTCTGTGACACGAACGTACCCCTCGCGCCAGGTGCAGGTCATGCACATGAGAAGCCCCCGGGTCGCGTAGCGGACACGCGCCTTCCCCTTGCGTGCGTCCACCCGTTATCCCGGGGGCTTCGACGCGCAGACGTTAGGGACGGTCGAGGGGCCTCGTCAAACGGTGACGCGAAATTGTTTACCGGACCTGTGGACACACCTGGGGAAAGATTGGGGGAAAAGCGGGGACGAGGTGTGGACTATCCATGCATACGCGTGTGGACAACGTGAAGAAGACGCTCGCTGAGACGCCATTCCAGGAGGAGCCGACTACCCCCAGGGTGTGGACAAAAATTCGTTAACGAATGTCGACGTGATCGTTCACCCGAAGGACACCCACAGGGGCTGCGAAGGGTGATCCTCGGGCGAGGACAGGGCGCGCACGGCGTCCTCGCGCAGGGCCTGAACCGACGCGTCGACATCCGGCAGCGAGAGGCTGGGGAACCATGCGAGGTCGTCGCTCTCGTCGCTGATCACCGGGGGGATCGCGTTCGGCACGACAACGACGAACTGCATATCCCAATGAACGCTGGCCAGCGCTCTCCCATCATCGTCGCGACCGCACGGAACATCGTGCCGATCGAGTCGCACCGGCAGGCTGCTAATACGACCGCGAGCGATCCCGCTTTCCTCGCGCACCTCGCGCACCGCGCCGTGGAGCACCGATGCATCGTCGGTTTCGAGATGGCCTCCGAGCTGCAACCAGCGGCCGACCTTGGGGTGCAGCGTGAGCAGGACACCGCGGCCTTGTTCTTCGATGACCAACGCGCTCGCGGTGATGTGCCCCACCCGACAGGAACGCCACACGCCGTCCTCGTGGGTATCGAGAAACTCCCGGTACTCCCGGGCGAGCGCTCGTTGATCCGAATCCTGGTGCGTGAAGGCCGTCAGAGCCGATCGTGCGTCGGCCTGCAGTGTCACGGGGTGGAGCCGTCGCCGGACTCGTTTCCGGATTCTTTTCCGGATTCTCCGTCGGGAGCCTCAAGCCCCTCGATCGTGTCGGGGACAGCGCCGGAACCTTGGGCGAAGCCGAGCGGATCGTCAAGGTCGTCCGGGGTGGGCAACAAGTCCGGGTGCGCCCACAGGGCGTCGCGCGCCTCGGCGCCTCGCTGGCTACGGATGGCGGCGAAGACGGTGTGCGCTTCGCGCAAAGCCCGTGGCCTGAGTTCCATTCCCACGAGGGCAGCAAAGGTTCGCTCTGCCGGTCCACCCGCGGCGCGGCGGCGGCGCATCGCTTCGGTGAGCGCTGCACTGGCGGGGAGCCTGTCGCCGCTGGCCTGCGACACCACTTCGTCCACCCATCCTTCGATGCACGCCAACAAAGTTTCGAGTCGGGCGACAGCGGCCTTTTGTTCGGGGGTGTCCTCGGGCGCGAGCAAACCTCCGGCCAGCACCTCTTGCAGCGCCTCGGGGCTCGCGATGTCGACGCCACCCATCGCTTCGGACAAGCGCTCGGAGTCGACGCGCATGTACTGCGCGTACTGCTCTACCGCTCCGAGCACCCGGGCTGCCAGCCACGGCACGTGCACGAACAGCCGTTGATGCGCGGCCTCGCGCAACGCGATGTACATCAGGGCATCGGACGGTGAAACCTCCAACCCTTCGGAGAAGGACGCGACGTTGTTGGCCAGTACGGCGGTCTGGGGAGTCTCCGTCAGTGGGATTCCGATATCGGAGGCAGACAGCACCTGGTCCGAGAGAGCAGCCAACGCCTGGCCGACCTGCATGGCGAAAGCCGCAGCTCCGAGTTGCTGCACCATGCCCATCATCGGTTGCAGCATTTGCATGAAATCGGGGGGAATGCCGTCGGGCATCATGTCCCGCACTTGCGCCGGCAGTGCCGCGTTGAGTTCATCGCTCGACATCTGTGACAAGTCCGTGCCGTCCGGGGTGAGGCCGGCGACGGCCCCGGTGACGTGTTCGGCGATCGGCGTCACGATCCGCTTCCATGCCGGGCCGGTGGTGACCAGCCAGTCGGAGCGAGACCACGCCTGCGTCGGGCTTCCCGCGGCGGGGAAAGTCGTGACCTCGTCCAGCCACAACTCCGCCAAGGCCACCGCGGAAGAGATTGCCTCTCGTTGCCCGTCGGAAATGGACGGATCACCGGCGGACGTGACGGCTTTGCGGGCGACGTCCTCGACGACCGTCCAGTTGACCGGGCCGTCCGCTCCCGGGGCACCGGCCGACTGCATCATCTGGCCGAGTTGCTGCAGGGCTTGACCAAACGCGTTCATGTCGAAGGGGTTGTCACCGGAACCCGGTGCTCCGAAGCCGAAGGGCGTGCTCATAACCCCACGGTAACCGCACGCGTAAGGCCCGGACACCGCTGGCATGTCGCCAGGGGTCCGGGCCGTACGAAAAAAACTCGTGGCGACCGAACTTTCTGAGCGGAGGTCGCCTTCGGCGATCTAGGCCTTGCCCAGGATGCGGGTGACCTTGGTGCCGCACACCGGGCAGATGCCCTTGGCGAAGCGGCGGCTGTTCTTCTCCTCGACGTGACCGGTGAACTCGCGCTTCTCCTTGCACTTCACGCAGTACGCCTCGCCTGTGTATTCCTCGGCCATGGGGCCCTCCTTGCCGATCATCCGCCATAGCGGTCGGTGGCTGGTGCCACCTGATGCCCCGTGGGGGCGTTTTCACCCTAGGGCAGCACGAGCCCTGTCTTGGGGCCTCGAAGCGCCGTGCCGCGCACATATATTCCGACAATCTGGACAAAAAATGCCCTTTCGTGACGTCCGAAGCCTTCTCCCACGGGCTTCGAATCGATTCATCCCACCCGTGCATTCAGCCCGGGGCACCCGACAACAATGTCCTCGTGGCCACCACGAGGACCCATTCCCCCGACCATTCCGGCGGTTCCCGGGAACACGCCGCCGCTGGCCGGCGACCACTGCCCGCCGGTGCGGCATCGTTCATCGATCGCGAGCGACTGTTGGCCGACCTCGACGAACTCTTACGCATTCCCTCCCTGGGCGGGACCCCGGCCGAGGTGGACGCCCAACGCCACCTTGCCGACCGATGGGCCGGCGAGGGATTGGAGGTGACGACATGGGACATCGACGTCGACGCCACGGCAGCACGGTCGGACTTTCCCGGAATGGAAGTGGAACGCGAGAGCGCACTCGGCGTCATCGCACGCTTCCCCGGCAGTGGTGGCGGCAGGACGTTGCTGTTCGACGGTCACACCGACGTGGTCCCCCCGGGAGACATCGGCGCGTGGACGGGCGATCCCTTTATTCCCCGCACCGTGCAGCGCGACGGCCGCGATGCCATCGTGGCCCGCGGCGCCTGTGACATGAAAGCGGGACTCGTCGCCGCATGGGAAGCACTCCGGGCTGTTCGCCGATCGGGCGTGCGGTTGCGCGGGGACGTGTTGATCTGCCCCGTCAGCGGTGAGGAGGATGGCGGCCTGGGCACGTACGCGGCTCTCGAACACCTCGTGGGCACACCCATCGCCGGGTGCATCGTTCCCGAGCCCACCGATCTTGACCTGGTCCCGGCGAACGCAGGCGCGCTGACTTTCCGTCTGACCGTCAATGGAGCAGCCATTCATGCATCTCGCCGATCTGAGGGTGTCAGCGCGGTCGAGAAGTTTGTCCCCGTTCTCGCGGCGCTTTCACAACTGGAGGCCGTGCGCAACGCATCCGTCGACGAGTTGATGCAGCGGTGGCCGGTCGCGTATCCACTGTCCATCGGAACGGTGCATGCGGGCGATTGGGCGTCCACGGTGCCCGATCTCCTCGTCGCCGAGGGCCGGCTCGGCGTCGCCCTGGACGAGTCGGCGGACAACGCTCGCGCCGAACTCGAAGCAGCCGTTGCCGACGCGTGTCGTTCAGATGCGTGGTTGCGCGAGCACCCCGTGACGGTCGAATGGTGGGGTGGTCAATTCCACGCAGGCCGAACAGATCCGAACGCGGACATTGTCTCT
>Ga0255768_10003963_pt1 | contig 14577 bp, 31 predicted proteins | sample 071ome_33_FD_179983 | JGI IMG/M metagenome (GOLD analysis project Ga0255768, IMG submission 179983) | Coastal salt marsh microbial communities from the Groves Creek Marsh, Skidaway Island, Georgia - 071412AT metaG (version 2) | ecosystem: Environmental > Aquatic > Marine > Intertidal zone >...
TCGAAGAATATTACGGAGAACAAAGAGTGAACGAGACAAAGAAAATAAAAAAGTTCCTGCGAAACAAAGACAATAAAGTTATTGTGAAAATAGTTGAGACAGACCCTTGGGGTGGAGATAGGGTCTTGACTACCACACTGACTTATGGTAATCTGGTGAGAGAAACCTTGCTATGGGAACAAAAGTTCAAACAGGACTACGGATGCTTACCGGGAATTGTTATGGATGCTCCCTCACTTATCTACCTTCTCACAATAGAGAATAAAGAAGGCGAGGAACTTTACAAAAGAACTTTCTGGAAGAAAGAAGAGATAAAAGAGTTCCTTATCGGCGGGTTTGATGGAGTAATAAAATGAAAGTTTGGGTTGTAACAGAACGACGACTTCACGAAGACCGGAACAATGTTGCCGTTTTCTCAACTGAAACGGCGGCAAACAACTTTGTCCGAGACAATGAAACCGATGACAACTGGCGAGTTTGCTACGATGTTGAGGAGTGGGAAGTTGAAGAACAATAAAAGATACTTCGCCAAACCCGACACTTGGTTCAAGGAAGGAAGCGAGGCATTTTACGAAGAAGAAATCTATCCAGTTGGAACTCTATTTGATGAGGACGGCATTTCACACGGGTCAGCAATCTATCGTGGAACTTATGTTATTGGACCAAACGAGGGTTGCGACACCTACTGGCATAGCAAAGGCTATAAAGAAGGCGACGAAGTTGAGATTAGGGAACATTGCTGTAATAGCGAGTTTATTGTTGTAGAGGGGTGTTGAAATGAACGAGACAACTAAAAACCTATTTGAATTTATTTGGTCGGAAATCATTTACGGACACGGCGGTGATGGTGTTGCCGAAATCTATTTGAAGCAAACATCAGCAGAGCAAATGGCAAAAGATTTCTTTGAGTGGATAAAAAAAGAAAAGAATGCCAAGTGTTTTGAGTTAAACAGCGATAGAGCAGCAAAGCATAATGTTTGGTCAAATCAAGAAGGATTTGTTTTCACAAACGAAGAGTATAAACCGCACCCATTTGAAGATTTGGTTGTGATAACTTATTGAGAGAAAATGAATATTCAATACATGAGTGATCTCCATCTGGAATGGATGGAAGACAAGAGAAGAGAGGAGTTTATCGAGTCTCTTCCTGTAGTTGCAGATATTCTAGTGCTAGCTGGTGACATTGTAACTTATTCAAACTTTGTTAAGTCGATGACCCAGTTTGCAAAGAAGTGGGAGCATGTTATTCATGTCCCTGGTAATCATGAGTTCTATGGCTCAAACCGGGGTCTTATCAACAACATGGGGGCAAAGGTAATGAATAGGTTTTCAAACTATCACTACCTTGTCAACGATGTTGTTGAAATTGAAGGACAAAAGTTTGTTGGTTCAACTCTTTGGTTTCCTGAGAATGCAAAGACTTTTGTTGCAATGAGGCAACTGAGCGATTATAGATCTATTCAGGGATTCAAAAAGAATGTCTTTGAGTGGAACAAGAAATGTGTTCAGTTTCTAAACGAAAATGTATCCGAGAGATCGGTTGTTGTAACTCATCATGCTCCTTCAAAGAAGAGCGTGCATGTGAAATATGCAGGTGATTCTTGGAGTCCTCTGTATTACTGTGAGCTTGACGAACTAATTAAGGAAAAGAAGCCGGTTGTTTGGTTTCACGGACATATGCACGATCCTGTTAATTATTTCATTAACGATACCTCTGTACTTTCAAACCCAAGAGGTTACGAAAGGGTTGTCACGAATCCCGATGGCAGCGTAGCCTACATAGACATTGAGGGAGATTTCACTCCTGGCAGTTATGTGGAGGTTTAAATGGACAAAAACAGGAACAACAAGGCCATTTGGCGCATGGATGATAAAAAGTGTAATTTCTTAAAGCTGCGAATGGGAAACAATAATGGACGAAAACAAATACGAAGTCGGTGACTTGCTTGTAATGGGCTCCTACCCAAAACATTTGGGCGTGGTCATAAAAGTGGAGAAAGACTTTTACAAAACAAACCACGGACCTATGAATAGAATTACTATTCACTGTGAAACGACGATCGACAAAACATTTTATTTGCCTGAGTTAGCAGTTGGTCAAGCCTTTAATGGCGAGCCGGGGTGGATAAAAGTAGACGACCCCTAGTTATTGTATGGATGTGGGTGACCTTGTGTGGGCTCGCTTTTTTACCGTTTTTGATTTAGACGGTTTTGGCGATTTTAGACTAAAATGGACACTTGGTGTTATTATTGAAGATGATGAATACCAAGCGGGACTTTACAAGGTCTACATTTTCAAATACGATAAAGAACAGAAATTTTTTATCAACGACCTAAGGTCAATAGAGACACCCTTCACTATTTACGAAGACAAAGCGGGGGGAGCCCAATGAGTGACTGGAAAGTAAGGTTGGTTCAAATTCATAAAAGGTACGCTGAATTAGAAATAGTGGCACACACAGAACAGGAAGCAATTGAAATAGCAGAATCGATTGTAGAAGAAGAACCAGAAGCACATTGGTCTAATTCAGAATTAGAAGATCAATACATTGAGGAAATGGCAGAGCTTTAACTAATTAAATTATGTCCAGATACGATAAAGATGTGTTCGAAAAGAGAATCCACGGTAAAGCCAATCTTAAAGTTGGGGTGTCGGGCTCTGGAGGATTTGAAGAAAGCGATGTTGGCAATGCTATTTCAGCTTCGTACTTCTTCGGTGATGGCTCTGGTTTAACTGGCGTATCCGGTGGTGGTGGCACAGTCAATTCATTTTCCACCATTGCCGTGTCTGGCGAAAGCGATGTTGTAGCAGGTTCTTCAACAGACACGCTTACTTTGGTTGCCGGCTCCAATGTTTCAATTACTACAGATGCTGGTACAGATTCTATAACGATTAATTCCTCAGGCGGCGGTGGTACTACCTATCAGTTTTGGGACCCAATGGCTCCGCCAAGCTCGGCCAACTCTTTAGATGATGAGTTTACAGGCTCTTTGGGAGTCCAGTGGTCTACTTGGAATCCAGGCTCCGTTGATTTAACAGCGTCTGTTGACACAAACAAACTTCTTTTAATCAACAATACAATTAATGGTGGCGACTCATACGCAGGGATTTACATGAGCGCGCCGACAGCTTCTTCTGGGGATTACGATTATTCGTACTGGACAAAAGTAAGTTGGTTTTCTGAGGGCCCTACTAATTTTCCACAATTGGGGTTGATTGCAGCCAACGACATTCAAGGAAGCCCAACAACTGCCGGATTTTGGTCGTTTGTAGTTGTTAAGGAATCAAGCGTCTTTAGGGCCACCTCCTACATTTTTAACAACTATGCTTCATACAATACGCAAAATTTTGAAGAGATTTACCAGCCATCAATTTATCTAAGGATTCGAATAAGCTATGACTCGACGGGGAACCAGACAACTGGGTATTTCGACTATTCAAATAATGGCATTGGCTGGTCAACAATAATCACTAGAACTCAATCAGGGCACATACCTTTTATAGGCTTGGTTTCAAATAACGCACAAGGGAGTAAGCCTCTTTGGGGAGTGTTTGATTTCTTTAGGGTTTACAGTGGCAGCAACTTCTATTCGTTCCCATCGGGCTCTTATGCTGATAGAACGCTATCATAGCCAAGCTTGACTTTATTTCTACAATTTCGTATAATAAAAACTGGAGACAAAATGCCAAGGAACATTATCGACAAGTATTCCTCTTGGACGACCGAAGACATTCGTTTGGATGTTAAAAGACAAAGCTTCCCTTACGCAGTTCTAATGGAGAATTGGGGAGGTGACTTCAATCAATCCTGCCTCATTCGTTCAGCAAATGCGTTTGGAGTTCGGAAGGTTTTCTATCTTAAGCGAGGGAAGAGGTACGATAAAAGAGGTTCGGTTGGAACACACCACTACACAGACGTTCAACATCTCTCGACTATTGGGCAAGTCAGAGCACTAAAAGAAAAGTACAGAATCATAGGAATTGAAAATGGAATCAAAGAGTCAAAAGAAATTAAAGAGTATGACTGGACTACACTTACGAAAGAACGCAGGGAGCCTCTATTTGTCTTTGGCGAGGAAGGTTGCGGGATTTCTCCTGAGTTATTAAAACTCTGCGACGACTGCATTTACATTAGACAGTGGGGCTCAGTTCGCTCGCTGAATGTGGCAAGCTGCGCTTCTATTATTATGCACGAAACCGTTTCGAATCTATTTACTACATGATGAGTTTGTTTTTAACCTATTTCATCGGAGTTGTAGTAGGGGTAGTATTAGATAATTTGTTTTGGTATGGCTATGCCAAAATGAAAGAAATGGATGATGAATGAGAAACACATAAGATTAATGGTTCTTTTACTGATGCTTGTGCTTGCTTGTCTTTATGTTGATTCGCACGTTCAGCATGACTTATGGATGACGCAAAGAATAGCCGACCAGCAAAACCAGATTGATTATTTACTAAAACACATTAAAAGATTAGAAGAGAATAAATGAAAAACTTGATTGGCAATACACCCCTGGTTCAAATCTCAGATAAAATTTATGCAAAGTTAGAGACATACAATCCCTCCGGTTCAATTAAGGACAGGATGGCGTATTACATTATTACGCAAGCGATTAAGCGCGGGGAGCTAAGACAAGGTGACACCATTGTTGAGGCGACCTCGGGCAACACCGGCATTGCAATGTCAATGATTGGCGCAGCGATGGGCTTTCCAGTTATTATTATTATGCCTCGCAACATGAGCGAGGAACGAAAGTGTCAGATGCGGGTCTACGGGGCTAAAATCATCGAGGTGGGTGACAACGCCTTTAAAGACGCAATCGCCCTTAGAGACGAAATGTGCGCGAACAACGAGCACTATTACAACCCCCGTCAGTTCAGCAATCCTGATAACATCGAGTGCCACTTTATAACAACAGGAATTGAGATTGTGAAAGAGGTGCCTGAATTGTCTGCTTTTATTACTGGCTCTGGGACCGGTGGGACAATTATGGGCGTGAGCAGGGTTTTGAAGCTCTTGGAATCAGAAGCAAAAATCATACAGGTTCAACCAGAAGAAAGTAATGCAACCCATGGTATTCAAGGGATTAATGACGGCGAGGACTTCCTACTTGACAAGTCTATACTAGATGGTGTAATATATGTGAAGACAGCCGACGCAATAAAGAGAGCAAAGCGTCTAGCAAAAGAAAATGGTTTGCTTGTAGGCATTTCAGCAGGAGCGAATGTCTTAGCAGCAGAGCAGTGGGTTACGGAAAACAATCCAGAACACCCTGTTGTTACTATCCTTTGTGATCGTGGTGAGCGATATTTTAGCTGCTACGAGGACTAATTATTATTATGAAATTACTAATGGAAAATTGGCGTAAATTTGTTGAAGGACGACGAACGCACTTTCGTCTTATCACAAACAACATAACAGAACTGACCGAGCAACAACTCAGAGAGTTTCCGCTTTCAAATGACGAGCTTGAGAAAATAAAAGAGTGGGGGGGACTAACTGGCGACCCTTCATTTTTAGGTTCTGGAACAATGGGGTCTGCTTATCTTTTTGACGATGGCAAGGTCTTAAAGATTACTTCGGATTTTAAAGAGGCGCAAGCCGCAAAGCTAATCGAAGGCGAAAAACACCCTAATGTTTACAGTGTTCTTAAAGTGGGCCGCCGATGGAAGGCTGGGGATAAAATACCGAAAGAAGAGCCGCGAAGGCCGTTTGCCATTGTTTATGAGATGGTGGGTGAGCCAGGGCTGTTTAACTTCCCGAACCAAGAACAGAAGCCAATAATTAAAACGGCTGAAAACTCAGTTGACCGTCTCAGAATTTGGACGAATTGGACAAAAGATTTTGAAAGGGCTAAAGAAAACTTTTTGAAAGCTGCTGAAAATTATGATCTTGAAGGGGAACAGGTCCCCAGATTTAAAAGCGAAGAAGGCAAATTGGATTCTATCTTAGATCAGATGGAGGGCGATAAAAAAGATAAGGCTGCCATTAAACTCGCCTATACAGCATCGGTAGGACTTGTTGGCAACAACCTAAGTTCGTTGGACAATGTTCGAAAAGTCTTAGATAGTAGAAAATTTGGCTATGTAGCAGACTTGGCAAATGGCTTGACGTTCTTAAAGAACAGGGGCGTTTCATTTAGAGACTTAAAGACTTCAAATGTTATGAACGTTGACGATAAACTAATTATCATTGACATTGGTAAGTCTGGCATAAGTGGCCATGTTGACATTGAGACAATTGGAGTGGGCAAATGAAAGAGTTAATGGAGAGTTGGAATAGATACTTACTAAAAGAGTCGGGACTATCGAGAGTTCTACAACACATAGAAGCACACGACTGTGCCATTTTAACTGCTTTCCGCAACGATCCAAAGGACATGTCTAAGTGTGCCAAGGGCTCCGTTGACGACAACGACCAAGAAGGCAACACAAGAGCTTTGAACAAAAAGAGAAACCGAGATTTGAAAGCGATGCTACTTGGTTTTGATTATGGCGTAACTGCCGTAGATGGCTCTTACATTGAGAACTTTGAGCAACCAGACCAGATTGAAGTAAAAGAAGATAGTTTTTTTGTTGTTAATCTAAATGATGATCCTGACTTCGTTCGTAATGTTCAGGAGATGGCTGAGAAGTTCTGCCAAGATTCAGTTATTATTATCCCACAAGGTGGCGAAGCTGCCTACTTGTATGGCACAAACGAATCTGATTTCCCTGGTTATGGCGAGAAAGTCGAAGTCGGTGGTCTCAAAATGGGTAAGGAAGCAGAGTTTATGACTCGTGTAAATAAGAGACCATTTACTTTTAGCGAAGGCTTAGAAACTTATGGCAAACTCTCCAGATTAGAGAAGATGGTCGTTAAAACAATTAGGAAGAAGCTGTTATGAAACTTATACTTGAGTCCTGGCGACAATACCTAAAAGAAGAGCTACTAACTGAATTTGATAAAGCAGACAGAAATGCTGTGATGGCTGATGCTAATCGCTTTACTGTCTCCTATGAGATTGAACTGGAGTCAGATCAAAACCTTAGCGATGGTGAAGGTGGTGTTGATTTAGATAGAGCACGGAACTATTTGCCAGAGGAATACTTCTATGAGTCCGCACAGGAAAGAGATGCGGAAGACTTTTTTAATTATCATTTAGATCTTGACCCAAGAGATAATGAGTTTGTTGCTTGGTATTTGGAACAGATTGAAGAAGCAGAGACACAAAACTACATTGATTCCGTCTTGTTGGGTTTAGCAGCAGAAGCAGATGAAGAACAAAGAAGAGAGTTGTTCGGCATCTTAAAAGAATTATTCAATCCAAACGGTGAGTTGTATCGCAAGGCAGCGAAAGTAATCACTGATGATTTTACAGAAGAAGAATTGGTGAGATACAAGGTTGGTAAACCAAAAAGAGTTGGCAAACAAGGGACTTTGGGATTAGATGGTGAACCCGGTGTTGAAGAAATCATTGAAGTAAATGTTCCAGCATTCGTAAAGCAATTGCTATTTGATTACAGTAGTGTAGGCAAGGGTACAACTCTACCACAATACCCAAAAGCAGAATACGGGTTTGTAGATTTTATGGATGGCCTTGGGCTAATGGATGAAATAGTTGACATTATTGACGCAGGCCGCGATTATCTTGAAGATAACATCGCAACTGGCGGTGGTTCAAGGTATGCGACATTAAGTGATTTAACAAACACCTATCAATACAAAACTCCAATCGCTAGAGACTTCGCAGTTCAACTTTCAAATGCTGTTGAGAAGCACATTGAAAAAGTAGCAGAAGAGCAGTATAACGAATACCAAGAAGATCCAATTGATTATTTAGAGAACATGATGGGTTTGGAAGTAGATCAATTTATAACAAACCCAGATGACGATGATGCCTTTGACCCAAGAGAGAAACTAAACGAAGCATTCCCTAACTTTATGGCAGAGTACGAAGACAAGTTAAAGTTTGAGAAGGACATGTCTCTTGATAATGGTGTTGAGTTCTCTATGGATAGTCCACCCTACATGACTGGATTGGATGAAGCATTCAAGTTCCTTGAACTTTTCTTTAAGGATTACAACAATCAAAACATTTTTAGGTTTGACACTAACACAGGATTGCACACCAACATTGGCTACTTAGATGAGGATGGTGATGAGGTTACAAATTACAATCTAATCAAAGCATTACTTTTCCTAAACAACGACTTTGCTTTCAAAGGGTTTGAGAAAAGAAAAGGAACTCGCTGGGCACGCGATCTAAAGGCAATGTTTAAAAGAGACATTGAAGATCAACTTGGCAGTTCAATGAAGAGCACTTACGGCTGGCAAGAGTGGAAAGATAGTATTTTTGAACTCTATAGGCAAAATAAATTTGAAGAGTTGTCGGATAAATTATCATCGTTGATAAGTCATTTTGCACCAGCAAATCCCAAGTCAATCGGATTTAACATCCACTACATTGGTAAAAGAGGTTATGTTGAGTTCCGTTATCCAGGTGGAGATCAGCCAACCTTAGAGAAGATGAAGGCAGCCACACTCTACTATGCCCACTTAATCAAGTTGGCAGTCGATAAGAACTACAAAAGAAAAGAGTTCTTAAAGAAGTTGGTAAAGATGATGGTAAACCTTAAAGACATTAGGCAGAAAAAGCCAAATCTAGCCATCTTTAAAGGAATGAAAAAGGGGGGACTCTACGAAATTCCACTTGAAAACTACGAAAATGGCTTCCATAAAATGCTTCTTGATACTACTTGGGGTGATGTCATTGATGACGTGACCGCCGACCTTGCAACTCTTTCCTTGTTCGCCAGAAGCGACAAAGCGCCAGCAGTTTTCAAAGGTTTCCGCAAGAAGGACGGCGAACCGTTTGCTGTCTTTAGCACGATTGGTCCAGACAAGGATTCTATGAAAGACAAGCTCATCTCGCTAGACAGCTTTACTTTTTATAAAAAGAGCGGCATCATTCACAAACTTGACAAGACAAGCAGCAATTACAAAGCTTTCTATTTTCTGAAAGGTTTAATGGGAGACCAGTAGCCCACCACCGCACCACCACCCGTGTACCCCCGCATACATATGATGGCTTGACAACTATTTACTATCATGGTATTCTACTACCCTACCACTATAGAGGTACCCGCACATGAGCGAGACAGAAAGTAAAAATAGTAACGAAGATTTATTGCCAAAGGCACCAGCCAAGCTGGCTCCTAGAGGCATACAATCATTCACAGTTTACAGAACCGCTGACGAAACTGGTGTAAGCGGAGACGGCATTGTTATTGAGGGTGTAAGTCTAGCAACAGGTCAGTGTATAATCCACTGGTTATACCCACCACCAAGAGGCGGCATTGCCATCTTTGAATCTATGGACGACTTCATTAAAGTCCACATCAAACCGCATCCAACCAACAAAACAATCATCACTTTCGCTGATGGTGAGCAGATGCGATTTGGCGATTTTAGCGATGAAGATACTATTGACAAATCGCTAACTGACCCCTCCATTATAGTCGATGGGTAGATTCTTGTCAAGTTTACATTTATCTACCTCACACTTCTTTTACATTTTTTAACATTTCTTAACACTTAAATCTATTCAACAGGGCAGGGCAACGAACTCAATGATTACAGCGAGTTAGGTTGCCCTTGACTTTTTTCCATTCCGTCCTTTATTGGTGTCGCTGGTGAAGGACCAGCATTAACAATAGGAGTGCCAAATGAATAAGGTAATGTCAGTGTGTATGGATAGCTTCCCAACATTCCAATGGAAAATCGACATTCACGATGATGAGTGTTATGAGTCAACGGTGTCAGGTTCGTTCGGACCCTTTAATACTGTTGATGTTTATACGGAGGGCCACAAGCATGTGATCGTTTCTGAGTTTGGCGCTGAGGGTAAATGGGACCAAGAGTGCGACGACACTCAACTCCAGCAGACTCTTGAGGATTTGTCGCAGGCATTTAACTATGAGCAGCAGCAGTGGATTGACTTGATTAACGGAGATTCGCCCTATGGAGAGTGAACTGAGGAAGATCAAAAGGCTAAGTAAGTCCCGTAAGCGGTATTTTGATTTGGCAAAAAGAGCAGCAATGGAGAGCGTTTATGGCAAACTACGGCACGGTGCCGTGGTTGTAAAGGGCGGCTCCATTGTATCTTTTGGCTTTAATAAGGCCAATCATTGCCAGTTCGGCAAAAGGTTCAGGCACAGGGATAAGGGTGTTGCCACACAACACGCCGAAATTTCAGCAATTTTGGGACTGCCTCGTTCTGCTACACAGGGGGCTGACATTTATGTCGTTAGAATCAATAACGATTGCGACTGGCGAATGTCCAAGCCTTGCCCTATGTGTGAACAAGCCCTGAAGTTTGTTGGGGCTAGGCGAGTGTTTTATACGGTAGATGAGAGGCATTATGACAGTCACAGACTATGAAGTGGGCGATTTGATTAAAGACGACGAGGATGGGTTAACGGGCTTTATCTTTGAGATTTTGTCTGAAATGGAATTTGTGCTTCATGGTAGGAAAATTGAAGGCCCATTTTATAAAGTTCATTGGTTCATTGACTCTAATGAGGATGTCTCTGTTCCACTTATTTCGACTGAATCAAAGACAGACATTAGTCTTTACAGGAGGTTGTAGTGCAGTGTCAAGTAGGCGACTTGGTTTATGATCAATTCACCCAAAGTCTTGGATTTATTGTCGGGTCGACTCGCCGAGGCTACTATGTGGAATGGTTTGACGATGTTGGCCAGCCAAATTTTGAATACGCAGATAGGCTCGAAAGGGATGAAAATGGAGCTATCTTTATCATCGAAGGTCTCCCTTTCTAACTGGCCAGTTAGGACGACCTTGACTTGAGGCTGTTTCGTCCTATCTTGTTTGTGGTGGCGGGAAGCCACAATTAACTTTTTACTCGGAGTAATAAATGGGAAGCTATCGTCTACCTCCACGTTGTAGTCATTGTTGGCAAAGGGGGCATACTAAGAACCATTGTCCAGACATTAAGCAAGCCGCTAAAGCTGGTGAGGCTTGGGCAATTAGGCACATTGAGTCTCAAAAGCAGTCGGCCAAGAATCGCAAATGCTCTTATTGTAAAGAGCCAGGACACAATAAACGAGGGTGCAACAAGCTGAAAGAGGATAAGGTCTTTTACGATAAGATTCTCAAGGAGTACGTCGCGACCTCACTAGAAGAAATGAATAAGGACAGCCTCGTCGTCGGCTCTTTGATTTCGTTCAAACCGACCAGTAGACTAGTCCGCGCTGACTGCAAGACCGCCACCGTCGCCTACGTTACGGAGATTATTACCAAAAATCGCAAGCCCACTTGGCAATGGCTGGCGACCCGGTTTTATGGCAAGGAACAAGAAGAAGCAGTCTACAATCGATTTACCGGGTATTTTGATTCAGACTCTTATCAAGACATTATTTTTAAGATTCAATCTTTTACTGGTACTGGCCTGGGTTATTGGGGCGACTCTGACACCTGTTTGGTAGAATACGAAACTTTCAAAAGAGAAGCGAAGAGAGGCAGCGAATCTCGTATTAAGTTGCTAGGATGAAAGTAGGTGATTTGGTCAAATTGGCGCGTGTTAAAAAACGACCTACGGAATGGGCTTTAAAGGCTTATGAGAAAGGTTCAGTTTTTCTTATTACCTACTTCGAGGAAGGGCTTTATTGCGAGGCCACGCTCCTTGAAGAAGATAGGCAAGTCATAATAGCTACATCCCTTCTTGAAAAGGTTGGTTAATGAATTTCAGCGTTGGCGATTTGGTTAAATACAATGAGAAGGCAATAGAGTTTTTGAAGTCTCCGCTTTATCGCGGGGGCTTTGGCCGCAACTGTTGTGATTGGCTGGGCCTTGTTGTCGATGAAAACCCAAATAGGGTTTTTGTGTTGTGGCTAAATCAAGACTATTTTGGAGACAAGCAGGCCGAGGACAGAGCGTGGCTGGAGCTAGTGCAATGAAGCTATTAGACTCAAAGATTAAAGGCTCAATTATTACCTTTACTTTCGAAGGTGGGCAAACACTAAAGGCTGAAAACTATGGCAATGGTACTAAGTTCTGGTATCTAAACGATAAATACCACCGTGAAGACGGTCCTGCTGTTGAGTATGCAAGCGGTGATAAGCACTGGTATCTAAACGGTAAATACCACCGTGAAGACGGCCCTGCTATTGAGTTTGCAAACGGTAGTAAGCACTGGTATCTAAACGGTAAACGCCACCGTGAAGACGGTCCTGCTATTGAGTATGCAAACGGTGATAAGGAGTGGTATCTAAACGATGAAATCCTAACCGAAGATGAATACAATGAAGCTATTAGACTCAAAGATTGAAGGTTCCACTATTACCTTTACTTTCGAAGGTGGCCAAATGCTTAAAGCTGAAAACTATGGTGCTGGTAATAAGCTCTGGTATCTAAACGACAAACTCCACCGTGAAGACGGCCCTGCTATTGAGAACGCAAGCGGTGATAAGCTCTGGTATCTAAACGGCAAACTCCACCGTGAAGACGGCCCTGCTGTTGAGCGTGCAAGCGGCACTAAGTGCTGGTATCTAAACGGCAAATACCACCGTGAAGGTGGCCCTGCTGTTCAGCGTGCAACCGGCACTAAGCAATGGTTTCTAAACGGCTTACGCCACCGTGAAGACGGCCCTGCTATTGAATGGGCAAGCGGTAATAAGGGGTGGTATCTAAACGGTAAATACCTAACCGAAAAGGAATACGATGAAGCTATTAGACTCAAAGATTGAAGGCTCTACTATTACCTTTACTTTCGAAGGTGGCCAAACACTAAAGGTTGAAAACTATGGCACTGGTGATAAGCGCTGGTATCTAAACGGCAAATACCACCGTGAAGACGGTCCTGCTGTTGAATGGGCAGACGGTACTAAGTTCTGGTATCTAAACGATAAACTCCACCGTGAAGACGGCCCTGCTGTTGAGTGTGCAAGCGGTGATAAGCACTGGTATCTAAACGGTGAACGACACCGTGAAGATGGCCCTGCTCTTGAGTGTGCAAGCGGTGATAAGTCCTGGTTTCTAAACGGTGAACGACACCGTGAAGACGGCCCTGCTATTGAGTATGCAAACGGTGATAAGGAGTGGTATCTAAACGGTAAAGCACTAACCGAAGAAAGGGTACTGAAAAATTTAAAAGTTAGCGAGGAACTTTAATTGTGAAATACGAAATTGGAACATTGATTATTGGCACCTCCGCCGATAAAAAGGTGAGTGCTATAGCTGTGATTGTAGAAGTTTATCCAGCAGAACGGGAATACAGGATGATCATCCAAAGAAACACTAAAGGAATTTTAACGCCTGATTTTGATTCAGGTACTTGGTCTGAAGAACAGCTCAACTCTTGGGAGGTTAATTATGGATACACATTTGTCAAATGAAGTTGAGGGATTGGAGTTTGTGTCCCTTGCTGAAATAACACCAACCCAACTACTGGGGCACTATTCCCGCTCGCGAGTAGTGGTTGAAATGGCAGAAGGTTTCAGCATCTTAGTTAGTGCTGACCAGTTTAGTAATAAAGATTTAAGATGGGTGGGTACCCAAGTTGGAGAAGCATGATGTTGAAGGAAGAGCAAACGAAAATCGGTGATTTGGTTAAATACAGCGAAGAAGCAGCGAAAAATCGTCTTGCTGCCGTTTATGGTGGTCATAATGTTAGTGAATGGCTGGGTGTTATTGTCGATGAAAACCCAAGTTTTTATTTCGTAAAGTGGATGAACCAACGCTATTATGATAGTGAATGGGGCGTTGCTGAATCTAAAGAGGAACTGGTGGTGGTGTCATGAAAGTCGGTGATCTTGTTGAGTATTCTTATTGGTTTGATTCACAGTTTATTGACCATTGGACAGAAGATAATAAGATTTGCTTTGTGATTTTGCGGGATAGGGACGACACTTATGTGTGGGCGAAACCTCAGTTTCCGCTGAATAAGCAAGGGGCATCGGTACTTGCGATTGCTAACGATAGTGGATACCCAGGCACCCGCGATGGTTTTTGGTTATTGGAAAAGGACAAGTGTAGAGTTATTGATGGGTTGCCTTGACCTTGACTTTGGACCATTCCGTCCTAACTTGTTTGAGCGATGGAGGTACGACAATGGATTTTGCTATTTGTCATTTTTGCGGTGAAGAGTATAACAAAAAACGCTATGATTTGGGTTACTTGTCCTGCCTTGATTGCGGGCAAGTCCATGCTCAAAAAGAGAAGGATTACAAGGCGAAATGCACAGCACCGGCATACAATAAAGGTCCAATGATGTTTATTACTAACAAAGAAGCGGTTAAAGGGATCTTTAAGTGTGGGAGCACAAAATGAGCTTGGGTTTTCCAGTAAAGGTTGATTGGGACGGACCAGATGATTTGCCGGAAGTCGTTATTTTACCAGCGGAAGTTTGCCGTAAATACTATGAAGAGAAGGATATTTGGCAGCTTCTAGATTGGCTAGTAGACGAACATGGTTGGTGTATCAACGGAGTGGAGTTGCTAAATGAAAGTCGGTGATTTAGTTAAGGTGCTGACCAGTTTAGCAATAAAGATTTACGATGGGTAGCGACCCAAG
>Ga0255768_10003964_pt1 | contig 14576 bp, 13 predicted proteins | sample 071ome_33_FD_179983 | JGI IMG/M metagenome (GOLD analysis project Ga0255768, IMG submission 179983) | Coastal salt marsh microbial communities from the Groves Creek Marsh, Skidaway Island, Georgia - 071412AT metaG (version 2) | ecosystem: Environmental > Aquatic > Marine > Intertidal zone >...
CAAGAGAGTCTAGATATACGGTTATTGCTGCATTAATTCCTAAAGTTGGACCCGAAGCATCCGTATGCGCGATGGTAAAACTCTGTTGTGTTCCTGTACATCCGTTAACGTCTTCTACATCTACAGTATAGTTGCCATCTGCTAAGTTAGAATATGACGCTGTAGAACTAAAGGTACCTGAAGAGTTAAGATCATAGGTATAAATTGTCGACCTACCACCCGCGGCGGAGAAAGTAACTGATCCAGACCCTTTACATACGCCATTTGTAACTGTAGGTGTAACAACAACCGCGGCCGGCTCTGTAATCGTTTGGCTGCCCGATACCACACACCCACTATCATCTGTTACAGTCCAGTTATATGTTCCTGCTGAAACACTGGAAATAAAAGAGTCTGTTGAAGCTGGAACCGTATTCCAACTGTATGTATAAAGACTATTAACTGAACCTCCACTCGGAATTAGTGCTAAATATCCGTCGTTACCATTTTTACACGTTACATCAGTTTTGGATGTTGCATCAATGGCTGCACTTAATACTGTAGGCTCTGTTATTGTGATACTGTCTAATATTGTACAAGCCCCATCAACAATAGTTATTAGATATTTTCCTGCAGGGCAGTCTGATTGGGTAGCAGTATTAAAATTTGTTTTTTGCGGACTCCATGAATAAGTTTCTGTGCCAGATACACCTGTTGGACTAACCATCACTACACCTGAATTATCAGAATTACACGACAAGTCCTTTCCAGTAATATTAACAACAATTGGGTCTGATAAAATCTCTAGGGTTGTATTTGAAAAACTTACACTATCCTCAGTTAAAAAAATTGTGTACCCGTTTGGGTTTGCACCCAAGTTTGGAACAGTATAATTTGCAGTACCTGCACTTATACTGAACGAGTCAAAATCCATGGAAGCAGTATTGGTGTTTCCCACAGAGTCTAAGTGATAATAAAGATAACCACTTCCAGAAGTAGTAACGTTCACCACAATCTGTCCATCGAAAGACCCATTACACGATGGGTTGGTTGGTGTTGTTGAGTTAATGGTTTGTGCGGAAGAAACACCTGCCCACATAAACACAAAAAACCCTAAAAGGGCTTTTCTAACGTTTTTTGTGGACGGCCAATAACGCGAAATTGCGAAATCAAAAATCCACTTTGTTTGCTTGCGTAAACTATTCATTTTGTTTGCTTTGCTTTTAATATTTGTTGGTGGAAACTCTTTTTGTAGAGAATTTTCTCCAACACAAAAATAATCTTTAATCATATTAAATTTAATTTTTTCATATGTCTGTACACTAATCAAGACAAATTAAAACCTTATATCACCTTTAGAAAAACAAAAAACAAATTGCAGAAAACACAAATTAATTTACTTGCTTTTTAAAGATTGTTCTAAAAATAGGCTACAAAGAGAACAAAAAACATGCCAAAAGAACAACCCCATTGGAAATTAGATTTACTTGGTCGTTGTTTAATACTCTTTGTTTTTGGTTTAATTTTTTCTCACCAACATCACTCACTTTGTAACCAAGCTTATATCGTTTTTGGAACAAGTCGCCAATAACACTGTCTAGGAGCATGCCGCCAAAACCCCAAAAAACTACCTTCATAAACAAAGAAGCACCTCCAGAAATCTGGCTTAACGCAAGAGTTGCAATTATTAATGCACCAAAAAAACCAAACAATGAACCAGCAAAACTTACACCTCCAGAAACCCCTTTCGGTAAAGACTTAAAAGTAGTAATGGACCATGTTGTACCTTTAAAAAACATTCCTAACTCGCTGCTTAGAGTGTCTGATAAGGCAACACTCATAGATACATAAACCAGCGCCTCAAAAACTACAAAGCTATCGGGATATATCCCTGACAAAAACGCCAGACCACCAACCCAACCACCATTTGCAATTACCTGAAAAGCATCCCTGGGTTTACTTTGTTTCTCATCGCTTTTATTGTTTTTTGTGAGTTTTGAAGCAAGTGATCCCACTGTAAAGAAGACCAACACGGGTAGAATTGGTAAGCCCTTTAAAAGAATTAATGCGCCCAAAATCAAGGCAAAAAACACACCTGAAATATGCAACCACTTCATGGCTGTAGTTACAAGCCCAAAAACAACAACAGCAACAACAACCCAAACCCCAAGATCATGTATTAAATTCCAGTGCTCGGCAATAGGAATGCAAAAAAACACCCACAAAGGAACCCAAATATTATCGCGTCCTTTAGATGATATCATTTCAACCAAAGCAGAAGAAATGGATAGAAATAATACAAATGTTATTTTAAAACCAAAGTCATTATTGTTTAATTTCAAGACATCAGAACACCACAAGCAAATGAAGGTAGTAATTCCAAAAGCAACCGATCCAAATACCGTTTTAGTATCTGAACCCCAGTTTATTTGATTCCAGGTAGGTAAAAATCTATTTGAAACCTTTCCTAAAATTGCAGACAGCCCATCCGACCAAGCCAAAATAGTAAAAGATAAACCAACTTCCATTAGTCGGTTGGGAAACAACAAAACCAATACCATTAAAACAGAAGGGAAATAAGCAATACCCCAACTTTTTCTTCCGTTTGTTTTAAAAACCCCTTTTAACACCGCAAACCACAAAACAGTAGTAGCGCCAAATAACTGAACAACAAACGACCAATAGGTTTCTGACGTGGTAACCTGAGTAGCAAGTGCGCATGCTGAGATTGAAGCTATATGTAAAATTTTCCTCGATAAAAAGGGTTTGTCCAGCTTATACAATAAAAAGCTTACAGCTATTGATGTAAGAATTATTAACCAATAAGGTGCATAGCTGAAAAAGAACATTTATACAATTTTAGGTATAACAAATTGCTTTTCTTTGTGTTTTGTAACAATGTCTTTCATCAAAACACTTTGGAGATTTGGTAGGCCTCACACCTTGGTAGGAACAACGGTGAGTATTTTTTGTCTTTTTATAGGAGGATTATATTCAAGCATGGATGGCTATAAAACTGGTTGGTCTGTTATTGGAGCAAACCAATTACAATGGGCTATGATTTTATTTGGTTTTACGTGGATCTGCTGTTTGTTGTGTAATGTTTTTATTACTGGACTTAACCAAATTACTGATTTAGAAATTGATAAAATTAACAAACCTAATTTACCCTTGATTGATGGTTCTTTGAAATCTGTAGATGCCAAAAAAATAGTTGTTTTAGCGCTAATAGGATCGCTCAGTATAGCTTTTTTTCTTTCTTCTAAATTAGTTGTTCTTATTGCGCTAATTTCATTTCTAGGTTGGGCATACTCGTCTTACCCAATACGTTTTAAACGCTTTCATATATGGGCAGCAATGGCGATTTCTATTGTTCGTGGTCCGCTAGTTAACCTAGGGATTGCCATGTTTTTTGTTGCTCGTTTTAACAATATTCACATAGACAGTGTGAAGTCGTTTTACAATACTCTTATTGAACCCAGTGTTGGGGTCTGGTTAATCCCATTAACTATTTTTATTAGCTTATTTAGTATTGGAATTGCTTGGTTTAAAGACCTACCGGATACTGAAGGAGATGCCAAGTTTCAAATTAACACGCTAACTGTAAAACAAGGCGGTAAATTTGCTCTCAACTTAGGCGGGATAGTGCTTATTGTTGCTTATTGCTGCATGATTTTTTGGGGATTCGTTTGGTCCTTTTCTATGCTGCTTTTTCATTTATTTGCACTAATAACGTTTGTATATTTTTGGCTATCCGTTGAGTTGACGAATCAAAAATCAATAAAGCGATTTTACATGAGTTATTGGTTGCTTTTTTTCGCGGAATATATATTTTTCATGGGCTGGTTTATATTATAAATATACAGGTTATCAACAACGCTCCCAATTTTGACTTTTCCACTCTAACTTTGACTAATTTTAAGAATCATGCCAAAAGACCCTAGCATCAAACACGTATTAATTATTGGAAGTGGTCCCATTATTATCGGTCAAGCTTGTGAATTTGACTATTCAGGATCTCAAGCTGCAAGAAGTTTAAGAGAGGAAGGAATTGAGGTTTCATTGATTAATAGTAACCCTGCAACAATCATGACCGACAAAATCAACGCGGATCATGTGTATTTGCTTCCATTAAACCCAAAAAGCATTGAACAAATTCTGACAGAACAAAATATCGATGCTGTGTTACCAACTATGGGTGGTCAAACCGCATTAAACCTTGCCAAAGAAGTTGAAGAGTTGGGTATATGGGAAAAGCATAATTGTCGAATTATTGGTGTTAACATCCAGGCCATTGACAAAATGGAGGATCGTGAAAAGTTTCGTAAACTCATGGTTGAGTTGGGTGTTGGAGTTGCTCCTAGCCAAATAGCAAATAGTTATTTAGAAGGAAAGGAAATTGCACAAAAAATAGGATTTCCATTAGTGATTCGTCCAAGTTATACGCTAGGAGGAACGGGTGGCGCATTTGTACATAAAAAAGAAGATTTTGATAAATTATTAATTCGCGGTTTAGAAGCTAGCCCGGTCCATGAGGTGCTTGTTGAAAAAGCGGTACTAGGCTGGAAAGAATATGAATTTGAGCTGCTTAGAGATAGTAAAGATGATATTGCTGTTATCTGTACTATAGAAAACTTTGACCCAATGGGAGTTCATACCGGAGATAGTATTACTGTTGCTCCCGCAATGACCCTAAGTGATACCGCGTTTCAAAAAATGCGCGACATGGCATTTAAAATGATGCGCTCAATGGGTGTTTTTGCCGGCGGTTGTAATGTTCAATTCTCTGTAAATCCAGAAGATGAAGAAATCATTGCTATTGAAATCAACCCACGTGTAAGTAGAAGTTCTGCATTGGCATCTAAAGCTACAGGGTATCCAATCGCAAAAATTGCAGCGAAATTGGCTATAGGTTATTATATGGATGAGCTTATTAACCCAGTAACTAAAACCACATCTGCATTTTTCGAACCTGCAATTGACTACGTAATTGTTAAAGTTCCACGTTGGAATTTTGATAAATTTCATGGATCTAATAAAGAATTAGGGCTTCAAATGAAAAGTGTTGGGGAGGTTATGGCGATTGGAAGAAGCTTCCAAGAGGCTCTCCAAAAAGCTTGTCAAAGTTTAGAAATAGGAAGGCATGGCATAGGTGCAGATGGAAAAGGATCTAGAAACTTGGAGGAGTTGGCTCATGGCCTAGAGCATCCTAGTTGGAATAGGATATTCCAGGTTCATGATGCAATTGCTTTGGGTGTGCCTATTACCTCTGTTCAGAAAATGACTGGTATAGACCGCTGGTTTTTAGAGCAAATACATGATATTGTAAAGACTGAAAATGAAGTACGTCGCTACAACCTAGACAATTTACCAGAAGACCTTCTTCGCACAGCAAAAGAAAAAGGGTTTTCTGATGTACAATTGGCTTGGCTTATGGGTGGCAACACTACCGATGAAGAAGTCTATGAAAAAAGAAAGGCTATCGGAATAACTCGTGCATTTAAAATGGTTGATACGTGCAGCGCGGAATTCCCTAGTCCAACTAATTACTTTTATTCAACTTTCGAACAGGAAAATGAAAGTGCCACATCCGACAAGAAGAAAATAATAGTATTAGGAAGTGGACCAAACAGAATTGGTCAAGGGATTGAGTTTGATTACTCGTGCGTTCATGGAATTTTAGCAGCGCGTGAACTTGGTTATGAGGCTATCATGGTGAACTGTAATCCTGAAACGGTGAGTACAGATTTTGACATGGCGGATAAATTGTATTTTGAACCGGTTTATTGGGAACATTTATGGGAGCTAATTGAACACGAGAAACCGCATGGTGTTGTTGTACAACTTGGAGGTCAAACTGCACTAAAACTGGCAGAAAAACTCGATGAAAAAGGAGTAAACATCATAGGAACAAGTTTCTCTGACATGGATGTAGCAGAAGATAGAGGGCGATTTAGTGACTTACTTGCGGAGTTGGAAATTCCTTACCCTAAATATGGAGTTGCTTTAAATGCCGATGAAGCAATCCGTATTGCCAACGAAGTGGGATATCCCGTTCTGGTAAGACCTAGCTATGTACTTGGTGGACAGGGTATGGTTATTGTTATTAATGACGAAGAGTTGGAAACTGCAGTTGTAAAGCTAATGGGCGACCTACCAGGAAATAGGGTGCTAATTGATCACTTTTTAGACCGAGCAGAAGAAGCTGAATCTGATTGTATCTGTGACGGAGATGATGTTCATGTAATTGGAATCATGGAACATATTGAGCCAGCGGGTATTCACTCTGGGGATAGTAGTGCCGTTTTACCTCCTTTCAGTTTAAGTGAAGTTGTAATTGAACAAATAGAACGATACACTGCAAAAATTGCTAAAGCGCTAAAGGTAAAAGGTTTGCTAAACATTCAGTTTGCCGTAAAAGATGAAAAAGTTTATGTTATTGAGGCCAACCCAAGGGCGTCAAGAACAGTCCCTTTTATTTGTAAGGCATACGATATACCCTACGTGAACATTGCAATGAAAGTAATGTTGGGTGATAATAAACTTTCTGACTTTACCTTCAAGGAACGTCCAGCAGGTTGGGCTATCAAACAACCTGTATTTAGTTTCGACAAGTTCCCTAATGTTAATAGAGAGTTGGGTCCAGAAATGAAAAGTACTGGAGAGGCAATAGTGTTTTTTAAAGATTTAAAGGATCCTGAATTTAGGGACCTATACAAACAAAAAAGCATGTATTTAAGCCGATAAAAACATCTTTTATCTGTATTTATCTCTTATTGGTCGGCTTTTTCTGCTCAATTTTAAACTTGGGTTATAAAGCAGCGTCAAACTACAAAGACAAAACAATATGAGAATACTAATGATTATTGCATTGAGCTCTTTGGTTGGAGTTGCTCATGCGCAAAAAAGACCTGTAAAAGACCTTTCACCGGAGGAAAAAGCAGAAAAAGTTTCTGAAAAAATGAAAAAGGAACTAAACCTTACTGATGATCAGTTCGAAAAAGTGAAAGCTGAAAACCTGGCATTTTTTAACAAACAAAAGTCCACGCATGAAAAAATGGAGGCAGTTCGAAATGAGCTCAAAGATAACCTCGAAAACCACAAAAAAACAATGAAGGGTATTTTAACCGAAGAACAGTTTGAAAAAGCGAAAAAGATGCTCGAAGACAAGATGGAAAAGCGAAAAAAGAGACGCCAGAGAAATTAAAAAAAGGGGCTTAATCAGCCCCTTTTTTATTTTCGTCGTTATTATTTCTTGGTGGTCTGCGATTATTGTTCTGCTTAAAATCCTTTCTTTGTCCATCATCTGACCCAGATTTGTTTTCTTGGGTCCGTTTATCACTGTTCCCGTTGTCAGAGTTTCTATTTTCCTGATTTCTATTATCCCTACCCCTCTCTCTATTATCTCTGTTATGATTGTCTCGTCTTCTGTTGTTAGTATTTTTATTATCGCGACCTCGATTTTTATTGTTTCTATGATTATTTCTTCGATTTTTATTCTTTGGTAAATCTTTTAAATCTGAAAACTCATCATCTTTAAGGAGTTCATTGTTGTCTATAAAATCATTATCTGTATCCTCAATAGCCTTTTCTAACAAATCATTTGCTTGAGAAAAGTCTGCCAAGTTTGGTGCTGTTTTTCCGTCTTTATTTTCTTCTAACAATTCATTTACCTTACTAACTTGGAGAGGAATCCAATTAGGCTGATCGTCATAGGCAAACCAAATCAACTTTTTTAAAATATCGGTTTTCCTTGCATACGCTACCCCAATTTCTGTATCAATTTTAATAACTTTTGCCTTCGGAAATTCAGATAGTGCTTCAGTATAAAGATCTAATTCGTAGTTCAAACAACACTTGAGTCGACCACATTGGCCAGCAAGCTTTTCCATATTTATAGATAGGTTTTGCATTCTTGCAGCCCCCGTGTTTACTTGCTTATAATCCGTCAGCCATGTTGAGCAACATAGTTCACGCCCACAAACACCAGTTCCTCCTAAGCGAGAAGCTTCTTCTCGGTAACTAATGTGACGCATTTCAATTTTCACACGAAACTCCTCTGCATAGCGTTTAATTAATTCTCGAAAATCCACACGAGACTCGGCAGTGTAAAAGAAAATCACCTTTCTCCCATCGCCTTGCAGCTCGATATCTGAAATTTTCATTTGCAGCTTCAATCCAAAAGCAATCGTTCTGGCTCTTTCGAGCATATTATCTTCTTTTTCTTTCGCTGCTTCATATTTTTCTAAGTCTTTTTCTGTTGCAACACGCTGTATAGATGGCAGTTCGTCATGGTTTTCAGGAACTCTATGTTTTTTCAATTGAAGACGCACAATTTCTCCTGTTGCAGAAACTGTCCCTACATCAAAACCCACTGAAGAGTCAACCACAACATAGTCTCCAGTAAACAAATCTATATTATTGGAATTCTTAAAGAACTCTTTTCTACTTCCTTTAAATCTAACTTCAACCACATTAAAAGGAGTATATCCTTCGGGGAAGTCCATATCTTTAAACCAATCGTATACGTTAAGTGCATTACAACCTCCGGTGCTACAACTACCATTCCCCTTACAACCAGCAGGAGAACAACTACCACCCGATTTTGTGCCACATGATGAACAACTCATATTGTTATAATATTACTTTCAAAAGTACAATTTCCTTTTGTAGAATAGAGAATACCCTGTTACTTTTCCTTAAACACCCAAAGTTTTTGCCCAATAAAATTGATGATCATACCCACAATTGTAGCAAATATCATGGCAAAAAACTTATCTACCTTAATGGCAAAAAATGGCTCTTTTGAAACAAAATCAGCGCCATCTAAACTGAGCAACAACTCAGCATTAGGCAAGGTTGCAAGAAATACCTCATTTGAAACCACGTTTAATAAACCACTTATGGTATATAGCGCAATATATTTTACAAGACGTTGGTTGTCTTTGTCTTTTTGTCCCCAAGTCCACCACTTATTTAATAGATAATTAAATCCCGTGGCAAAAATGATTCCTAAAGACTTCGCAACAAACGTTGGTAAAAACTGGCTCGTAGTATAGTATACAAAGAAATCAAGGCCGAAGGACAACCCCCCGACAATTCCAAACTTTGTTAATGAGATATAGGTTTTACTCGAAATCACAGAAATAAAACTGTTTATTAACTCACAAAGGTAACGTCTACACCCAACTTAATTGCATAATTTGGATGTTCATGACCAGATTTAATTCCAAACAGAACTGGAATGTTTACCAAATCAGCATACTGCCGAATGATGTCGTTTACGTTTTTTCCAAATGCAACATCATGGTCCTTGAGGTCGGTCATATAACCAACAGCTATGGCCTGAAGGTTTTTTGATATATGACCAGCTATATACAAAGATCTCATCATTCGATCAATATGATAAAGGTATTCATCTACCTCTTCAATAAAAAGAATACTGTTTTTAGGTATACTTAGCATGTTTGATGCAGAAAGTGCGTACAAAATGCTCAGATTACCTCCATAAATAGATGCTTTACAGCTAGAATTCACCCCTTTAATATTATTATATGGGGTTGTTATCGCCTCTGCAATATATTCAAACGACTGAATACTGTTGCTCGAAAACTGCATCGGCATACTCGCGTGAAGGGACGCCAAACCTTGCTGTTGCAAAATGTTGTGTAAAACAGTAACATCAGAAAACCCAATCCACCATTTTGGGTTTTTTCTAAAATCTAACCTACTTAATTCAGGAAGTAAATCCATCAAACCAAAGCCTCCACGGACACTAAAAACAGCTTTTATTGTTTCATCTTCAAGAGCGTTTTGTATTTGAGCTAAGCGTTCTTCTTTTGTACCGCCTAGTTGATGGTGTTTACGGTATATATTTTCCGGCAATACCACATTCCAACCTTTTGATTTTGCCCAATTTATAAAACCACTTATTTTTTCTTTCTCTGCGTAACGCGAAGGAGATATTACTGTGATATTATCACCCGGGGATAATAATTTAGGAGCAATCAATTTTGAATTGGAAATAAAAGGTTACACTGAGAAACTTCTGTGGTCATTTCACTGTTTCTGCTATCTGAAGGATATTCATACACAGGAAAACCAAGATTGTTTCCTTTGTTTGTTAAGTCATTCTTAACCGACTCCCAAGCTTGAGCTGTTTGGCCTATCTCAAAGTTTGTTGTTGCTTTAATATACGTTCCTCCTTTAAGTTTTCTCCACTCTAATCCGGGGACATTTCCTTTCTGACTCACTGGCACACCTACAAAAATTTTAGTTTCACTGTGTGGCCGAGGAATTTCATCATAAATTGCCGTTATAGAACCTGTCATAACCCACTTGTTCTGAGTTACCGCCTCAGATACCAACCTCGAAGTTGCAATGTACAGCGTTTTTAATGCTTCTGGCTTCGTTTTATAAGTTTTTCCCAACACCCATTCTGCCTTTCTATCAACCTTACGCGAAAAATAATTCTCTGAAGCTCCTACAATTTTTTCATCCGTTTGGATGATTTCGTCTTGGGTTGAGGTACTGTCGTTCTTTGATTCCTTCGACCCAGAACCCATGCATGAACCAAGAAAAACAGAGGTAATTAGCAATAGTCTATTCATAAGGGTTATAATTTTTCGCTAATTTAGGGTCTAACGATTGTTTTTGAAGTATTTTTGTACTGTGAAATTCAAAGCAGAAATAGAAATCCTTCCTAAAAAAGGTTTATTAGACCCACAAGGTAAAGCCGTACTTCAAAGTATGCCTAGAATTGGGGCTAACAATGTTACTGAGGTGAGTGTTGGTCGATTTATTACCCTTGAAATTGATGCAGAAAGTGCTGCGCAAGCAGAGGAAACCGCAGAGTTGGCTTCAAAAAAACTTCTTGCTAACCTCATTATGGAGAGCTACCACATTAGAATTAATCAGATATGATAATTTACAATGTAACCTGCAACGTCGAAAAACATATGGCCGAGGAATGGTTGCAATGGATGCGTGATGAGCACTTGCCTGACGTAATGAGAACTGGTTGTTTTACTGAATACAAAATATTAAAACTTGTGAACCAAGAGGAAGACGACCACGGAGTCAATTATGCAATACAATATACTTGTGATTCACACGAAACACTGAACAAGTATAGGGTTGAGCACGGACCTAGTTTACAATCGAAAACCCTCGCAAAATACGGAGACAAGGTCATGGCTTACCGCTCTGTATTAGAAGTTGTTGAATAATTATGCAAGCCTCCGTAATCCAAATTCAGGATGTTATAAATCGGGGGTTAGATTCCTTTGTTTTGATTGATGTTCGCAGTGAGGGTGAGTATCAGAAAGGACATATTTCAGGAGCATTAAATATCCCCTTATTATCGAACCCTGACAGAGAATCAGTCGGAATTACTTATAAAAACGAAGGTAGAAAAGAGGCTGTTGCGCTTGGCCTCCGTTTAGTAGGGCCAAGAATGGAAGAACTATACCGCAACTATGCTATTCATTTTGGCAATAAACCTGTAGTTTTTTATTGTTGGCGAGGCGGTTTGCGATCTGAAATTGCTTCTGTGATTTGTGCATGGGGTGGCCACAAGGTGTCAAAAATAAACGGGGGATATAAGTCCTTCAGAAATCACATTCATCAAACTTTTGAAATACCTTATCAATTTATAGTTTTGTCTGGTAAAACCGGTTCTGGTAAAACTGAAATTTTACACCTCCTAAAAGAAAAGAAAGAACAAATAATTGATTTAGAAGGACTCGCTAATCATCGAGGCAGTGCTTTTGGTGCCCTCGGGATGCCTGAACAGCCTTCAACAGAAATGTTTGAAAACTTACTTGGTTTAACGCTATTGTCAATTAACCCAAATAAAAAGACATGGGTAGAAAATGAAAGCCGTTTAATTGGAACTTGTTATTTACCAACCGATTTTTGGAACAACCTGTCATCATCAAAAATTATTAGTGCAGTAGTCGATGATGAAACTCGGATAAACCGGCTTCTTGAAGATTACGGACATTTTCCGGTTGAGGTATTAATTGAAAGGACGGAAGTCTTGCGCAAAAAGCTTGGAGGTCAACACGCCAATACCGCTGTTGAAGCATTAAAAACCGGTGATTTAAAACTTTGGCTTAAAACTGTTTTAGTTTATTACGATAAAACGTATGGCTATGGTGAACAAAAACACAAGGAACGTGTTTTAAATTTCGTGGAATTTGATTGGAGCAAAAAAGATGAAAGTGCACAAAAACTAATTCAATCTATTAATTAAAAATATGAACTTAAAAGGGAAAATAGCGGTGGTAACAGGTGCAAACAAGGGCATTGGTATGCACTGTGTTAATCAACTATTAGAAAAAGGAGCATTGGTTTATGGTTTGTGTAGAAGCGGCTGTTCAACCAAACATAAAAACTACACTTGTTTAAAGGCAGATGTTCAAGATTTTGATCAACTTGACAAGTCTTTTAGTTTAATTCTCCAGAAACACGGCGAAATTCATGTTTTAATAAACAATGCTGGATTAGGTTATTTTGGTAGATGTGAAGAATTGCCTTTACAACAGTGGCATCAAATGATGAATACCAATGTAACCGGATTGTTTTATTCAACAAGATTAGCTCTTCCCAGCATGAAAAAGGCCGGTGAAGCACATATTATAAATATTGCGAGTATTGCTGGCCTTGAAGGATACCAACAAGTATCAGGATATTGTGCCACGAAGTTTGCGGTTAGGGGTTTTAGTGAGGCGCTTTACAAAGAAGTAAGAGAATTTGGTGTGAAGGTTACTTGTATTTATCCTGGTTCTGTAAAGACCGACTTTTTTAGGCACAATGACGCTATTGAGCCACATGATAATATGCTCATGCCAGAAGATGTTGCAGCTCAAATTGTATACGCAATAGAATCACCCGCAAATTTTCATCCAGTAAATCTGGAAATAAGACCTTTAAAACCAAGAGGATAATATATTTTAATCGTATTTTTGCACCGTAATAAAAATAATTACCATGAAAGTAGCCATTAACGGATTTGGACGTATCGGGCGTCACGCATTTAAATTCCTTTTGGAAAAACCCGGTGTTGAAGTTGTAGCAATTAACGATTTAACAGATAACGCAACCCTTGCACATTTGTTGAAATACGATTCTGTTCACGGAAAATTCAACGGTACTGTTTCTTCTGATGATAGTAATCTTATTATCAATGGTACTTCAATTCGCGCTTTAGCTGAAAGAGACCCAAAGGCATTACCTTGGGGTGAAATGGGTGTTGATGTTGTATTGGAAAGTACTGGTATTTTCGCATCTCAAGAAAAAGCAAGCATGCACCTAGAAGCCGGTGCTAAAAAAGTTGTAATTTCTGCTCCTGCATCTGGAGATTTAAAGACTGTTGTTTTGGGTGTAAACGACTCCATCTTAGATGGTTCGGAAACAATAATGAGTAACGCATCTTGTACTACGAATTGCTTAGCCCCTATGGTTAAGGTATTAGATGAGGCGTTCGGTATTGAAGAAGGTTTTATGACTACAATTCACGCTTATACTGCTGATCAAAACTTACAAGACGCCCCTCATAAAGACTTAAGAAGAGCAAGAGCTGCAGCATACAGCATAGTGCCCACCAGCACTGGAGCAGCAAAGGCAGTAGGTTTAGTTCTACCACACCTAAAAGGGAAGTTAAACGGAAATGCAATGCGCGTGCCAATTCCAGATGGTTCAGTAACAGACTTTACGGTGAACTTAAAAAAGGAAGTAACTGTCGAGGAAGTTAACGCTGCTATGAAAGCTGCTGCTGGTTCATCTCTTTCTGGCATCATGGAGTATTGTGTTGATCCAATCGTTAGTATCGACATTGTTGGAAATCGTCATAGCTGTATTTTTGACTCACAACTAACTCAGGTTATTGGTAAAACGGTAAAGGTTGTTGGTTGGTACGATAACGAAACAGGGTACAGTGCCCGTGTAGTAGATTTAATTACTAAAATAGGATAATCAAAATCATACCATCAATAAAAAAGCGGCGAAAGTGCCGCTTTTTTTATTATATATCTTTCAAAAGAACTGAAATATCACCATCCATTCTAATTCTGGCAAACAACTCTTTAGGTTGAGTTTGAAACTCTACTACTTGTATGTCTTCTAGCCCACCTTTTAAAACAACGCCTTTGCTTATTTCTGAGTTTAACGATTTGTTAACCGCTCTTTTTGCATCGTCCAGATCTTTTTTCAGATCATACGTCATTGCATCCTGCATTTTTTTTCTAATGGTCTCGTTTAATAGCCATTTAGCTGATTTTAAAAGTAGGTTTTTTGTAGAAAGGTCATATTCCAAGTCGTCTACTCTCATTTGTTGATTGTTTGCATCAAAAACAGGCTTGGCAACAAGATATATTGTACCCGATTTTGTTCCGATAAAGTCTACTTGAACGCCTAATTTCTCACCGGCTGAGAACAGCTTCAGATTATTAACCATGATTTTATTTCGGCCCACCTCAAACACTTCCTTTTTTAAATAATACATGATCTGTTTTGAAAGAGTGTCATAGTCGATTTTTAAATCTGTATAAAGCTCAAAACCTTCGCTCTTTTTATATTTTGTAAGGTTAGGTAGC
>Ga0255768_10003966_pt1 | contig 14575 bp, 17 predicted proteins | sample 071ome_33_FD_179983 | JGI IMG/M metagenome (GOLD analysis project Ga0255768, IMG submission 179983) | Coastal salt marsh microbial communities from the Groves Creek Marsh, Skidaway Island, Georgia - 071412AT metaG (version 2) | ecosystem: Environmental > Aquatic > Marine > Intertidal zone >...
TCAGTTTTTGTAGGGAATTATACGCCCGAAAGCGCAGGAGATTATGCATCAGGCACCAATCATACGCTGCCTACCAATGGCTATGCGAGGCAGTATAGCGGAGTCAATTTGGACAGTTTTCTTAAGGCCATTACTTTTCAAGAAATATCGGCCGAAGGACTCGAAATCTTGGGACCAGCGATAGAACTAATGGCCGCTGCAGAAGGACTTGAAGCCCACAAAAATGCCGTAACCCTTCGTTTAAATGATTTGAAAAATTGATGAATACAGAAATAAAAAATCTTCTAAGACCACACATCCTTACAGTAAAACCCTATCAGTCGGCACGACAAGAATTTGTCAATGATGGTCGGTCTATGATCTTGTTGGATGCCAATGAAAACCCTTTTGATTCTGGTGTCAATCGGTATCCGGATCCGTTTCAATGGGATTTAAAAAGGGCTATTGCCAGGCACAAAAATGTTGAACCCGATCAGCTGTTCTTAAGCAATGGAAGTGACGAATTGATAGCGCAATTGATTCAACTCTTTTGCAACCCTTCAAAAGATGCCGTATTGATAGCACCTCCAACCTTTGGTATGTATGCGGTTGCCGCATCGATTCATGATGTGGCCGTTAAAAAAGTACCACTTACTCGGGATTTTCAATTGGATGTTGATGGGCTGCTTGCAGCTACCGACGCACAGACCAAACTGCTTTTTATCCCAACACCCAATAACCCGACTGGACAACATTTTTCTAAAGAAAAACTACGAAAATTGGCTGAAAATTTCATTGGCATTTTGGTCGTTGACGAAGCCTATATTGAGTTTTCTGATGAGCCTTCTATGATCCCATGGATCAATGAATTTCCACGGCTTGTGGTCTGTCAGACTTTTTCAAAAGCACAGGGAATGGCGGGAATTCGATTGGGTATGGCTTTTGCACAGCCCGATTTGATTGCGTGTCTCAACCGCATCAAATTTCCGTACAACATCAATGTATTGACCCAACAAAGTGCCTTAGCTGTTTTGGAAGACCAGCAGCGTATTTCAGAAGAAATCACTACGTTATTATACGAAAAAGAACGCTTAAAAAAAGCGTTGATCGACTGTTCTTTTGTTCAAAAATGCTACCCTTCAGACGCCAATTTCTTTTTAATACGTGTTGATGATGCACAAAAACGTTATCAAGAATTCTTGAAGGCAGGCATCGTAGTACGCAATACCTCAAAATATCTGTATTGTGAAAACACCCTTAGAATTACGGTTGGGACTCCTAAAGAAAACCAGGCCCTTTTGACCCTTTTAAAAAAATAGACCCATGAAAAGAGTTTTGTTTATTGATCGTGATGGAACACTGGTTATAGAACCACCAACGGATTATCAGCTCGACGCTTTTGAAAAATTAGAATTTTATCCACAGGCGCTATTTTATATGCGCAAAATTGCTGCCGAACTTGATTTTGAACTCGTTATGGTCACCAATCAAGATGGCTTAGGCACAGACGCTTTTCCTGAAGACACCTTTTGGCCCGTTCATAATTTGATAATCAAGACCTTTGAAAACGAAGGGGTGCATTTTGATGCCGTTCACATTGATCGTTCGTTTCCAGAGGCAAATGCGCCAACTCGCAAACCCCAAACCGGGATGTTGACCTCTTATCAAAATGCTGCTCAATATGACCTCAAAGCGTCGTTTGTTATTGGTGATCGCTGGACAGACATTCAATTGGCGGAAAATTTGGGCTGCCAGGGCATACTAATCGGAGCACCCGATGCACAACAAAAAAGTGATGCACTCAAACTCGCAACTACAGAATGGGAGGCCATCTATCGTTTTTTAAAACTCGAACAGCGTCAAATTTCATTTGAAAGAAATACCCACGAAACTCAAATTAAACTTACCCTAAACCTAGACGGTACAGGAAAGAGCAGCATCCAAACCGGGATTGCTTTTTTTGACCATATGCTCGATCAACTGGCCCGTCACGGTCAAATGGACATTGCTCTTAACGTAGCTGGCGATCTGCAGGTAGATGAGCACCATACTATAGAAGATACTGCAATTGCCCTAGGAGAGGCCTTTGGAAAAGCTTTGGGAAATAAACTCGGCATCGAACGTTATGCCTTTGTATTGCCCATGGATGACTGCCTTGCTCAAGTAGCACTTGATTTTGGAGGCCGTTCTTGGTTGGTCTGGGAGGCGGACTTTAAACGTGAAATGATTGGTCAAATGCCCACAGAAATGTTTTATCATTTTTTTAAGTCTTTTTGTGATGGCGCCAAAGCCAATCTAAATATCAAGGCAGAAGGCATCAATGAACACCATAAAATCGAGGCGATTTTCAAAGCATTCGCCAAAGCCATTCGAGCTGCCGTACGCAGAGATCCCGATCGCATGATACTGCCTTCAACCAAAGGAATCCTATAGATGAAAGTAGCCGTAATCGATTATGGAGCAGGAAATGTAAAAAGTGTATCTATTGCTTTAGATCGCTTAGGAGTTGCCAATGTCCTAACAGACGATCCGCAACAAATCAGATCAGCCTCGCACGTGATTTTTCCTGGTCAAGGTACAGCAGGCATGGCCATGCAAAAACTTAAAAGCAAAGAATTGGACCGGTTGTTGCCCACGCTAAAGCAGCCCGTTTTGGGCATTTGTTTGGGATTGCAATTGCTCTTTGAACATACGGACGAAGGATTTGTAGCTGGTTTGGGGATCATAAAAGGGCAAGTCAAACGTTTTGAAGGAGCGTTAAAAATCCCACAAATGGGCTGGAATCAGTTAACGTCACTCAATGGCCCTTTGTTTGAAGGCATTGCCTCTGGAACCTATATGTATCTTGTGCACAGCTATTATGCACCCATTGTCCCAGAAACTACTGGAGTGGCTTTTTATGGATTGGACTATAGCGTTGCGGTGCAAAAAGATAATTTTTATGGTGCGCAATTTCATCCCGAAAAAAGTGGAAAGGCGGGCCGATGCCTACTGCAAAATTTTTTAAAGCTTCGCTAATATGGATATAATACCCGCTATAGATTTGATTGATGGAAAATGTGTACGTCTTTCTCAAGGAGACTACAATTCCAAAAAAATATATAACGAAAACCCTTTAGAAGTCGCTCAAGCGTTTGAGGCACATGGCATTGAACATTTACATTTGGTAGATCTCGATGGCGCCAAAGCAGCGCATATCGTCAATCACAAAACCTTAGAGCGTCTAGCAACAAGAACCCGTTTGAAAATCGATTTTGGTGGAGGGCTAAAATCCGATGACGATGTACGGATTGCTTTTGAGTCCGGCGCAGCGCAAATAACAGGCGGGAGTATTGCTGTAAAAAATCCAACCGTATTTGAATCCTGGTTGCAGCGCTATGGTACTCAAAAAATCATCTTGGGTGCCGATGTTCGTGACGAAAAAGTTGCAACCAACGGCTGGATAGAAACCTCCGATAAAGATCTTTTCGAATTTGTTTCTAGCTATATGCAAAAAGGAGTCCAACGGGTGATTTGCACAGATATTAGCAAAGATGGAATGTTAGCAGGTCCTTCTTTTTCTTTATATCAAAAAATGATCGAACAACTGCCTGGTATAGATCTAGTGGCTTCTGGTGGAATTTCTACCCTTGAAGAACTCCCCAAACTAAAAACCTTAGGCTGTGCAGGAGTGATTATCGGAAAAGCATTGTATGAAAACCGAATACCCTTAAAGTCTTTAGAACACTATATCTTGCAACAATGAATAAATGGAACGCCACGTTTGTAGAAAATTGCCTGTATCGTTTGGATGAGAGCCGACGGATGATCTATAAAGCACTAGAGTCCGTTTCTGAAGAACAAATTTGGCAACGTCCCAATGCCGTTGGCAATGCCTTGGGCAATCAGCTGTTGCATCTTTGCGGAAATATGCATCAGTATTTGATCACTACATTGGGTCATCAAAAAGACATTAGAGACCGCGATCGCGAGTTTGATCTCCGCTCGGGATTTTCAAAAAAAGAATTGCTTGACCGTCTCGATGGGACCATAGATGCGGCCCAAAGAGTACTCCAAAATGCGACTGACGCGGATTTTTTAAATGTATATTCTGTTCAGGCTTTTGAGTTGACCGGTGTAGGTGTCGCCTTGCATGCCATAGAACATTGTTCGTATCATACCGGGCAAATCGCCTTTTGGGTAAAGCAACTGACCGAAAAAGATTTGGGTTTTTACGACCAAATGGACCTTAACCAAAAACACAATTTATAAATGTTGGCCAAAAGAATCATCCCATGTCTTGACATAAAAGACGGACGTACCGTCAAAGGGATCAATTTTAAAAACCTACGTGATGCTGGCGATCCGGTAGCCTTGGCGGCACGCTATGCACAAGAGGGAGCCGACGAGTTGGTGTTTTTGGATATTTCTGCCACCGAGCAACGCCGACGAACACTACAAACCCTTGTACTCAATGTTGCCAAGGCGCTAGACATACCTTTTACGGTTGGTGGTGGAATTGCCAGTTTGGAGGATGCACACCGTGTTTTAAAAAATGGTGCTGACAAAGTAGCGATCAATTCGGCTGCGGTAAAAACACCGGACCTAATCAATACACTTGCCGCAGAATATGGCAACCAATGCATTGTTGTCGCAATCGACGCCAAACAAGTTGATCACCAATGGAAAGTCCATCTGGTTGGCGGCAAAGAACCCACGGATCTGGACTTGTTTCAATGGGCTCAAGAAGTAGAACAGCGGGGTGCAGGAGAAATTTTATTTACTTCCATGGATCATGATGGCACCAAAAATGGTTTTGCATGTAGCGCACTTGCGGCACTTTCTAAAAAAGTACGTTTACCCATCATTGCTTCTGGAGGTGCCGGAAACATCGACCATTTTATTGAAGTTTTTCAAGAGGGGAATGCAGATGCTGCTCTGGCGGCATCGGTTTTTCATTTTGACGAAATAAGCATCCCCGAACTCAAGCAGAATTTAAAAAACAACCACCTTCAGATACGTTTATAGCTATGAAACTCAATTTTGAAAAATCAAAAGACGGACTGTTGCCCGCCATTGTACAAGATGCCACAACCCAAAAAGTGCTTATGCTGGGCTATATGAACGCCGAGGCTGTAGCTAAAACCCAACAGATTGGTCGGGTTACTTTTTTTAGCCGTAGCAAAAATCGCCTCTGGACCAAAGGGGAGGAGAGTGGCCATTTTTTAGAGGTCGTTAAGATACAGGTCGATTGCGATAACGACACCCTATTGATCCAAGCCCGTCCACTCGGGCCCACCTGTCATAAGGGAACGGATACCTGCTGGGGGGGCGAAAATCGGGTGCAATACGGCTTTTTGTCCCAATTGGAAACCACGATCGCAGACCGTGTGGCCAACCCCAAAGCGGGAAGCTACATCAATAGTCTAATGGAAAAGGGAATCAACAAAATCGCTCAAAAGGTGGGCGAAGAAGCCGTTGAAACGGTCATCGAGGCAAAGGATCAAAACACTGCTTTGTTTCTCAACGAAAGTGCCGACCTGCTTTTTCATCTTCTGATATTGCTCAACGCCAAAGGGCACCGCTTAGAAGACGTCGTTCGGGTTCTTGAAGCGCGAAGTGCTTAATTTTTTGTACTTTAAAAACAAAAATGCCCGTAGTAAACCCCGATATCCTTCCCTTTTTTAAGGCCTTAGAGCAAAACAACAACCGTGAGTGGTTTGAATCACAAAAACCCCGATTTAAATCCCTTGAGGATGATGTTAAAGCGTTTGGTCTGCAAATTTTGAATGCAATCGGACCCTCAGAACACATTGACAAAGTAAAGTTGTTTCGTATTTACCGAGACGTTCGTTTTTCGAACGATAAAACCCCCTACAAAACCCATTTTGGTATGGCCTTTCACCGCGAAAAACCCCTTTACCGCGGCGGCTATTATATCCATATCAAACCCGGAGCATCTTTTTTGGGTGCTGGATTTTGGGATCCCAACAAAGAAGATTTGTACCGGATTCGTAAAGAATTGGAAATCGATGCCGCTGAGTTACGGACGTTGCTAAGCGCAAAATCATTTGCCACCCACTGGGATGGATTGACGGGAGAAGAACTCAAAACCGCTCCCAAAAACTTTAATAAAGAACATCCTGACATTGACCTGATCCGTAAAAAGCAATACATATTTAACAAAAAGCTAAGCGACCAGGAGGTTCTTGACCCCGCGTTTTATGACCGTGTGTGTAATGCTTTTCTGGCCTTACGTCCATTGTTGGATTATTTTTCAGCCGTATTAACCACCAATCTTAACGGCGAGCCGTTGTACTAAAATATAATTTGAAAGCTAATCACAACTTTGTCAATAGTGGGGTAGTTGATGGGCATGCTGTGCTAAAATACAATGTATTCATTCGTGTTTATTCTATATTTTTTTTGGGATGAAACCGCCGATGCGTACTACAAATTGCTTGAATATGGTGATGGATCAACCGCTGCCGATGTCCTAATGAACCAACGTTCACTTTCTCCAATTGTTGTTGCCCAGGGGGGTCATGATGGTTTGGAAGTAGGTCTTTGGACCAAAATGCCCGCATACCGCTATAAGTTTGATCTTGAGGCAGGCCGTATTCCAATTCCTTTTGAAGGTGAGGTGTACGGGACCATCATCAGCCTTCAAGACGAGGAAGGGCAGGGGTTTTATTATTATGCTTACCGCTTGACTACTCCACAAGAGCCCGATGGTGCTTATGTTATTGAAAAACAAAAAAGCGATTAACAAAAGGAAAACGATATCTTTAATAAAAAAATGCGATTCAATTTATTCTTGTTGCTTCTTGTGTTTTGTGCCAAAGAAGGGCAAGCACAATTTGACTTGGCGCAACCATATGCGACAGTTGTAGCTTTTTTTGAAGCTTTTCACCAAAAGGATCAATCCCGTTTAGAAGCTGCTTTTCATGAAGAGGCAACCTTGCAAAGCACACGTGTTAATGCCTCCGGAATTACGGTATTGAGGACCGTAAACATTTCGGATTTTATACAAGGGGTGGTGCAACGATCACAAGCCCCTGTTTGGGAAGAAAAATTGGGAAGCCCTTCCATATTATTGGATGTCCCAATGGCGCAAGTGTGGGTGCCGTATCAATTTTTATTAGACGGCAAATTGAGCCACTGTGGGGTCAATAACTTTACCCTGCTATGGCAAGACGGCCGTTGGAAAATTTTGCAGATTATAGACACACGTCAAGCAGAATGTAATGATCTATACTAATTCTGTTTTATTTTGTAGTTTTGTAGCATGAACCGTTCCTTAAAAGTTGCATCATTTTTTCTAGCGTTGTTCCTGCTCGGAACTCATGTTGGTTTGGCGCTAAATATCCACCGCTGTGGTGCGCATATTGCTTCTGTTTCTTGGGCTGGTTCGCCCGAAAGTTGTGGAATGGAGGGCGAAACCGTTCAGGCAATTTCTTGTGAGTCGCAGACAATCAAGGCCATCGGTTGTTGTTCGGATACCATTGTTTTTTTGCAAGATGACAGCAACAAACAGTTGACCCAGGTCACCTACGAGTTTCCTGTTTTTCAGGTTCAAAAAGCACCTTTTTTTGAAATCATACAACCGACGACTTTTGCATTGGCAAAAACGGATATAGTTGCCCCACCAAGCCCCATAAGGCGCCTTTTTCTTCACTATCATCAATTTACTTTTTACGGCTAAAAACGTTTAAGTTTTCCCATCATCACTTAACGTATAACCTAAAAAGAATTCATTGAAAAACAGTTTAATTACCCTCTGTCTTGCGGTGGTTTTTAACTCGCAAGCACAACAACAACTTACCGGCAAAGTCGTTTTTAGAGCAACCTCAGAAACGGAAGCCCTTGCTGGGGCCAGCATTTATTGGCTCAATACCTCGCTTGGAAGTACAACTGACGACAACGGTGATTTTTCAATCCCCATTGCAACCGATCAAAGTCGATTGGTAATTAGCTATATCGGTTTTAAAACCGACACCCTAACCATTAGTGATCCTTCCAAGAAATTAATTCACTTTATGCGTGAAGACGACAGCAATTCTTTGGACGAAATTACTTTGGCACAGCGAAAAAAAGCGGTGCAAAAATCCTACATCGAAACTCAAAATATCTTGACAGTAAACAGCGCAGAATTGCTTAAAGCAGCCTGTTGTAATTTGTCTGAAAGTTTTGAAACCAACCCTGCTATAGACGTCAATTTTTCGGATGCGCTTACGGGTACCAAGCAAATAAAAATGCTGGGACTTACAAGTCCCTATTTGCTGATAACAGAAGAAAACATTCCCATGGTTCGTGGCGCATCACAGGCCTATGGATTGACGTTTACCCCAGGACCCTGGATCGAAAGTATTCAAATCACAAAAGGGGCGGGGAGCGTTGTCAATGGTTTTGAAAGTATTGCCGGTCAAATCAATACGGAACTTCAGAAGCCCTTTACCGCCACCCCACGTTTTATCAATCTTTTTAGATCGGCCAATGGGCGTATGGAATTCAACGGTCATCTCAACAGTGCACTCAATGACAAATGGCACGCAGGCCTTTATTTGCACGGCAACCAGCGAAACCAAAAAATGGATCAAAACAAGGACGGTTTTCTCGATGCCCCATTAGCACAGCAATTCAACATCCTCAATCGCTGGCAATATACCGATGCCGAAAAGGGGTGGGTAGGCTTTGTCAATTTGCGTTTTATGAATGATGAAAAGCAAGTAGGACAAGTGGCTTTTGACCCCCAAAAAAACAATTCAACCATTTGGGGTAGTGAGATTAAAACCCGCCGATGGGATACCGCCTTCAAAATGGGTTATGTGATTCCAGAAATTCCGTATACGAGTTTTGGCTTTCAAGGCGCTTATAGTCAACACGATCAAGAAGCCTATTTTGGCAATCGGCGTTATGACATTTTGCAGGACAGTGGTTTTGTCAATTTGCTTTATAATTCTATTATTGGTAACACCAACAATACCTTTAAGAGTGGAATCAATTTTAGTTATGATCGGTATCAAGAGCGTGTAGATACCAAAAATTGGGATCGAATCGACCGAACTGTTGCCGCCTTTTTTGAATATTCGTACGACAACAAAGAAAATTTTAGTTGGGTAGGGGGGCTGCGAATCGATCAGCACAACAACTTGGGTACTTTTTTAACCCCGAGGATGCATTTACGCTACCTGCCTGACCCTAAAACGATTTTGAGAGCTTCTGTTGGCGCCGGGCGTAAAGCGGCAAATATTTTTGCCGAAAACCAGACTTTATTTGGCACCAACCGTACGATAAACATTCAAAATACGGGTGGTAGCATTTACGGATTGGACCCCGAAAAAGCATGGAACTACGGTCTGAGCTTGCGTAAAATATTACTTTCTGGAGATCAAAATGCAGATATTACGATAGATTATTATATTACCCAATTTGACAACCAAGTTGTGGTGGACTGGGAACGCCCAACAGAAATTTCTTTCTATAATCTCGATGGAAAAAGTAGGGCGAACAGTTTGCAAATCTCTTTTGACTATGCGCCCTCCAACACCTGGTCGTATCGTTTTGCCTATAAAAACTATGATGTTAAAACGGCGTATCGTAGTGGGTTTTTGCAACGCCCATTACAAGCTCAGCACCGCTATTTTGCCAATGTTGGCTGGGAAAGCATCACAACCGACAAAGGAAAACAATGGCGTTGGGACTTTACCTACCATGGTGTGGGCAAACAGCGTGTCGTTGCGCAAAACGACAACATGCCTTCCAAAATGGTTGCAGCCTATACTTTATTGAACAGCCAGCTAACACGTGCTTTTTCTGCCGATTTTGAAATATATGCAGGTTTAGAAAACATCGGCAATTATACCCAAGCCAATCCGATTATCGAAGCGGATAATCCATTTGCCAATACATTTGATACTGCACAAGTCTATGCGCCCGTTTTTGGTCGGATGATTTATACGGGTTTACGATGGAATTTATAAATTTATGATATGAAAAATTTATTCTTATATGTTTTCTTCTGTTTGTCCCTTGGGTTACAAGCTCAAACTGGCAACTCTAAAAAAGAAAAAGCGCAATTTGAAGTGGTGGGCAATTGTGAGATGTGTAAAAAGCGCATCGAAAAAGCCGCGCTTGATGTCAAAGGTGTAAAAATGGCCAATTGGGATATTCCTAGCAACCAATTGATGCTTATTTATAACGCCCAAAAGCTTGACATTTTAGAGGTCCACAATGCCATTGCTCAGGCCGGTCACGACACCAAAAAGGCAACCGCAAATGATGAAGTATATGCCAATTTGCCACTATGTTGCCTCTATGAGCGCAAGCAATAGCTGCCCGATGATGCTTTGATTTTTTTAGATAAAACTTAGTATCTTAGGATTATCAATTATAATTCTTTGAACAACTATACGGTTTTATTCCCATGGCGGTGGGTCGTTTTTGTAAGCATTCTTGTTTTTTTATTCGGTTGTCAATCGGATTCGAAACAAGCCGACAACGACCCACCGCCTAATATTATATTTATTCTTAGTGACGATCATGCCTATCAAGCGATAAGCGCTTATGGCCATAAGCTCAATCAGACCCCAAACATAGATCGGATTGCCCGAGAAGGGGCATTGTTTACGCGTAGTTTTGTGTCCAATTCGATATGTGCGCCAAGTCGTAGTGCAATATTGACCGGCAAACACAGCCATATAAATGGCAAGGTCGATAATTTTCACCCTTTTGATTGGAATCAAAACAATCTTGCCAAATCCCTAAAAAGGGGCGGTTATCAAACGGCGCTTATCGGGAAAATACATCTGGATGGTACACCACAAGGTTTTGATTATTATAACGTGTTGCCGGGACAAGGTCATTATTATAATCCCGATTTTATTGAAAATGGCGTGAGAACGCAACATCAGGGATATGTTACCACACTGACGACACAATTTGCCTTAGATTGGCTCAAAAATAAAAGAGCATCGGACCAACCTTTTGTCCTTTTTTATAACCAAAAAGCACCGCATAGAATGTGGATGCCCGAGCCGCGCTATTTTGAGGCTTTCGAAACCGTAAATTTTGAAGTGCCAAACAATTTCTTTGATGATTATGCGGGTAGACCTGCAGCAGCACAACATGAAATGGGCGTTTTCAAAGACCTTGATTTGGTTTACGATCTGAAGCTCTTGGATCAAGGAAACACGATAAAATCGCCCTACCGTTCTTTTTTTCAAAACAACTATGACCGTATGAGTGCTGAACAGCAATCCCGTTGGGATGCGCATTATCAAAAAATCATTTCTGATTTTATGATTCAAGATCCAAAGGGTCAGGCATTGGCACTTTGGAAATACAACCGTTATATGCGTGATTATTTGAGCACGGTTCAATCGGTGGATGATGGAGTAGGGGAAGTGCTAGATTATTTGGATGCAGAAGGTTTGTCCGAAAACACGATCATTATATACACTTCGGATCAAGGCTTTTATTTGGGGGAACACGGATGGTTTGACAAGAGATACATGTATGAAGAATCATTTCGAACCCCGCTATTGGTTCGTTATCCCAAAAAAATAAAACCTGGTTTGGTAGTGGAGGAGTTGGTTCAAAATATTGACTTTATGCCCACCTTGATGGACTATGCTGGACTTTCTGTAGATCCGGATGTTCAAGGAATGTCATTTAAACCATTGTTGGATCAAGAAGCGGTCCAATGGCGAAATGCACTTTATTATACGTATTATGAATATCCGGGCGAACATAATGTACCGCGTCATCATGGTATTCGTACCAAGGACTACAAACTGATTCATTTTTATTATGACCTCAATCATTGGGAACTTTATGACCTCAAAAACGACCCCAATGAAATGAATAATCGTTATGATGACCCGAGTTATACCGATATTAGATCAGAACTTCATCAGCAATTGGTGGACCTCCGCGAATTGTATAAAGACAGTGATGCTATGGATCAGTATTATCTAGAAAATACACTTAAAAATCAAGAAAACTAATCCCTTCTAAACCCATGTCAAATAGGATTAAAAGTATTGATGCATTTAGGGCCATCACAATGTTGTTGATGATATTTGTCAATGACTTTTGGACGCTTTCTGGAATTCCAAAATGGTTGGAGCATGCAACAGCAACGGAGGATTTCATAGGTTTTTCGGATCTTATATTTCCAGCATTTCTATTTATCGTTGGCTTATCGATACCTCTTGCTGTTGCAGCAAGAAGAAATAAAGGTTTTTCAAATCGGCATATCGCTACCCATATTGTTTTTAGAGCTCTAGCCCTTTTGGTAATGGGTTTTTTCTTGGTTAATTATTCAAACATTACACCGGAGTTGATGCCCATCAGCAAAGCTTTTTGGACCAGCCTAATGGTTGTTGCGTTTTTTTTGGTGTGGATGGACTACCAATATCTTGGAAAAATCACCCCTAATGTACAGCGGACATTGCAGCTGGTTGGCTTGTTGCTCCTTCTTGGCTTAGCGCTGATATATCGGTCGGGGAGTGAGGCGGCTATTGCCTATATCCAAATCAGGTGGTGGGGGATTCTTGGACTGATTGGGTGGTCGTATTTGCTCAATAGCTTGATCTTTTTGTTTGTAGGTCATCGTTTGTTATTTGTTACGATTCTATTTTTAGTTTTTCATTTGCTTCATCTTCAAGAATTTATACCGCTTGGTGAAGGACGTCCCATTCGGCTTATAATCAGTGCTTCCAATTATAGCTGTGTTTCGGCGGGAGTGCTAGCCGGAGTGCTGCTCAACAAATTAAAATTATACCCAAAAAGGCTACTGATTGTATTTTTTGTTTTAGGACTGGTGTTCTTATTATACGGATGGGAACTGCGACCGTTTTGGGGCGGTTTTTCTAAAATTCGAGCCACCCCGTCTTGGACCCTTGTAAGCATTGGCGTCTCTTATTTAACGTTTTTAATAATTTATGTCCTGGTCGATGTTTTAAATTGGGATGCATGGACTCGACCCATCAAAAGTGCCGGTGCACAAACCTTAACATGTTATGTGCTTCCGTATTTGATCTATCAAATTTTAGTTTTTCTCGACTTGATCGATTTACCAAATCCGATTGGTGTAGGAGGTATTGGTTTGTTAAAATCGTTTTTATTTTCTTTTGCCATTATAGGTTTGGCCGCACTTTTAAATCGATATCGTATCCGACTAAAAGTCTGAAAATGATTCTATTTGGATAAATCGGTTATTCGTTAGGTTTTTTATAACTTTAGAAAACCTAATCAATTTGCCATGTTCTTAAGAGCCAATCCTTACACATTCCGCGTTTTAGGTCCTTTATTTTCGATTGCAAGTTTTATACTATTCTCCAGTTGCGATTTGTGTCTTATACTGGATTGTTCGGAGCCTCCAGATCCAAAAAAGTTTCATGCACAGTGGTTGGGGGAGTACTATACTTCGTATAACTGGTACGGAATTAAACCTCCAGGAAAAGCATATATAGATGTTAAGATTGAAGAAATTGACGCTGCACTATGGGTTGCTATCGAAACCGCCCGAATTCCCCCGGAAAATTGCTTAAGTTTCGAGCTCTCGTGACTATGGTAGCAGACTCCACATTGGCCTTTAATTTTGAGGACAATTGGGGGGCGAAAGGCTATGGAACACTTCATAAAATAAACGATGGGCGCAATCAATTGCAACTCACCCTTAGAGATGCTCCCAATCAAACCGAAGTTTCGTATCTATATGATATTTATTCGTTGTTAAAAAAACAAAAAAATCACGATCAGTTTTACAATCATCAGGCAGAAGAATTTTATAGAAACAATGAATTCAAAAAGGCGATAGCACTGACAAATTTGTATTTGGTCAATCATCCCAAAAGTACACGAGCACTGGGTAACTTGGGACTTTTCTATTTAAAAAACAAACAGTATAAAGCCGCTGAAGAATCGATGATAAAAGCCCTTGAGATTATTGAGAATAAACAGGAGAAGGCGGCGATTTTTTACAATCTAGGCCTTCTAAAAGAAACCTTAGACCAAATAAATAGTGCCGTATTGTATTATAAGGCATCTTATTATTTACGTCCTAACAAAACGGTAGCGCAAAAATTAAGCAAATGGGCCCCTGACCAACGTGCGCCTAATGAAATCCAAAGCGATCATCCCTATAATAGTGGTGATGCCACGATGTTACAGGCTAAGATCAACCAACAAAAACCAAAATCTTCTAAAGACGTTTTGGAGTTGTATTTTTCTCCCGAAATCGCGCCTTCAGAATTAGAAACTCTAAAACAATCTACCCAACAAGGCTTTATCAAGCATGTCGATTATCGAATAGAACGCTTAGCGGATGATTCTACTGCTGGGATCAAAATTGAATTGTTTTTAACCCAAATAGAAAATCATTGGTTTGTTCTTGAAATCCGGGACAGTCATAAATGCTGGCTAAACCGTGGCGATACCAACTGGAATACGATCTTTTGTAAGTAATTATTCTGGACATATCGCATCCCCTATAATTAATATTATGTTAAATAGTAAATCTTTAGTCATCTATACAGGTATCCTATTGTTTGAAAACGACTATAAAACAGCCACTTCTCCATTTTATCTTACCTTTGATAAAAAATGAACC
>Ga0255768_10003968_pt1 | contig 14575 bp, 16 predicted proteins | sample 071ome_33_FD_179983 | JGI IMG/M metagenome (GOLD analysis project Ga0255768, IMG submission 179983) | Coastal salt marsh microbial communities from the Groves Creek Marsh, Skidaway Island, Georgia - 071412AT metaG (version 2) | ecosystem: Environmental > Aquatic > Marine > Intertidal zone >...
TCCGCGTACTTTTTTTCCGGCCGATTTCCGGCAACTTTTTACGCATCGTTTAACTTCGGACTTTTGCTATGCAAGTTCAATCCGTGTCCCTCGACTCGCTCCACTCAGACCCGGCTAACGCTCGCAAACATTCAGCTCGTAACATCAAATCTATCGCCGCCAGTCTTCAGAGGTTCGGCCAACAAAAGCCAATCGTCGTCGACTCATCCAATGTTGTACGAGCCGGAAACGGTACACTCGAAGCGGCTCGTTCGCTCAACTGGACTGCCCTAGACGTAGTCTTCACAGACCTGCAAAGCGCCGAGGCGACGGCGTTTGCTATCGCTGACAACCGCACCGCAGAGCTTGCCGAATGGGACGACGACGTTTTGGCCGCCAGTTTGCAAGGCTTAGACGACGAGCTTCAAGCAGCCGCAGGTTACAAAGGCAAAGAACTGGAGCAGATACTGTCCACACTAGACACAACTGATGTTGTCGAAGATGAAGTACCAGAGGTGCCTGATGATCCCACAACGCAGCCTGGCGACTTGTGGCTGCTGGGCGACCATCGTTTGCTCTGCGGTGATTCGACCAGCGCGGATGATGTCGAGCGGCTCCTCGATGGAGCCGAGCCGAGCCTGATGGTCACAGACCCTCCGTATGGCGTGGAATATGACCCGAAGCGTCGAAGGATTGTAGATAGCAACAGGAAGCTGTCAGGAGCGCTGGGCATGGTAAAAAATGACATTCGCGCAGATTGGACAGAATCTTTGCGGCACTTTCGCGGCGCAGCGGCCTATGTTTATCACGCTGACCGTTTTACGGGCAGGGTATTCGCTTCGCTGGAGGCAGTCGGGCTGACTCCGCGTTCACTTATCATTTGGGACAAGGGACACGCTGCCCCACTTCCATACGGAATCAATAAAAAACAGGTTGCGTCGCTTGGCCTATATCATCACCAGCACGAGCCGTGTTGGTATGCGATTCGAGCAAATGCGTCGGTGGGGTGGATTGGCGGCGGGTCCCAGACGACTGTTTGGGGCATTGACAAAAACAATAAAAACGAAACGGGCCACTCAACTCAGAAGCCGCTCGAGTGTATGGCGCGACCAATTCGCAATCACACGGCCGAGAAAGTTTACGACCCCTTCCTCGGCTCCGGCACAACCCTCATCGCAGCAGAGCAACTAGGTCGCAAATGCTATGGCATGGAACTGTCACCGCAATACTGCGACGTCATCGTTGAACGTTGGCAGAACTTGACAGGGAAGGAGGCAAAGCTCGATGCCTAACAACAGAAAGCCACTCGCGACGCTTAAGCTTGCCGGTTCAAAGCACGCCAAGTACGAACGCGGGAAAGAACCCGTCTCCCCCCCCGGACTGCCCGAGCGTCCCGACAATCTAAACGACTTAGAACTTGAGGTCTGGGATTACATCGTTGATAAGCTCGACTCTATGGGCGTTCTAGCAATCACAGACGGCAAAAGCATTGAGCGATACGCTTACACTTACGTCCGCTTCTGGACTGCCGCCGAGTTCGTCCGCAAGAACGGCGAGACGTTCCCGGTTCGCGATAAAGACGGAAATCTGAAAGGCGTCCAGTTGCTACCGCAAGCTAACCTGTTAAATACTCTCGGCCCGCAGCTTCTCAAACTCGAGCAAGAGTTCGGCCTTACACCATCAAGCCGCGCCGGTATCAAACTGGAACGCCAGCAAATCGAAGACAAAGCCAAGCAGAAGTTCTTTGGTTAACCAATAGACCCACGAGCGTCATTTATGCTTTCTCTGCCGTTTAAAGATTGGCCCGACGAACCCGACGTTATCGACGGTTGGCTATACGACCGCTCGAAGCCCGACCTCGTCTGCGACTTTTACGCGCGTTGTTTGAAGCATGGCACAGGAACTCATGCCGGCCAGGCTTTTGAGCTGCTCGACTGGCAAAAGCAAATTGTCTTTGACTTGTTCGGCACCCTCGACCCTGAGACTAGACTGCGACGGTTTAAGACGGCCTATATCGAGGTTCCCCGCAAAAACGGCAAGTCGCAATTCGCGGCCGGCCTGGCGTTGTGGCTTTTGGTTGGCGATAAGGAACCAGGAGCCCAGGTTTACTCGGCAGCGTTTACGCTCAAGCAAGCCTCGCTCGTCTTTGCTATGGCTTCGCAAATGGTGCGAGCGGATTCGGCACTTTCAACATACCTAAAGGTTCGCGACACAACGCGAACGATTTACTACGAGGCAAACAACAGCTTTTACCGAGCTATTCCTCGAGACGACAAAGACGCCCACGGCCTCAATGCTCACGGCATCATCTTTGACGAGCTACACAACCAGCCAGACCGTAAACTCTGGGACACGTTGCAGACCAGCCGCGGTATGCGAACGCAGCCGTTAACTGTCGCCATCACAACGGCCGGAAGCGACCGCTCGAGCATTTGCTTCGAGCTCCACAAGCAAGCCAAGGCAGTATTAAACGGCAACGACCGCGACCCGACGTTTTACCCTTGCATCTTTGCGGCTTCTCCCGACGCCGACTGGACAGCCGAGGAAACCTGGAAGAAGGCGAACCCGTCCCTTGGGCAAACCGTTCGCCTGGATTACCTGCGGCAAGAATGCACAAAAGCCCAGGCGTCGGTTGCTTACGAAAACACGTTTCGCAACTTGTTCCTGAACCAATGGACGGAGCAAGACGTCCGATGGTTGCCTATGTCGGCCTGGGACGCTTGCGCGGGAGAAATTCCAGACGAGCCGCTCGACTGGCATCTGGGCCTTGACCTGGCGGAAACGCGAGACGTTCCGGCGGCCGTCTTGGCCGCCAAACACGAAGACAAAATCTACATTAAGTCGTTCTTGTTTATGCCGAGCGAATCGGCGAGCCAACGAGCTGAGGAAGACAAGCGGGTTTTGTACAACTGGGCCAGTCAGGGTTTTATTAAGAAGCTCGAGGGCGAAAGCGTCAACTCGCGAGTTTTGCTGCCGGAGCTGCTCGAAATCATCGAAACCTATGGCGTCCGCTCGATTGTGTTTGACCCTTACCGTAGCCGCGAGATAACCGACCAGCTCGAGCAAGCCGGATTTCCGCCCGACTCGCTTATCCGGTTCCCGCAGACGATGACCAACTTCACAGAGCCGACCCGCGCACTACTCGACCTGGTGCTGACGAAGAAGCTTGTCCACGACGGCAACGACGCCCTCCGCTGGATGGCCTCCAACGTCGTTGTGGCAACCGACGCGAACAACAACGTCCGACCAGTCAAAGACAAATCCCAAGACAAAATCGACGGCATAGTTGCGGCAATCATGGCAATCCGCGAGGCAATGATGCCCAGTAACGAACCAGCAATTCCGCAAATCTTTTGAGGGCTTCGCGAATGGATTACCTGCTATCGCCTGACGGCGTTACGCCGCTCAACCTGGACTACCGAAACTCGCTTTCGAATCCTCAAGACGTGTTCTTTGAGAGCTTCGGCAATCGTCGCAATGACAGCGGCGTTCGCGTGACTGAATCGACGGCGTTAACATACAGCAGCGTTTTCGCGGCAACAAACATAATCTCAAGCGACGTTGCCCGCGTCTCACTCAACATCTACGAGCGAACGCCAGACGACAATCGAGAGAAACGCCGCGACCATCCGGCCTATAGGTTGCTGAATCGACGCTCGAGCCCATATCAGCCGTCGTTTACGTTCAGACAAACGCTAATGAGTCACGCGCTGCTGCATGGCAACGGATACGCTCGGATTCACAGGGACCGCCTGGCCCGCCCATACGGCCTCGAGATTATGGCGGCGCGAGATGTAAAGCCAAAGCTTTTGACCGATGGACGCCTGGTTTACGAGTTCACGCACAAAACCGGAGCGACGGAAACTCTGCCAAATGACGACGTGTTCCATGTTCGCGGGCTTGGTGACGATGGTATTCAAGGCCATTCAATCATCAAGCTGGCAAGTAACAGCTGGGGAATGGGACTCGCAGCCGAGAAACACGGCAACAAGCATTTCTCGAAAGGTGCTAGGCCGAATATTGTGCTAAAGACAGCGGCCCGCCTCGACAAGCAACAAGCCGACGCACTCCTGGACAGCTTCGAAGCCAGGCACAACGGAGCAGACGGCGTGGGCCGTCCGGCCTTGGCGGCCGGCGGCCTCGAGGTCATGCCGTTGGCAATCAGTAACGCAGACGCTCAGTGGTTGCAATCCAGGGCGTTTCAGCGAATTGAGGTTGCCGCTTGGTTTGGATTACCTCCGCACAAGCTCGGCGACTCGTCACGAGTGGCGTACAACTCACTGGAAGCCGAGGAGCGGTCATACGTTGCCGGGACGCTGATGCGTTGGTTTAAGGCCTGGGAGGCCGAGGTCGAATCAAAGCTGATGACAGAACGTGAGCTCGACGCCGACTGGTACGCTGAGCATAACGTCGACGCTTTAATCCAAGGCGACTTTACGACGCAAACGGCAACAGCCGTCCAGCTTCGCTCGGCGATGATTATCAGCCAGAACGAAGCCCGCAAAAAATTAAACCTGCCAACCATCGAGGGCGGCGACACGTTCGAAAACCCAGCAACGTCCAGCGGTTCACAGCAAGAGGCACCACCCGCAGCAGAAGAACCCGCAGGCATCGACGAGACGGCCGCCCAGGCTCACCGAGAGCTTGTCGCCGACCGTCTACGGCATTTCGTTCGAACCGAAGTCTCGCAGCTTCAGAGGCTCGCTAAGACGGCAAATAACGTATGGGCATCCATGACGAACTATTACGAAAGCTGGAATCCAAAAGTCGTTGAGGGCTTGCGGCCCTGCCTGGCAGCGTGCGAAAGCGTCGGGCTTCGATTCTCACGCGACCTGGAAGACTTGGTCGACGATTACTGTAGCCAGAGCTTGGAGGCCGTCACGGCCATTCTGGCGAACGGTACGCCGCGTGATTTACTGCCCGGCGAGATTCGCGAGACTTGCAAGAACTGGACAATTACCCGAGTTGAAAACTTCATTTCAAACCTGGAAGGCTAAAACATGGAAAACGTATTCATAAACCGCATCAACACGCTTTCCGATTACGGCTTGAGCGAGAAAGCGGCCCGCGCGTTGTCGACGTCCAATCATGAACGCGGCGGCATCGAATGGAAGAACTTGGAAACCGACTCGCCAGAACTTTACATCTACGAGCAAATTGGCTTTGATTGGATGAGCGGCGAGGGTATTTCGGCGCTTCAGTTCTCCGAGCAGCTCGCCCAGGTCAGCGGCAAAAAGATTACCGTCCGCATTAACTCACCTGGTGGCGACGTCTTCGACGGAATCGCCATCTATAACCAACTCGTTCAGCACAACGGCGGCGTCGATGTTGTCATTGACGGGATAGCGGCCAGTGCGGCCAGCATTATCGCAATGGCTGGCGACTCTATCAAAATGGCCGAAACGTCACAGATTATGATTCACGACGCCTGGACTGTGGCGATGGGCAACGAGCAGGTGTTGCGAGAGATTGCCGAGGTGCTCGAGAAAATCGACGCCCAGATTGCCGGCGTCTATGCGGCCAGGACTGGACGACGAGCTGCGACCTGGCGTGAAATCATGAACCAGGACAGCTACTTCGGGCCGGATGAAGCGGTTGAGGCAAAGCTCGCGGACGAAGTTCTCAGGTCGAATAAACGCCGGCCGAAAGCCGAAGCGGAAACGCCAGCGGCTGAACCCGTCGAGAAACCCAAACTCGCCGCACCTGGTCTGCCCCTGATTCAACTTAAAAGGCGAGTTATTTCTATTTGACAAAAAGACGCATTTGCGTCTATAAAGGTTCCGCTTCGGCGCAATGCCCCGAAGTTTCAACTTTGCTAAGGCTTCTAAAAAGCGGCCGTCTGCCAAGTCAACCACTTGGTCGAGGCCGCTTTTTTCGTTTTTGGCTTCGACGAAATCCAACCATTTCTCTCGAGGCACAAAATGAAATCCTCCAAGCAAATCCGCGAAGATATCGCCGACCTCTACGCCAAAGCTCAAGCACTGGGCGAACTCGTCAAAACTGAAGAGCGAGAGTTTAACGCCGAAGAGTCGAAGCAGTTTGACGCTTACCTGGCCGAAATCGGCAGCGATGGCCTGGACGGCGAAGCGAAAAGCGGACTCTGGGCGAAGGTCGAGCAAGCCGAAAAGCTCGAGAAAATCGAAGCTCAGATTAAAGAGAAGCCCGAGCCCGTCGCCGAAGCTCCCAAGGTTTACGCTAAACCTTGCAAGTTTGCTGGACGGCTCAAGGCTTTTGCCAACGCTCAAGATGCCTACAACGCCGGCGTCTGGTTCAAGGCTAACTTTTCCAAGAGCGAAGACGTCCGCCAGGCAGCACGCCAGGAGATGAACGACAAGGGCATCTATGCGGCTCAAACTGAAGGCACTGGCTCCGCTGGTGGTAACTTGACGCCTGACTCACTCGCAGCGGCAGTTATCAACGCTCGCGAAAATGCCGGTATTGCTCCGCAACTCGCTCAGCGAGTTGTAATGCCTAGCGACTCGTTCGATTTGCCCAAGCGGTCTAGTGGTCAAACGGTTTACTATCCTGGCGAGGCTTCGGCCATTACCGCCAGCGATAAAACCTACGGCCTCGTACAGTTGACCGCCGTTAAGCGGGCCGTGATGACTCAAATCTCGAATGAGTTGATTGCGGACAGCCTGGTTAACGTGATGGACGACGTAGCTGCCGACGCTGGACACGCTCTCGCTTATCAAGCGGACAACGAGTTTATCAACGGTGATGGAACGTCAACCTATGGCGGCGAAACCGGCCTGGTCAGCTCCTGTGCAGCTGGCGGAACGGTAACTCTTGATAGTGGCGAAACCGGCTTCTCGTCAATCACTTTGGCGGACCTGCACAGTTGCGTTAGCAAAGTCGCGGACAAGTTCTGGGTCGAACCCAATATGGCTTGGATTATGCGACGCAGCACGTTCGCCGAAGTTATCCAAAAGCTCGTCTATGCTGGTGGCGGAAATACCGTTGACAGCATCAGCGGCGGACAGCGTCCGGCGTTGTTCGGGTATCCGATTTACTTCTCCGACCACATGCCAGCCAGTGCGGCCAGCAAGTTCGGCGTCTTCTTCGGCAACTTTAACGCTGGCGTTGTGATGGGCGACCGTCAAGGCGTCGAGATTGCAAGCTCGGCCGACTACGCTTTCAACCTTGACGTTATGACCTTGCGTCTAACCGCTCGTTATGACCTGGCTGTTCATGAAGCACCAGGGGCGAGCTCAACTGGAGCGTTCGCCGGTATTAAAACCGCCGCTTCTTAATGATTGAACAGGAGGCCGGGGCTTAACGGCCCCGGCTTTTTCTCATGCTAGTTAACATTCGGTTTTTGAAATCGTTTGGGGGTTATCCCAAAGACTTCCAAATGACAACCATAAAAGGCGCTGCGGAGCTTTGGATCCGTCGAGGCGTTGCGGAGCTTGTCGACGATGGCCCAGAAGTACAGCCTAAAAAGAACAGTCGCTCCGGCGGTCGAACCCGTAAGCCTAAGCGAAGCCCGCGACCAACTGCGGATCTCAACTAACGACGACGACACCATCCTGGCGGCGAACATTGTTGCAGCACGCCAGGCGGTTGAACGCGATACGCGGCGAGCGTTGATTACGCAAACCTGGCGGCTGAAGCTCGACGAGTTTCCGAAGAAGGCGATTCGCTTGCCGTATTCGCCGCTTCAATCGGTAACGAGCATTACCTATGTGCCGGACGGCGGCGGAACCACAACCTGGTCTGCCAGTGAATACGACGTATTCACTGACGACGAGCCAGGCTTGATTTGTCCGGTATTCGGCGACGATTGGCCTGAGATTCGGCTCGAGAAGCGAGGTATTACGGTTACTTATGTTGCCGGCTACGGCGACGCGGCAACCGACGTTCCGGCCGAGCTGCGGCAGGCAGTCTTGTTACAAGTGGAAATGCTCTACGACGGGCGGCCGATGTTTGGCACGACTTCGCCTATCGTTGAAGCCTACCGTTCGATTGTTCAAGCCGCGTGTGTTTCGGAGTATCCCTGATGCTAAGAGGTGGCGGATACGGCAAAACAGTTGTTGCGCGTGAAATGTTCCGCAGCGTTTTGACGTTGCAGAAAAACACGCCGACCCAAGACGACAACGGGCAGCCGGTCGAATCATGGACAGACGAACGGAACATCCGAGCCCAGGTAATCCCGAAAAGCTCGCGAGAGTTTATCCGCAACGGCAACGTCGATGATGACGTTACCGCATTGATTAAGACGCGATACGCTAGCGACATTACGCCGCTTTACAGACTTAAAGCCAGCGACGGCTCCATATACAACATCAAAAGCGCGGTCGACCCGGATTCAATGGGACGCCTGCTTGTGATTGAAGCAGTTAGGGAGGCCGTCTAATGGGCTTTATGAAAAACGCCGCAAGTCGGCATACCGGCAGACGCTTCGCCTCTGGAACGCCTGGCTCGTTTGTTGAATCGGCCAGTGCCGGCGGAATGGGCGTTGAGATGCTTGTCGGCATCGAAGGTCTACAGCAGACGATAAAAGCCCTCAAGGGTTTTGAACCTATCCTGCAAAAGAAAATCTTGCGGAAGGTTCTGCGGAAAGCGACGAAACCAGTTCTTGAAAAAGCCCGAGCCTTGGTTCCTGTCGACACTGGCAAGCTTCAAAAGAACATGAAGGTTAGGGCAGTCGGTCAAGGTAAACGTAAACGCCGTGGATTGCTGGGGGCGTCAGTGCGAACGCCGACCCGCGACACGCTCGGCATCGACCCGGACGACCGCGGATACTATCCAGCGGTTTTGGAATACGGCAGCGCGAAACGCAACATCCCGGCGAAGGCTTACCTTCGCAAAGCCAAAGACGCAGCGGCCGAACAGGTGCGGTACGTTTTTCGAAACGAGCTTTCCCGCGTCATCGACGAAACGGCTTCGCAGTTGTTCCATGGCAAGATTGACAGCCGAGGCGTAAAGGTAAAGGCGGGCTAAACCATGAGCGACATCGGCAAAACATTGAGGCTAAAGCTCGTTAGTGATGCGGCCGTTACCGCACTGGTTGGCTCGAGGATTTATCCGTTAACGCTGCCGCAGGGCGTGACTCTGCCGGCGATTAGATATCAACGCATCACCGGAAACAGTGACCCGCACCTGGGCGGAACAACTGGGCTGGCTGTTGCTACGGTCCAGCTGGATTGCGTCGGCACCACTTACGCTGGAGCCGAACAGGTCCGCGATGCCGTCCGAGAAAGCCTGGAGGCTTACCAGGGGACGGTAAGCGGCGTCAAGATTACTTCGGTGCGAGCGACAAATCATAGTGACTTTTACGACGCTCCCGCTCATGCCAATGATGTTGGCTTATACCAGTTAATGAGCGATTACGAGGTCTATTTTACGGAAACCGCTTTATAGGGGTTAGACAATGGCATTGACTGGAAATGGAACGACCATAGCGTTCGGGACGTCGAGCTTCAGCGCGAACGTCTACAGCATTGGAGGTTCGACGCAAACTCGCGAAGCCCTCGAGACAACCTACCTCGGAACCAGTGGCTTTAAAGAGTTCATCCCAGACGCCCTGGTTGATGGTGGCGAAGCGGAGATTGAGTTCGAATGGAACCCGAGCTTCGGAACTTTCCCGCCCATCAGCGGAGCGGCGGAAACCATCACGATTACTTTCCCGCTTTTAAGTGGCGAAACAACAAACGCAACGCTGGCAGGTACTGGCTTTTTGACAGCGGCCACAAGTGGCACAGCATCTAACGGCGAAATCATGCGAGGGACGGCAACCATCAAGTGGGATGGCAACACAGGGCCGACCTACACAGCAGGCAGTTGAGGAAGATGGCTAACTTTACTTTCCAACTGGACGACCACCCAGCGCGCCAAAAGGTGCGCGGGGTACTCGTTCCGGTCATTAAAGACGTTAAAGCAATCCGAGTTCGTGACGAAGACGACGGCCTGTTTTACCTGTGCGGTTATCTCAACTTAGCTTCGGGCAACGTTCAGCTTTTGCAGGCGTTCCCCGATATTTTCACGAGCGAGCTACAAGACTTCGTTGCTGCCGAGCTTGGGAAGACTCCCGAAGTCAGTAGCGTTAACCATTTATCCGAGGAGCCCAAAGACGATGGCGATAGCGAATAAGGAAAAGCTGCTTCAAAGCTGCAAGCGACGTTACCTGGACGTTGAAGCACCAGAGCTTGAAACCTCGTTTCGACTGCAATCGCTAAACGGTCGCGAGATGTCAATCTTTGCCAGTAGGTTTGCCGACCAGGAGTTGAACAACGACAGCGTCGACCAGCTATCTGGACTGCTTTCTTTGTGCCTGGTTGACGAAGCCGGAGCTCGTTTGATTACGACCGAAGAAGAAGAAAAGCAACTTGCCGAACTCGAGTTCGGCTTACTTGTCAAACTTGGCATGGCAGCCCAGAAGCATAACCGCATTGACCAGCTCGCGGTTGAGGATTCAGCAAAAAACTAAAGGCCCGCCCGATTCGATACTTTGCTTACCAGTTAGCTGAGAAGCTCGGTTTCTTAAACGTGGACGACCTGCTCGAGGCGATGACATTTGACCAGATTATCGAATGGGCGGCTTACCTGAGCATTGACCCGGAAGACTTCAACAAACAACGTTTGACCCCGGAACAATTCCAAAAGATGGCGGCGGCTCGTTATGGCTCTAATCGGTGAACTTGCGGTTAACGTGGTAGCTCGAACTGGCGGCATGTCTGCCGGTTTGAATCGCGCCCAAAAAGACTTGAGAAGGTTCCAGGGCGTTGCTAGTAATATTGCGGCGGGTATTGCTGGGGCGTTTAGCATCTATGCCATTCGAGGAATGGTTAACGACTTCGCCGACCTCGGCGACATGTTCGACAAGATGAGCCAACGAACCGGCGTCTCTGTTGAAGCGTTGTCAGGTTTGAAGTTCGCGGCGGAGCAATCTGGAGCCAGCATTGAGACTGTCGAGACTGGCATCCGTAACATGCAACGAGTGCTCCTGGACGTCCAGCAAGGCTCGACGACGGCAGCCAAGACATTACAGATGCTCGGCCTCAACATCAACGAGCTGAAGACGCTTTCACCGGAGCAGCAGTTTTTAGAAATGGCGAAAGCCATAGCAAGTGTTGAAGACCCATCTCGCCAGGCAGCTCTTGCCATGGAGCTTTTTGGAAGAAGCGGGACACAGCTTTTACCAATGTTGCGACAAGGCGAAGCGGGCATTGAGCAGTTGATGGCAGAGGCAAAACGCCTCGGGATTGTCATGAGCGAGGAGGACGCGAAAGCGGCCGCCGACTTTACGGATGCGATGAACCGACTTAGCAAAGTTTTCCAAGGTATCGCAACACAGCTGGCGAGCGTAATAACACCGCTGTTAACGAAGTTGTCGAATACGTTTACTTCGCTCGACTCTGGAACGCGAACCCTTGTCGTTAATATCGGCCTTTTCTCTACGGCGTTTCTCGGCGCGCTCATGATTATCCCGAAGGTAATTGGCATTTTCAAAATGCTGATTGGAGCCTATCGCGCGTTGGCGACAGCCCAAGTTATCCAGCAGGCGTTAAGCGGACCGAAAGGTTGGGCCGTCTTAGCCGCCAGTGCCGTCGTTGCTGGCGTGGCTGTTGCTGGCGTGGCTTACGCAATGGACGACCTAAATTCGACAGTGGCAGACCTTGAGCAAGGCGCCGAGCAAGTCGCCAGCGGAGCGCTGCCGGAGGTCGGCAACTCTGCCGCGAAGAACGCCGCAAAGGCTCGTGAGCGACTTAGCCAGGTTCGAAGCGAAATCGAAGAAATCAACGCCAACCTCAAAAAGACTCAACGCAGCTTTGACAGCATCACGGGCCAGGGTTCGCAGTCGGCGTTTGAATCTATCATCAAGTTCCAGAGAAACCCGCAAGAGGCAACTTTTCAGCGGGCATCGTTACGAGCTCTCGAGAAACAAGAAGCCCTCTTAGAACGCATCGTCGAAAACACAGAAGAGATAGCCGATAACCCACCAGTTCAAATCAACGAAGTGAGCGCGTTTTAGCATGGCAATAACCAACATCAAAGAGCACGCTTTTCTAAGCGGTACTTTCGACCGAGAAAATTATGCTTGCTCTGTCGAGTATCAGGTCTACACCGACTCGCACCTGGACGGCCCCGACACTATTCGCCGTAACCCGTTTTTTCGACTGGGCAAACAATACAGCTTTGGCAACGACCGTAACCCAGCTGCAACACTTAAAAGCATATCGGTAAAAGGTGGACGCAGAACCAACGCTGCTGCAAGTGGCAGCGGCGGCCTTTGGCGGGTTGAGTGTTCGTTTGATACTACCAAAGAAAAAGGCAAGAAGCCTGAAGGTGGCGACGGAGGCGGAGGCGACGAACCTGGAACTACAGACGAACCGGATACTGATGATGGCGGCTCAACGTTCACGACGCCCTACCTCGAGATTGTTTATCAAACGAAACGCGAAATTGTAAACCGAGCCAAATGGATTCGAACGGTTAAAGTCTTCCCCGACAACAGCGAGGCAATCCATGGTGCAAACTCGTTTAACCTTTATCATGGCGGCAAGTTCACCGGCCCGATTTGCTCTTCCGCTTTTGTTCCCAAAGTTCCGGCACCAGAGAAGGAAATCGGCTTCCCAGTTATCCGGTTAAGCGGAAATCTGTCGTTCGCTGAGGTTAATGCGAATTTTACAAGCCTCGCTTCTATGGTCGGAAAAATCAACGCGGATGACTTTGTTATTCAAGGCCCGCCGGCAGGTGGCGGACGTTTCAGGCGTAACTTTACAAAGCACGCACTGCTTATCTCAAATGTCAGCGTCGGACGGATGGAACGAAACTCTGAGTTTAACCTTGTCCAGACACAAGTTGAGTTTGTTGTCGATTACGGGTTGCACCTAATCAAAGACCTTGACGAAGGTTACGCCAGGCTCGCCGATTCCGGGTCGTTTAACGACCGCGTTAATAATAGCAATCCAGAAACTGAGGTCTTGCGGGACGAACGCGGCGCTCCATTACAAAATCCAGTTTTGCTCAATGCCGAGGGCGACGTTTTACGCAACCCGCGAGTGAGTGGAACTAAAGATTCAAAGTCGGTTTTCTATAACTACTGGATTGACGCCGAGAGTGAGCGGGACTTTAACAACTTCGCCATCCTAAAACCTGGCGTTCTGTTCTAACGAGGAAAAATAACAATGGCAGTTCGAACTTGGGATGGTAACGACGCAACGACGCCCTACGATTGGAGCGTTTCTGGAAACTGGCTCGAGGGCTCGGTTCCCGTTTCAACAGATGACGTCGTTATTCCCTCTGGCTCCGCAAAGATAACGGCCGGACTTAACCAGAGTGCCGTCACCCTGGCGAGCCTGGTCTTCGAAGATTTCGACCAGGACGTTGGAAGCTCGACGGGATATCTCCAAATAGGCGTGAGCGGCGAGGTTCGGTTTGACCTGCTCGGCGGCCAACAGTTTATCAACCTGGGCAGCTCAAGCGTTTCGCCGATTGTTAACTCGAGCGGTGGAGCCACGAGCGGGCAGCGAGCGTTAAACGTTATCGGCTCGGCATTGTCGACACTTGTTATCAACGGCGGATCCGTCGGCGTCGCTCTAGACGCCGCACAATCCGCTACGGCAACGACGGTTAAAGTTCTGGATGGCGACGTCTGGCTGGGCGAGAACGCGACGGTGACGACGCTCTATCTGACCGGCGGAACGGTTCGCCAGCAATGCTCAACGACGACAACCGAGTTAAACGGCGGAAGCGTCCGAACGGTCGGCACCGGCACTATTGGAACGCTCAACGTTTACGGCGGAACGATTCAGCCCGAATCGACCGGCACGATTACGACGGCCAATCTTTACGGTGGGACGATTAACGCAAGCGCCTCGAAGGCTTCGCGGACAATTACGACGCTCAACGTTTTGGGGCAGTCCAGCGGATCCGTAATGACGGACCCTGACGGCGTCACCATCTCAACGCTGAACCTGCCGACCGACCGCAAGTTTTCCCTTTCGGTGAATCCATGACCAATACGTTCGACGATAGAACAGCCCGAGAGCTGGGCCGAATGGTTTACCAGCTCAAGAACGAGGTGGCATCTTTACGCCAGGCCGTCGCTCGGGATTCGTCGGGCCTCGGTATCGAATACGTCAAATGCCAGACGACGCTTTACCCTGGGCAAAGCGCGACGGCGACGCTCTGGAACTTCGACCGGAAAACGGCGGCTTATCAGGAATCAAACCGCTTCACCAGCCTGACCGTCTACGACCCGCACAACTGGGCGTTCGCTGTTGGAATGGGGGACTACGCAAGCACCGATGATATTTTGCCCGTTTATGCGAACCCACAATCTGGACGGCTCGAGGTTATTGCGCCGACCGGATTGATTCGCCAGGCGAAGCCCGACAGCACGATTGCGACTGGTGGCAGTGGTACGTTCAGCATTTACCAGAATGGCACCGATACGACAGTCAATGTTAGTAACGTAAATGTTACTTGGGGTGATGATGGAAAGGGAGTAACCGCTGGTCAGGAATCGTGGGTGCGATGGAACGGCGCACAATGGGAACTGATAGAAGCTGATAATGATGATGAAATCGGAGTTGGTAAAGGCACTCTAAACAGCGCCCTTGCCACGACTGACAGCACCATAGGCGTTACG
>Ga0255768_10003975_pt1 | contig 14552 bp, 27 predicted proteins | sample 071ome_33_FD_179983 | JGI IMG/M metagenome (GOLD analysis project Ga0255768, IMG submission 179983) | Coastal salt marsh microbial communities from the Groves Creek Marsh, Skidaway Island, Georgia - 071412AT metaG (version 2) | ecosystem: Environmental > Aquatic > Marine > Intertidal zone >...
GCGCGCGACTACCCATGCCTGGCGGTCTGATCAGTACCTTTTTGCCCGATTTTTGGCCGATTTCAGGGATTTTGTGACACTTTTTGGCAGATTTTCCCTGATCTTAGGGTTTGAGATCACTTCAGGCAGATCTGCAAGCCTAATGCATCGAGCATTCAATATGAATTTGATTCATGTTCGGATCTCAGTTCTGGGAATTATTCAGCAGGACGCGCATACGGGCCGATTTTCGAACCTTTGGGTAGGTATAGGGTAAGAGTAATAACGCCTGAAATCGAACGTATGGGGCTGTGGTGGGATTGGTAGGTTTGACCCTAGATCATGGAAGGATAAAAAAAAGACAAAAAAAAGGCCGCATTTGCGACCTTTTCCCCTTGTTTTATTATTAATTGATCATCGCTGCCAGCCCAAAACAGAATGTCAGCATGAAGATCGAACCTATCATTGACTCGGTGAACGTGTATTCATCATCATTCACAAAACCAATCCCTTCTGTGATCTTCCACTCCACTCGATCAATTCTGGATTGCCAGATTTGGATTCGAATTGACTGATCTCAACATATCGATTCCACCCGCACCCATCACCATCAAACAACGACCACGTCTCAAGGTATTGCTCGGCCTCCTTCAGCGTGTAAGCCGATCCATATATATGTTTACGCTTAAATTGCGCGGCTGCTTGTCTTTTATTCACGCGGCCTCCTTGACTATGATATTTGTGTCAACGATAAAAGCACTATCGTCTGTTTTCGCTTTGCCCTTTGCTCTAAGCCCTACAACGACCGGGCCAGCGAACAGATTAAAAAGGTCCGATTCATCACCATCAATTACCGGGCGACCCATAAACGTTGACGGCATTGGCCCACGAAATACCACAGACATAGGGACATCGGTCTCGAGCGCCTTCTTGACGTGTTTCTGATATTTCGGCATGCCGGAATAAGAAAACATCAAGCGATAGTTTTCGGGCGTCTTGCCTAGCCTATGCGCTAGCTTTGAATAGTCATAAAAGAGCACACCCGGGAATTCTTGCGGAATCCCGAGGCGTTCCCATTGAACATCGCTCAAAACATTAAGCCTAACGGCAGGTTTGACGCCTTGCTTTTTGCACGTTTTCTCAAAATTGGCGAGCTCGCGCCGCAATTGATCAAGAAACCCGGCTTGATCATTTTTAAACCATTGGGCCTTTTTTTGCCTGCCGTCGATCACGTTACGCATGCGACCGCGCCCGGCAGATTCTAGGCACGATTTCGCGCACCCGGCAATATGCCTCGCCGGGCATAATATATCACTCGGAAAAAGCGATAAGCCCGCGACTCTATAAATGGCCATAGATCCGCTAGTTTTCTTAAGTTTAGTGTTACCGCCGTTAGTATCTAGTAATTTCATGAGATCCCCTATTGATCTTTTTACAAGGACAGCAAAAAAGCTGTTAATAGATAGAAAGAAACGAAACCAAAACCCAAACCGAAAAAGAATTTAACTAGCATTTTTCGCTCGTTGTCTTTTTGCACCTTCATCAATCGCTCTGGCTCGATCATTATCTGAATCACCCTTGATTGATCTGTTATCCGTTCGCGTTGATCGCGCATATGAATCACGTTTGACATTTATTGCTCCTTTTTTCTGCCTGATTGGCATTGACTGCCATTGTCAATAAATGAATTGACGGGTCAAGTGAAAGATTTTCATAGTCCCATATAACCAAATGGACTAGGCAAGACGGTTTTTATAACCAAATCGGTCAGTGCAGATCGAAAGCTAGGGGATAGCCGTGGGATAGCCGTGGGATAGCCGTGGGATAGCCGAGCGTTTAACCTTGTCGGCGTCTGATTGAACTTAGAACTGCTTTCTTATATTCACGAGCAAAATGAATAGGAAATCTTCTGAATCTTTTAAGACTGATATCCGCAGCAGGGAACAACTGCGGAGTCGGACGTTTCTCTTTGCCCAACGCGATGATCATCTTGATAGATCCATCCTTGTGCCTTTCCCATAAGCCTCTATAGTTTTCACCTTCCCTACCCTTTGGAATGCCATAGAAATATCGTTTATTCTGATTCCTTAGCGTGGCGAATTTGCCTTTGGTTAAGTTCCCCTTAGCATTGACCTTTACCCTGCCTTCAATAGGCTGCATCAGCTTTTTACGCTTAGGTGTTGGTGGGATAACAGTGCCACCTTGGATGATATTTTTCAGATAATATCGGTCTAAGTAGTTCTTCTTCGCCTGTAGGCTTGCATGAAGATTCCCGTATAGATATCGCTTATTAGGTACTTTTTCGACTCTTAGACCGCTCTTGGTGAAATTTTCAGCACCGCCTTGAAGATGATTGTCGATTGCAGACTTCAGATGTTTATTGGTTTGGAACAACCAAGAATTCATCGCCTCTTTCATCGCATGGGGTACTTGCTTATGCGCCTTGATCGAACCCAAGGCTTTTTGCATATCCCCTTTTCTTACATCAAGACTGATCTTCATTCACGGCCTCGCATATATCTTCAATGATCGAATGCTTTATCAGATCGTGGTAGCCAAGCTGATTGATAAGATGGATCTGATCGAAAGACTTCTCGCCTTCTTGGATTAACTTCCACTCGACGAAACCTTCTTCTTCGACCTGGGCTAGTCCTTCAATGAATGTTATTTCGTTCCGTTCCGCTTTCTTCCACAACTCGTATAAAGCTTCCGCTAATCTGTTGGGATGCAGCTTGGTTACGTTTGTCATAAGCCCACCACATCTCGATTGATTTTTTGGCGAACCAATAGGTCAAAATGACCAATGGCAAAGACATAATGAACAGGATTGAAAATACCAGGAACCCGTTGATTGATCCTATTAGATAGAGTTTATTCATTGGGATAGACCAGATCAACGCACCAATCACATTTTGTGCAAGATGCCTGCGGTGGCGATTCGTGCTTAATTATGTCACTTTCGCAAACAGGACAGACAGGCTCGAACGTATCAAAGAACTTGTCCCAGAAGGGCATATCATCAGGATAGTTACTCGCCATAATCCAACCCATCCGTTAGTCCTTGCTTCAGCGCTTTAATGATTCCTTTAGCGTTAGCCTCAAACTGTAACAGATCAAGCCTCAGATCTACATCCTTTTTCCAATTACGCTGACCGTATTCGATGCCACACTTCATCTTGATTTGCTTCAAGACGTTATTAGTGGTGTTTGAATAAACGACTCTTTCAAGCTCTTCGTTTGGCTTGCGATAGATTCCCCTGACTATTTTCACTTTTCTTTGTCCTGCAAATGATTGAGAAGCTTGAGAACTGACTGGATCATCTGGCGATCACATTCATCGACTTGCGTGTTGTCGTAATGATCCATGACTTTAACTAATGTCATCCAGGCCAATAACATATCATTTCTAGTTGGTTTCATACTCATCCCCTGTTTTCTCCTACTATAAACGTTTTTGTTTACTATGGGATAGCCGCAAATTAGACCGTTTTGGAATAACTAAGATGCTTTTAATAACTTGACTCGTTCCTTGGCTAGTCGGTATCTCTTCAAGTCATTGTAGGTAATCCTTGTCCCTTTGCGTTTTTCGTTCTCGAATATCTCTATGAAGAACAGATCTTCTTCTGCCTTCTCAATCACGGCTCGTGGGATTTCGTTCTTCTTGGGATCGCGGAAAAGCAAACTAGGGGATAGCCGCAGGGCTTTCATGACTTCTATCCCGTTTGCTTGACATCCGAAGCAGTGCATTAATACCCGATCATCTTGTTCGGTTATTGATAGACTTGGGTTCTTATCTGGATGCGCTGGACAAATTGCCCAGAGTTTATTTGCTTTTTTTGTAACTCCGTTCAGGTGGGGCAAGATGTCAGCTAACACTTTTGATCCTTTTTATCTGTAGATGTGTGATGTGATTCTTCACCTCATCTGAGATGTGAATCGTTGCTTGTGGTGTCACCGCATTAGGCCAGACCCCGAATTTACTTTTATAGGCATGGGATACCCATCCAGGTTTGTACCCTTTCTTCCTGGCGTAAAAATGGAATTCACCTAACCATCTGGCTTTGTCTTCTTTCGAGAAGTCTCGATTATTCTTCTTCAGTTCTTTGAGAATCTGACTATCTGACTTCAAGACTTGCTTTGGCGGTCTTTCGTAACCACAGACACACTTTACAACGAAATGCTGGAAACATTGTGGACACAGCGATAATTCTGATTCTTTTTTCTCTTTAGTCAGTTCACGTTCGTTGTAGGTCTTGTCCCCAGCGTCGAGACTTTCTGGAACAATCGACTCAGGGAAGCCGTGTCTCAAGACATTACCTGCATGGTCTAGGTAGATCGCGTGGGTCTTATTGGGATGGAGTCGCATGATCCTGCCTGCTCGCTGGATATAGGAAATCAGGCTTTTAGTAGGTTTCAGATCGATTAACGTCTGGACTTTAGGCGCGTCATATCCCGTGTTAAGTAATTGAGAACAACTCAACACTTGGAAATCACCTTCATCATGACTTTCGTAAATTATTCTTCGTTCTTCATCGTCCATGTAGCCGTCGATGTGTTCTGCGGAGATTCCCGCTTTTCGGAACATTTCCACCAGTTTTTTCGACGTTTTAATTGATGGACTGAATGCAATCGTCTGGCCTTGACCGAACCTTTTGAAATTTTCAATGATGTCACCTACCAGCTTTTGATCTTCTTCAGTGGCTTTCGCCAAAGACATTGGATCATAGTCCGACCCACCTGTGGAAAGTCTTTTGGTTTTCACACCATTTAAATTGACATGACTTCCACCGAAATACTTAACAGGACATAAGTAGTCCTTATCAAGAAGTTGTTCAGTGGTGATCGGAACGACCAGATCCTGATAGTGCTTGCCCAATCCTTTCGCATATGGCGTTGCGCTTAACCCGATGAAAATGACTTTAGAGTTCTTCTCCATCAATTCGGTTAAATGCTTATAGTGCGTATGGCATTCATCCACGATGGCAACGTGAAAGATCGGCTGGTAACGTCTTCTGGCTAAAGTCTGAACTGATGCTATCTGAATGTCCGCGTTGGGATCTGTTCGCCAGTGATCACCTTGCATGACCCCGACCTTTAGCCCTGCCCTGTCGAATTCTTCAAGAGCCTGCTGGACTAGCTTGATTCTGTCGCAAATGAAGATGCCCTTCTTGCCGTTCTTGGCAGTGTTCTTCAGGATCTCCATCGCTACCCGTGTCTTCCCGAAACTACACGGTGCAGCCAAGATGATTCTTTTATTGCCCTTCTTGATTGAATGCCTTAATTGGTTGATTGCTTGTTCTTGATGTGGCCTAAGCATCTAGCCAATCTTCCATTGCCATGAGTTGATATTGCTCCATGATATAAGCCTTCCCTTTTCCTAAGTCGCCTATGTTTTCTTGCCTAAAGACTTCATCAGCATGGACTACGCCCCTGATCGTGAATTCAGGCATTTCCCCAGTGACCAAGATATACCAATCAGCAGTTCTGCCCTGGTAATCAGGAACCAGCAACTTGCCGTAAGGATATTTGGTGCTTTTAACATTAATCGTTTGTCCCCTATAAGTTAAGTCTTCATGATCTGATTTATCCTTCAGATCTGGGTAAACGTTTAGATATTTCGCAACCGCCATTTCAGCGGCGAATCCATTCACTAAATTTGTATGAGCATCACCTGATCTGGTGAATTTATTCCAACTGACTTGTGGGCCGTAGGTTGATTTACCTTCGGCAATCATGTGCGCTATTGTTACTTCAGCATCAGTCAAAATGATCTTCATACATCACCCTAGATTTTAGGCATAGCTCCACTTTTTCCCTGTTGCAAGTAGGAGGCATATCATTCGCTAGATGACTTAGCCTTCGCCCTACTACACCTTACGGTGCGGTACTCATAGCTTTCGCTTTCCACGTCGGACGCAACTCCGACATTACCCCGCTCGGGGCCTGCTGCAATTCAAGGACGTGAATCGGGACAAGTGGTCAGTCCTACAACGTGCTCACGGATTATCGCTATGTTCGTATCTAGTGTTGCCACTACTTGCTGGCACGATTAAGCCAGGCGAAACGAGCGACGGAGATGACCAGTTGTGACTACTTTGTGACTATCCATGAATAGTCATTAATAGTCTTGAAGGGTAAGATTTGGGCGGGGTATAATAGATACCGTGTCGGTTTGCGCACGGTTGTCTTTCATACCTATCTCAAATCGGCCTTCAGGGACTGCCAATCCCGCCGACACATTCAATATACTCTACTCTATCTCTTGAATCAACCGTTCCAAATACCATTTAGCCTTTTCAAGATCCTGCTTGGGGTTGTTCTTATACTTATGTCGGTGAATGTACTTTAAGACATTACCTTCCAAGTAACCTTTGAACCCTGGACCAAGCTGCTGCTTGATGTAATCAATCGCTTCAATACCACCTTTGTTATAGTGTGGCGGCTTATTGATCAGGTTCCAGTCCTTCTCGCTGGCGCTGTCTATACTTCCTGATTTGCTGATAGACTGTGCTTCGGTCCCAATTCTTACCATTCCGTTTCGCCAAGCCTCGTCGGTTGAGTTCATCTCGTATTTTTCCACCGCTTTTCCCCTGGTAGTGTAAATTGATAATTAATTTGACTACTTTGTATTCCGCTGGATTTTTCTTTAATTTCCCGTTTTCTAAATCATAGCCGAAAGGCGGCGTACCATGGTGGTAGCCTTGTTTTTTGCGCTTCTCCAAACCCTTTTTGACCAGTGCGCTTGAGTCAATAAAGCTCCGATTATGAACCTTACCGTGGCAGTCAGCACACAAATTAACGGTAGTCGTTCCACCCAGAGACTTGGGAACAACGTGATGTGCATGAACCGCTCGATCTCCGCAATCAAAACAGCTTTCCTTTGAGTTGTTTAATTTCGGCATTAAACTCTTCGATCATTTCCCTATAATCGGCTGCATAGAGTTTATGCGGTTTGTTTGCTGTATCCAACAACTGATCAACGTACGCTTTACCGTACGCTTCTATCATGAAAACAGTGTAATTCTGCGCTGCGAGTCCATGCTTCATGCCGTATAAGTTGCATCCAGGGCATTGAAGATGAACATTCTTAGGATTGAACGCATGAAACGAGCTTTTCCCTTTGGGTATGAAGTGACCACCATGCATCTTTGTATAGTGACCGACTTTCCCACAGGTCACGCAAGCCCCGAAGCCATGATCGTCACATTCTTCCAGTCTTCGTTTTAACTGGAAAAGTCTTAGAGCTTTAGCCCGTAGCGTTTCTGGCACGAGCAAACTCCGAATTCTTGGGGTTAGTCAAAGTAACCCCGTGGTCTAATCCCCAGTGAAATACTTGCTCCATGAATTGATGCATTTCGCCTTTACTCAAACTCGAAGTGGATCTGAGTTGATGCTTGATCTCAGTCTTACCGACAAAGACATCTTCCGTCCCAAGAAACTCGTTCTTCATCAACAGTTTCATTTTCTCAGGCGTGATGTCGATCTTGCTAGAGAAATGATCTGCCATCTCACCGCACCACATATGAAACAAAGCATTCTGACTCAGGCTTCGAGTCGCAGAATACGGCTCAACCTTCCAGGCTATCGGTCTTGAGTAATCCCAGTCATCAAGAAATTTCTTGAAGAACTTCAAGACTTGATCAATATCCTTCCGATTACGAATCATCCAGAATACGCCGTTCATTTAGAAAGCTCCTTCATATCGTGTAGCCAATCTTCGTTTTCTTCTAAAACTCTTTTGGCTCTGAGAAGGAAAGCTGCTGCGCCTTCATGTGATCTCCTTGAGCATCCTACGCTTTGTAGGTCTGGGTTTTTTACTTGATAATCATAAAACGCCTGTAAACGTTCCAATGAACTTATACGATGGCTGACAATCGTTGCATTTTGTGGCTGCTCTTCTAGCATCTCAACGTATTCTGAAATAGCAGACAATGAACCTACATCCTTGCCTCTGAAGACCATAATCGGCTCATCTTCTGGTAATACATATCCATCAATATGATTGATTTTCCCATCAATTACTGGATATTTTGGATCACTCATCTTCGTTTAACCTCTTCAATCACGTCTTCGACAAACCACTTCACTTCTAACCAAAGCCTTTTTAAACCTTTAATTAATTGATCTTTCCAAGAAATCAAAGACTTCAACGTCGAGACCATGACAGACTTTAATAACCAACGATATTTTTGCATCCTTCCTTCCCCGCCAGTGATTTATTTGTTGTCGATGAACATTGAGACGACGGGCTAGTTCCGAAGAACTAACCCTTTGCTCATCCTGCATTTCCTTCAAAGCTTTGCCGAAATCAAAACGGTAGGTCATCACCGTCATCCTTTTTATATGGATCTGAGATCTTACCAGTCATCACTGGCTGGTTCCCAGATGCGTCATCGCGTTTCCACAAGGCAATATCTAAAGTCTCACCTTCCTTGATATCCCTATGGGCAACGACTTTTCCTGTAACGACTGGCTGCTTATCGCCGCCTTTGTCGTTCTTCCACAGACTTACTTTTCCCCGATTGTCATACTGCATCTTAGACTCCTATGAGTTGAAAGTTGGTTTCTAGATCTTCAAGTAGTTTCTCAATCGCCGCTTGAAGACCAGCGATATACTTATCGTCCCGTGAGACTTTCATGATCAGATTAGGAAGATCTGGATGGTAAGACATAAACCAATAGTCTGGTAAATCCATGATCCACATAGTCCCCTGGACTTGCGCGTAATACTCTGGTGGCATGATTCCTTCTTTGTGGTAATCGATCAGATACTTCACCTGAGTCGTATGCATCGGACATTTAATCTCTAGCCCGATATCACCGACTAGCCGATCAGGACTGCAACCGATAGCTTCCTTGTCATCGGTTACAAACCCGATTTCTCGGCAGGGTAAATCTGTCTGAAAACTAAAGACATCAGCCGCTTGGGGTTCTAGTTCACGGCCACGCTTCATGTGGAAAGTATCAAAGCCTTCAAACCGTTTCATTGATAGTCTTTCGGCTAAAAGCTCGTGCATATACTTCTCAACACTAGCTGACGGCTTGCCTGTACCCGTGACGCAATCTTTGAACCTAGACGCTGAAGGCTTACCCAGGCGGAGCCTGAACCACTCAGGCGTCCCTTGTTCCACGTTATGAATCTTCATCGATACATCCGCTGGAAGTCAGGCTTACGTATGAAGTCTTTTGATTCGATGAAAAATCCCCAGTCTAAGAACCTTCTTCTCATTTCTGACCCCTTTTCTTCTGCTGAAGCTGGCTGACTGCCTTGTCGTATTGACTGTCCGTAAGATTTTCGATCTTCTCAACGCCATAAACTTTGAGAAACGCTTGACGATTAGACTTAGTAGAGTCTAGCAACGCATCGATGTGCGCTACTTTCTTCTCTGAGATACTTTCTATTCCTATGGAATTATCCGTAAGTGTCTGAGCATCATTGTCATCTTCAGCATTGATGCCCCACATCGCTTGAGCTTGGTATCTGCGGATGTAGGTAGAGATAATCCCGATGTCCTGGGGAACGTTCTTCACGTTATCGGATAGCGGAACCATCGCACTACAGCGGATCCACTGACCAGAACCGTGGGATATCTGAGACTGTACAGTTACACGTTCATCGATCATATCCACGGATTGAATGAAACTTAATCCATGGGATGATGCGACTGGACGGATGGCGTTTAGAACTGACGTTAGATCAGCGTATTCGTTTTTGAAGAACGTATTCTTCGTGTTCTTGGCTGGATTCTTGATCTCAGCCTGAGCCTTCGCCATTGCAGCGAATAGCTCGTTGACTTGTTCTGATTGTTGCATTTCATTGCTCCTGTTAATAAATGCCATGACATTGTAACAGGAATGATTAACATTGCAACTATGGAATATGATATATTGCCTGGATTGCTCCAGGCCCCTTTCGGTATCCTTCCCCTAGCCGATTGGGGCCTTTTTATATTCGCCACTCCTGATCATCTCGCAGATCTCAATAGCCCTGTTGCCTACTTGTTTAGCCCACTTGGAGTCATAGAACTCATCAGCGGCAAGATCGAAATTGCTTGTAGACATGGCTAGATTCGCTTTCTGGAAAAGCATCAACCTGGGAAGACCGATGTTGAAACAAATATCAATAATCGCGTGTTGTCTTGCTTCGTTCAAAGTGTTGAACCAAGGGAAGATTTGAAGCTCTTTTATGCATCGGATGATGTCGTTGTCTAGCAAGAAATCAACTTCATCATCGCTTAACCCTAGCCCGCCATCTTGATCAATGTTCCTTCCGACACCGACGGTGATTTTCCCTGCTGAACATTTATACGCATGAGACTTAACGCCTTCATGACGTTTCAGCATTTCCCTGAGTTTTTCCATGTCAATCCTTATGACTTGCGCCAAAATAAAAACTTATGATCGAAGAAACAATGCCACCTAAATAGCCAAGAACAAGACTGACAATCGTGTCTGAGTTCTGATCAGGCGGCATGACAGTAACCATCCCGATATACCCACCAAAAAAGATAACGCACATGATCGCAATAGCTTTAGGCGTCCAATCTTTTCCCATCGTCTGGCGTGCGTGTTGAATGTCCTGGGTCTCAAGCGCGAAGACATCGACTTCCAATTCCTTCATCCTGGTTTGAAACTGGATCTCAGCCTTCTTGACTTCAGCTATTTGTTCAGGCGTGGCGGTATGTAGGGCCTTCTCGATAGACTTTGGCTCAGGGCTGCATCCTAGTACCTTGGCAATCGTTTCTGCCGCCATGCCCCCTACAGGGCCTCCTAGAGCGGCTCCAATCGTAGGTGCAAGACCACCGATTAAGTTTTTGATTCCATCTAGTTTCATAATCAATCCCAGAATTTCACGCTATCTTTGACCATAATAGGCTCACACCAAGCGCTGATTTGGTACTGCTTATCAGGCGTGTCACCAAGCTCAATAGCTTTTGCAAAGAAGTTACATCGATTGATGTTTCGGAAATACATCATCTCCGTTTCTCGAAGTTCTCCAGCGACCATAACTTTCAGGATGAAGGCCATAATCATCTAAATCTAGCCCATGTATATACAGTCGCCATAATGACTGCAATTCCGAATAATCCCCACAAAAGTATGATACCACCAAGCCTAAAAGCTTCTTGACGTTGTTTTCTTTTGAGTCTTATCCTGGCAACCTCTTTTTCATGAGCAAGCCTAGACTCTTCCATACGACGTTTTATAGACGTATAGAGATCACCTTGCCCCTGAAGAAGACAGATATCTTGAAGCTGACGATCAAAATTAGCCAGTTGTCTTGAAACTGATTCAAGTTGTAATGCCTCTTTGTAAGACATCACACCTGCGCCTTTCTTCTCTGCTTCTTGAGCCTTTTCTGTAGCTTCTGCCCACCTACCGACTACGGCAGACAAGTCTCCGGCATGACCCGCTGATTCTTTTAGAGAACTGATGGCAGAATTAACTGCCTGGACTGCTGCTATTGCTGCGCTGATTTCTGCAATCATACATCACCTCAGAAACCAGCATTAGATCATTCAGTCTCGCTAGCTTCTAATTCGGAATTGATCGTGTTTACATAAGCCTGAAAGACTGTCTGTAATTCACTGATCTGAAGATTCAATGAACGAATCTCATTGTTGATTTCTTGCACCCTGCCTACTTTTAATTTGATTTCGTCTGAAAGATCATCAATCTCATATTCACGATCATCGATTTTCAAAGTTGGCATTACTTGCTCCTTAATTTTTGAACGGTGTCTGATTCCCATATTCTAATGGATAACCAGATGATAGTAAAAAGTGCGGCAACGTCAGGAAGCCAGCCAGCTAGAGTTGCGACGCCACCAGATACTGCGATTGCGTCTGTTATCGCCTTTGCTTCTTCCTGCACGATGGATTCCTTACTTCTTAGCGTGTCCAATGTTGACTGCTAATAGGTCAACGAACTGCTTTAGTTTTGCCACGATCTTATCGTCCTTGTCCGTAGGTGTCATAGCACTAACGACGGATGCAAGCGTTACTGTGGCAGTTAGCCAGTTAAAAATGTCCCAAACGATATCCATTACGCGCTATACCCTTGACCCGCCGCGATTGCAGCGTTAGCCGCAGTCATGTCTTCGTCACCCCAATCGTCTTTGGCAACCATGATTTCAAGGTGGGCTACGTTACGGTCAACGCAATCTTGGCGGTCTGCGGCTTCGGCATCAGCCATTTGGCTACCGTCGATAATTGCGTTAATGAGGTCTACACTGTGGCCCATTGCCGTGTAGTCTTGTGCTTTTTGTTCAGCGTCTCTTTCGTCCATTTTTATGCTCCTTGTGATGCGACGTGTGCTGCGTAAGCGTCCTTGACTTCTTGTGTCCACATAGCGTTGCAGACTGCTTGAACCTCAGCAGATTCTCCTGAGATGTCTGCGTCTGGTGCTAATGCGTGACGATGGAAAGACCTTGAAATCTCAACACCATCTCGTTCAATGATGGTTGCAGTGCGTACCTGAACGTGCTTGTAGTCTCCGACGATTTCAATTTTGTCTTCGACTGATCGTTCTGTTAGTGCCATTGTTTTCTCCTTTAGTCCGTCTCAAGAGTCCACTTGAGATAATTAAGATGTCGTTTCAAAAGCTATCGTTATGTCTATTTTTGTTCCGTTACCAATATAACTAGAAGAATTTATTAAGGAGGTTCCACCTGTGGAATAAGCCTCTATTCTTCCAGTAGTAAGAGACGCATATAATCTTCCGTACCATCCATATACTGCTGATGATGCGGATTGAAGTCTTATGGTGATTGGATATCCTTCAACCGCACCAGATTTTGCGGCAAATGGTATGCTTCCGAATTGAAGCGCATTGGAAGCACTAGCACCTGTCGTGCCAGTAACCGCATAACCGAAATGCACTATCACTTGTTGTCCAATTTTTGTATATGAACCGTAACTGCTAGATGTGCTGACAGTGCCGCCCCCTTCAATATCAATAGATGGAGTAAACGTCCCTTCTTCGTAGTCGTCTAGCTTGTTTCCCGCCGCTGTGCCGCCAAGAAAAATGCCAGAGCCAGTGGCGTACTGATACATATCGCCATTGTTGTTCCAAACAGCCCTTGGATTACCATCCCCATCTGACAAGACGATGTGGTTGTTTGCGGTGCGGATGTCGAGGCCGCCGTTGTTACCAGTATAAGCGCCGATAACGGTGTTCTTTGAACCAGTGGTAATCAAATAGCCAGAATCCTTACCTACAAGCACATTGTAAGATCCTGTCGATACATCACGACCAGCGTCAAAACCCACAAACACGTTTCGGCCATCGCCTGTGCTGACTGAGTTACCCGCCCTCATTCCGACGAATACGTTGTTAGGCGAAGTTGTAAGTTCGTCACCAGCCTCCGCGCCAATAGCAGTGTTTTGAGTGCCTGTTGTAGCGTTTGCGAGAGCGTTGTAACCCACTGCCGTATTGCTAGAGGCGGTGGTGTTGGAGTTAAGCGCCAAGCCACCCACAGCAGTATTTTGAAGGCCCGTGGTTATTGCAGATCCCGCCGAACCACCTACAGCTGTATTATAGGTATTAGCGGCAGATACGATGTTTTGAGAAGCAAGAGCGTCTCTACCAATCGCAACGTTCCACTGCCCTACATCATCGGTACTTAAGGCGTTATAACCAACCGCCACATTAGATGAGCCAGTAGTAAGAGCATCACCAGCTAAACCGCCTATCAAGGTGTTATGTGTGCCTGTGGTTACTGAAAGTCCTGTCTGAAAACCTACTGCTGTGTTGTATGTGTTATTAGGACTTGTAAAGTTTTGTGACGTTAAAGCGGCGTGACCGACAGCGACGTTACGACTACCTTGTGAGTCTGCGCCTAAAGCGGAAACACCGATGCCTACGTTGAAGCTACCTACTGTATTAGCGTCGAGTGTATTTGAGCCGATAGCTATGTTATTTGAACCTGTAGTGTTTGCATTAAGAGCATCTTTACCAACAGCCGTGTTATTAGACGCTGTAGTGTTAGCATCCAAAGCACGATGGCCTACTGCAACATTGCTAGTTCCAGTGGTATTTGCGCCAAGAGCTAGAGAGCCTACCGCAGTATTATTTGAGGCGGTGGTGGACTGGTAAAGTGCCGCGTAACCTAAACCTGTATTATCACTACCAGTCGTATTTGCCTGTAATGCAATTCTACCAACACCAGTGTTTCCATCTCCCGTCGTTGTTGCGGTCAGAGAATTAGCACCAATCGCAGTATTCCAAATACCACCAGACTCAACGCTATCCAGCGCAGCATTACCCAACGCCACGTTATCCGTACCAACCGGATAGTTCCCATCCAGCTTGATCGTGCCGCCGTCTACTGACACGTTGCCATCAACAGTCAAACCATCAGCCGTCACAGTGCCGCCGTTTAAGGTCAGATCATAGGTATTGATTGTGACTGGCCCTTCGAAAATTGCGCCGTATGAGCGCATGGCTCCGAAAACGTCTAATGGATAAGATGGGTTGATACCGCCGATTCCGAGTCGTGAATTAGTCGCATCCCATTGGAAGTTAGGTGATGTACCGTTTGTAGCGTAAATATAGACATCGCCATCATCTTG
>Ga0255768_10003979_pt1 | contig 14550 bp, 17 predicted proteins | sample 071ome_33_FD_179983 | JGI IMG/M metagenome (GOLD analysis project Ga0255768, IMG submission 179983) | Coastal salt marsh microbial communities from the Groves Creek Marsh, Skidaway Island, Georgia - 071412AT metaG (version 2) | ecosystem: Environmental > Aquatic > Marine > Intertidal zone >...
CTCTGAAATCTTGATTTCTTCATTGAGAGAATATGTGATAGCACCTCCTGTTCGTGTTCCACCATTAAGTGCAACGGTTTCAAAGACTTTGAAATAGGCTCTTGTTCCACCATTGACCATTGTGATGGCATTGTTTGGGTTGGCGGCGGGTTGGATTCCAATGTAGTTCTCACTCGAACCCACACCTGTTCCAAGTGGAGGAACGGGGGCATAATTCTCACTAGGAAAAAGCAAGAAACCAGCACAAGCCGTACCATCACTTTTGACGACCATAAATTCTTCTCTTGTCGTTGAGGTCGCATACATCACCCATTGACCTCCTCGCCAACCACTATCTCGTAGTGTGGGGTGTGCCTTTACGGGAAATCTATCTCCCAAAAAGTTCAGCTCTACATCGTGTTCTGCATTTCCCATTGAATGATATGTTAATCTCATTTCCTTAATCCTCTTTCTTTGTAAAAAGTTCTTTCTCAATTCCAACCTTGATGATTTTCTTCAACAAGACCATCTGTTGAGTGTCCCCCTTAAAAATCTTTTCCCACGAACCACCCAATCTTGAAAAGGTCTTAGACACCTTGTCAAAATCTTTCTTTTTGGGATCTACTTTCTTGCCTTTCTTGGCTTGGATTTTCATCAATCTCTTTATGAGAATGTGATCCGCTTGGAGGGGTTCAGACATAACATCACCGTTTCTTGTAGCGACTTGGGTGCGAGCCACCTCGCATCGCCCTCGTTCGACTTTTGATTGTTCGCCTATTTGTATTTATTGGAGAATTACCGAAAGCCCTACCATGTGTCGTTGTCATTGAGAGTTGCTTTGACGCATTTTGAGAGGCGACCCACACCATACGAACAATGGCATCCGACATATCATCGTGCTTCCCCTCAATCTGTGGTGCTTCTACGGTTATGATGTGCTTACTATGAATCTCCGCTTGGAGTGACATAAGTTCTTCAAGATAATCACAAAGGTCTTGCCCCTCAGGAATTGGATCGTTGTAGAGCTCGAGCCGTTCATCGAACATCATATCCTTAAAGTTTTGGAACATCTGAGAGGTCAGATTTTTCGTAAAGTGTTGAGATTTGAGTGTTTTCAATCCTCTCTTGGCAAGAGCTTGCTCAAATGGAATCCCTGCCCATTGGTCAAACAAGCCCTCCTTTATATAGAATCTTTTGGTTAGGTCAAAAACCCAATCAGCAACATCATCAAACTCTAGTCGTTCCTTATCAACAAAGTCGCCCTCGCCCGCCTTGATTTGTTCTACGAGATCAAGAACTATCTTGTCGCCATCTAGGTGACCAATTGCAACGGCACTACCATCGCCAACCAAACCTAAGTCGATTCCCATAAAATGTGGTGCGCGAGGAATCCCTCTCGTTTTCTTCTTTCGGTCTGCAACAACACAAGGCATTAGGTCTTGGCGACTCTCAATCCAACCCCTCGTTCGGTCAGAGAACTCCGCACCATATTCCGTAAAGAAAACCCTTGCGTCTTTCACATAATGTTTCTCAAACTCGCTGGCTGGAACGGTCGGATTAACCTCCCAAGTGGGGGCTTGTACCGCCAACATATTCTCGGCGGCTTTTCCACCCGACATCGCTGTTTGGAATAACTTATAGAACAAGCCTTGCTTCCCAAGAGGAGAAGAAATCGAAATGATTCGCCCCTCAACAGGACCAATCGGTCTCGATTTATTGTTTGGATCTTTCTGAGAGTAGGCTGAGGTAGATGGTGTCACAGCATTATAGACAGCTTCAGCCCCACTTTGACCTTTGTCCGTAAAGTGGGCGACCTCATCAAGAATAACGCAAATATTACCAGCACCACGAAGACCTTTCGCAACACAAGAACGAAAGGTCACCTTGATGTTCGCATTGGCAGAGTTGTCCTCCGCGTACGAACCATATCTGTCGATGTCCATAGGAGTTTGAAATCTCGCATAGGACATTGTGTTGTTTGCTGTGTAAGGAGAGAAGAAAGCACAGTTCTTGAAATGCCCTGACACCTCGTTATAGAGCAACCCCGCTTGGTCTTTGTCTGTCGCAACAGAGATCAATTGGATAACATTCGATGCAGGGAGTCCATAGTAGGCTTGTGGATCACCCTTTGAAATCAACTTGTATGTTTCGTATGCCGCCACACAAGCAGAGATGGTCGTCTTTCCTGAACGACGCCCAACAGAAAGAATCATTTCTCGTCTTTCGTGTCCTTCCTCCACATAGTTGATGTTGCACCGACCTTCTTCATAGAGATATTGGAGATATTCCAACTCGGTCATCATTCTTGTGTTGATTCTTCTCCAATCGGACACAGGAACATTTCTGTCCGTTTCGTTGAGGGGGATACCATAGTGTGCTTTGAGGATAATCTTTTGAATGGGGAACAGCTTCATTTGCAAACCCCATTCACTTTCAATGAAAGTGATAATATCTACGACATCTCGACTTTCCCCGCCTCGAACACGACCTGCTCCCATAGCGATGTCAGCAAGACCTGCCATAGATTAGTCCTCCCCATCAATCTTCTTTTGGGCTTCTTTCATCCAATCGTCATTGATACGAGCGGCAAGTTTTGAGAAAACAACCTCTATCTGTTCTGCACGAGTTCCACTCGCCAACATTGAATCACGAAAGGTATCCATAATGAAAGTGAATACTCTCTTGAAAGAGGGTGAGTTGAGATCAACGCCTTGTGTTCCAATTTGTTCCTTTCTTTTGAGCCAAGTGTCACCAACAGCTCGGAGGGCAGAAACCCTCTTTGCTGAAACATTGGAGGTATTCTTTCCTTGTTGCTCCAACATTTGTCTTGCGTGTCCCATCGCCTCAGCTTCTTCCGCTAGTCCTTGCATAACATGGTACAAAACATCCACACTCTCAGGATCTTGTTTGATGGTATCGAGAACACCACTAGAGGCAGGAGTTGGTTGTGGTACAGATGTCGGAGGAACACTCGCCACAGGTACTTGTGGTTGTGTTGGTTGTTGTGGAACTTGTTGTACTATCTTTGGAGTAGGTTGCTTTATGAAAGTAGGCTTAGGTTTCCCATTTCTTGAAAAAGGCACATATATCTTTGGATCTTTTTGAGCGTTGAGAACATTTGGAATAGGATCTCTGTCGTCTGCTTTCGGACGACCTAAAGAACCACGCATTACAATGGGTTGTCCTACCTTATTGAATTGCAGCTCGTCATCCCACCGAACCTCATCAAGTAATCGGAACTTGATGTTCCCATCGGTGTCCATCACTTGAATCCTAGAAACATCTTTTGGGAGTGCTTGTAATACAGCTTCCTTATCTATCTTTGGCTTGTTTTCTTCTTCTGACATACCAATCTCCTATGAAATAGAGATAGCCCCAACACTCGGCAACCCACCCGTAAATTGAGTGATACCCGCAATTGGAGTATCTCCTGTGGCAACCCCACGAATGGAGTAGGATATCTTTAACTCATTGTAATCCAAACCAATTGGGGCTGTGATTGTGAGAGTCTTAGCCACAGGATCTGTTATTGTTTGAAATCCCAAAGTATTGACGGCTGTTTCTATACTACCCAAGAAATCAACGAAAGGGAGAGTGTTTGCCGCAGGACTTATATCGTTAGAGTTTTGGAACTCACCCACAAGATCTGTCGCACTTGTGTAAGCAGCGGAGTGTCCTGATCGTAGTTCGTAGTCGCCAATAATAAGATTGAAAGGAATACTGAATATTGTGAGTGTATCGTCAAACTCAATGATCGCTGTCGCCCCTGTCGGTGTTCCTGTGAGATTCCCCTTGATAGTCTTGTGCAAGCCACCGCGAGATGGTCGAGGATGTGTAGAGGGAACGGCACTTTGGAACTCAGAGATTTCTTGAAAGGTGACCGCACTACCCGAAACCGTAGCATTGATCCCACGACTAGGATCGCTAGGACTTTTGATTTGCGGGGCAATCATTGTAAATGGGGGCTTTGCGATTTTCATTTTTTATCTCCAAGTAAGTCTTTTTCTACGACCTTGTTTCAACCGAACATCATCGGCTTTCTCAACATCGTTATATCCTTGTGGAATATTTGCCTCATCTTCAACGGGCTGTTGTGTTTCGACAATAAATCTCGAAAGAGTAGAGAACTCATCTGCACCTGCCGTATCCTCAAGAATCTGATTTGGATTCGGAGGGGCAATTTCAGCTCGTAGTTCTTCTTCAAGAGTTTGTGCCGCATTTGGGTTGTTAGACAAGGCACCACTTTCAGAAAACTCTCGAACCTCTCTCATCTGTGGGTTGTCGAAAAACCGATCTGCATCTGAGGCTTGTCGTGATTGCACGAAGCCACCTCTTTGACGAAGAAGATAAACATGTTCTTCGTGCTTACTTGCCATTCCTGACAACATATCATCAAGCCCCATTGACTTTGCACCTAGATCTGTCAAATACGCATCTACATACTCAAGTTGTTCAAGGAGATATGCCTCTGAGAACAAGGCTCTTTCCTCAGGCTTAGAACCTTTGGTTGCCTCGTACCAAATATTGAGTGTGTTGTACCCATGCTCAAAGGTGTGTATGTCCGAAACAAAAACACCCTCTCCCGTAAGACCGAGTATTTTTTCCGCTAAGGAATCTGTTTCTTCTGCGACAGCTTCATATAATCTTTGATACAAGAGATGGTCGCCATAAAAAGAAGAACCCTTGCTCTCCCAATGTAGATTCTGATAATGAACATACATCGCTCGGAGAGTTGTAAGGAGATCAAACAATGTCCGACCTAATTCTGATCTGTCCTCGTCATTCAAGTACATTATTCCTCATCTCCTATGTCCATTCCACCAAAGAATAGACCACTGAGTTGTTCTACACTTGCGGTTTCATTGAATCCAAAACCATCAAGAGAGGAGTTCTGTAATCCGAAATCATTTGTGTAGGTCGTTCCAAACAAAGAAGCTGTTTGTTCCGCGTCACTTGCATCTGCCATTCGTAGCATCTCTGCTTGGTACTCAGATGGATTCTCTACGGGAATCTCGCTCGCAAGTTTCTTATTGTATTTCTGACAAATAGGTGTTCCATCTGCCAAACGATTCGCAAAGGAACAAGATTGACATCTGTCCATAGCAAGAACAAACTTGAGCTGGTTGGCTCGGTGTTTCAAAGCACCCTCGTCACAACCCTTTGAACCCGTTGGAGAGGCGTAGGCTTCTGCATCTACATAAGCAAACCCTGACAAGCCCTCGTGGGCTGCTCGAACTTGGTCAATAACTTGTTGGGCTTGTTTCAAGAAAGATGGTGCGAACTTAGTTTTCAACAATCCCGTAAGAACAGATCCTGCTGTTCCCTCTGTCATTTGTTGTCTAGTCCAACGAGCCACTTTCTGAAAGGTTCTCTCTTGTTGAGAGATTTTCTTTTGATGGTCGTTACGGACACCCGCTTGATGTTGATGTTCGATTGTTCCTTGATACTCTCTTGCTTTCTTCACTTGTGGTTGGGCAAGAGCATTGGTTTCTTTCAAGATAGGATTCAACATAGGAGAAGCAATTCGCAAGTCCTCTCGATTGAAAGATGATTTAATCATCTTTTGGAGAGATTCGCCCCTCAACCCTCGTGTAATAGCACTAGCGATTTTCTGAACTTTCTGCTCAACTTGTTCTTGATGTTTTTTCGCTTGGCGTTGTTGGATTCTCTCTTGTGCCTTATCTACCGAAGAACCTTGAGAATAGTTTGTGTAGTGGGCGGTCTGTTGTACCCCTTGATACTCGGAGGTTTCTGAAAAAGAATGATTTGAAAGGGCATCTTCTCTCTGTGCCTTTCTCTTAGCGACCTCATCCGCAACTCTCTGATATTCTCTCTCACGAGAAATATTTGTTCGATGTTCTGTCATCGCTGGGAGTTCATAATCCCCTGAACTTGCCGTAAGTCTTTTCTTCTCAGAAAGAGCTGCCAAAACTTTGTTGTGATCTCTTGTAGAAACAATCTCTTTGAGCTCTGACTTTGAAATCAACCCTGCACGATAAGATTGAACCGCTTTCTTTGCCGCTTGCTTGAACAACATTTTTTGTTCTCGCTCGTTTCGAGCATAGACCTTTCGTTCAGCTTTATCGGTTCTCTCAAATTGTTCTCTTGCCTCTTTGAGGGTGATGTGATCTGTTGGTCGGAAATCTTGAGGTCTTGTTCCTAAGTTCGCTTGCTTCTTTGGGATGTTCAAAAACCCTTGTTGGATTCTTTGTTCGTAAGAACCCTCGCTTGCCAAACGACAGCCCAATGCTTTCAACTTAGGTGCATAATGAGCGTACGCCTCTTTCCAATTGATTTCCTCTACAACTTGCATACCCATAAAGCGATCTTGAGATGCAAGTTTGCGACCCATTACGGTATCGGTATCCACAATTAGATATCTCGCTGTTCGAGCAAGTTTACGAACCTCATCTTTCCATTGTCCATTATGTAGATTTGGGTATGCACTCGCAAGGACATAGACTTTCCCATTGAGCCCTCGTTGGCTTTTTAGCCACTCAAGTTCGTCTTGGAGTCTGTATGTCATTTCTTCAAGGGAGGATTTTACAAGTCGGTCTATCTCATTTTGAGATAATTCATTGGCATAGGCACGAGCCGCCTTGTAGAGAGTTTCTTCAAGGAGTTCCTCTGAAATCTCAGGAGAAACACTTTGAACAGGTGCGATAAGTTCCTTTTGGAAATCGGCATACACACCAACATCTTCCATTTTCTCCCACGCACTTTCAAGTTCAGCGACGGGTTCTTGGAATTCAGGGAGTGCTTGGATTTCTGCGTCAGGCTCTACATCAATGAACAACATATCGGAATGTTGTTCTTCTCCCATAAAGTCAGAAAGGTCACCCAACAACAAATCGGATTCTTTTTGGAGTCCATCAGGCAAGCCTGACATTTGCTCTCCACTATCTACAAGATGTCTATGTTCTAAAACACCCAGCCCGTAGTTCAAATCGGGATAGGTGTCTATCAAACCATTGAGTCCTCTTGGAACTAACAATTCTGATGGTATCTTTGAGCTCATTTTTTCTCTCCTCGCAAGTATCTATCTACGACCTTTTGGGCTAATTTATGTTTCCAAGCCTTGAGATGAAGCTCTGCTTCTTTGGTAGCATCTTTCAAAGCCTTCTCTAGGTCGAAATCTTTAGCTCGCAAAGGCTGACCATCAATTGAGAAAACCCACACTTGGTTTTTGAAAGCACCTCTCAAGGAATGGTATCTCTCAGCACTCTCTCTCGTCAAAACTATTTTACCCAACTTAGGTCGGAAATCTACAACCTCCCAACCATAGGTGTTGAACTTTGCCTGAACACTCGGATGTAGCCATTCTTTCAACTCGTTTGCCCATTGATCAAATATGCTATTGTGGATGTCTGAAACTCGATCCCAAGAGGCTGTCTTTTTGGAAAGCAAACCTTGATCGTGTTGATCGTCCATTTCAATTTCTTGTTCCTCTGCCCACTCCTCAGGATTTTCTTTGATATCTTGGGCGTCTTGAATAATCTGTGCCACTTCTTCTTTTTCTTCAGGAGTTTCTTGACGAGAGATGGCTGCCCAATGTGGCGCGGAAATTTCATCGTATATGGTATCACTAAGAGCAGAAAGAGCTTCCACAACATTCATATATTGCTTTCGCATATCCATAATCTTTTGAATGTATCCCTTACCCCCAAGATTCCCATCAGGAGAAACATCTGCACTCTTGATCTTTGTGAAAGTGGAGTACGCACTCATAGCGTGCCCCATAGCAGCGGTGGTACTACGCAATACTTTCGCCAGCTCTTTCTTTTTCTTGGGATTGTAGTTGTAATCAGGTTGCATATTTCGTTCAGAAGGACCTTGTTTCCAAGCCCAAGAACTTGCGTCATTGGAGTTGTCCTTAACGAAACGAACCTCACCCGCTGTCCGAACCATTTTCCCTTTCGACAGATACCTATCCGCAACTCTTTTTATACTAGCCATTTTTCTCATTGTTTAATCCTGAATCTTTAAGGGAATATCGTCCTCGCCCAACATTCTCTCAATGACATAGTCCTCACCCTCTTTCTTGAAAGACCAAATGTCTTTCGTTGATTTATGAACCAAAGTGTCGGAACTTACTCGAAGAAAGTCGGAAAGGTCACCCAAAGAACTTACTCTCATCTTGTGGGATTTCTTAGATGTCTTTTCCACTTGAACCAAAAACTGTGCATTGACAGAACGGAACTCACCATCATCCCACTCAACGAACACATTGTCGTTGTGGGAGGTCACATCACCTGAAGCTGAGCGAACGGAAACGACCGTACCAAAAGAACCTTGATTGGGCATTTCGGACATAGTGAGATAAACTCCAAGATTCCCATTGAAAGCAACACGAGTTCCCTCTTTTACAGGAAGCTCCAAAGCGTGTGCCTTTCTTCCCACATCGGTCAAACCTCGCAACTTTTCAAAATCTTGTTCAATTTTTTTGGAGGACATTCTTGTTTCGACAGCATCATCAAGGAAAAAGTTCATTGATTCACTCTCGTTCCCAAAGGTCGCTTCTTTCAATAGGTTGTCCCAAAAGCCAAAATCATTTCCACTAGACATATTACACCTCACTATCTTTGTGAAAATATAGGCTTATTATCAAAAATCCATTTATTGTTTCAATACTTGGTATATAACGGAAAAAGTTTGATTGCTGGTATATGCAATCTCGAAAGATGTTGTGGTCTTATTCAACACAAAAGGATGTTCAGGAGAAATCGCTGTTGAGTCATATCCCTCAAGAAGAACCATATAAAGAGTGTTGGGGTAGGGCAACGGCAACTGCACAGTCTTGTTCATCTCATTCGTAAATGCAACCGAACCAACCACTTTATCAAGACTCAAAGTCGTTGTTGGATCACCACCCAAAGATGTATATGATGTTCCTGTGATTGTGCTATCGGTAGTTCCACTGACCGTAAGGTTCTCTGCAACACATTGAACAAGAACAATGCTTTGTGTTCCATCAATAGACAAGTCGCCTATCGTACAACTAGAAACACTCAAAGAACCTACCCCCAACAAAGATACCAAAAAATCCCCACACAGATCATTCTGTATGAAGGAATAACTAGAGGTCAATGTTGAGGGCTTGTCTAAGGTGGAGTCATAGGACAGCTCCACATTCGGAATCTCTCTTGATCCCTTAATCACAAGGTCAGCACATTGAGCTACCGAAAACTTTGCGGTAGCACTCGAACCTTGTGTATCACACCCCTCTAAAACTACTTTGTTTGCAACACTCACATACAATGCAAATGTTCCAACACCTGTTGCCTTGATGGAACAATTCTCAAAGAAAATCCCACCTGAACCTAGATTTGTTCCATCTATTCCAACAATAGATATTGCTCTTTCTGCATCCTCTGACTTTGAAACAACAATGTTTTGGATCTTAGATATGAGAGGAATCGCACCCCCCGTATCTACAATGGAAATTGTAGATGTACCAGCGACACCTGTGATCTCAACCAAGCCAAGACCAACAAGATGAACACCATCTCTCTCAATAGAAATGCTTTCGCTATACACACCTGCTGGAATCAACACCACACTTGGATTAGAGGCACTTGATGTGAGAGGTATCGCATCGAGAGCTTCTTGGATTGTGGCATATTTCTTACCAACAACAAATACCGAACTTGAACTTTCCAACCCCGCAAGATCAACAAGGGAGATTGCCGAAGAAACAATGGCATCTTGAAAGGTCATATTGCCATTGGTATCAGAAGATACAACAATAGTGTTCCCACCATTGGAATTAAATTGTATTACATCTGTTTCTAAAGGGGTTGTTTGAGGCATATCTTATCTCCTATTCAAATATCGGCTTGCCACTCTTGAAATCATCTCTTGTGGAATTCCTTGAGGCTCAATAGGATGTTGGCTATCTTTCACATGATGCCCTTCAACAATCGCTTGAGGGAAAAGAGATTCAAGAAAAGGAACATATTGGCTGAGATGGTTGTCCTCAAAAATATGAACCTCTGTTGGGTTGGGTGCTTTTTTCTCAATGTCCAAAAAGACTTTTTTCTTGTACGAGGCAGCATCTACTCCGGGATTGAAATAGACACCATCAAAGGACAGTCCTTTTGATTTGAGCATTTGCAAGATTCTTTTCTTAGTGGAAGAAACCCTTGCTGTCACAAGAAAGACCAACGAGTCGGAGTCCGAAAGGGCTTTCTTTGCTTCTTTGGTCACCCAAGAAATCCAATGCTTATTTGTGGGTTTCTCAGGAATGACAGGGGGTGACAATGAGATAGGATCACTGTGCCAAGAGAAAGGTCTTGTGTCTTTCCACCAGCTCGGAGTTATCTCAGGAGTTCTCATCAAAGTTCCATCAAAATCAAAAATATATATTTTCATTTAGAGCCCCCTAGTTGAACAACGCATATCGAATTGTTCCTGTGTATGTTGTTGAACTTTTCACAACAAAAGATGTCGTTGTCTTTGACACCACTCGGAACATAACGAAATCGGTTGAATCCAAAAGGATTTGATATTCGGTATTTGCCATCGCCTCAGGGAGATCTACGGTCACCGATGTTTCTGCCGCAAACTCTATCTCGCCATTGATTCGAGAATTAATAGAGAGTAAATCACGAACCACAACCATCGCATCTGAAATATCCGAAATGACCTCTTGAGGGAGGGCTGACATTGAATCCACAACCAAACCTGCGGGATTCTGAATGTTTCGGACACTAAGATTGCCACTTGTGTCTGCACTTATCGTAAAGTAATAAGTGTCATTTGAAGATGTGACTGACTTGTAGATGAACTCTGATCTTATTCTTTGTGATGCCATTTACCACACTCCTGATGTTTCAAAGCCACGATCTGAGAGCCACTTGTCGAGGGCAATCATTCCCTCTTTGTTTTCCGACCAAATCTCAAAACAATCAAATCGTTCTGAAACCCCCAAATCCGTTATTGGAGGTACTCCCGATAGGAACACTCTCCCATCTCGAAAACTACGGAGCAAAGAGGGTACGCGATTCACATCTTTCGCACCATAATAGACAATCAATCTATGTTCAGCTCGGATGTGCTTCATTACCCAACGATATGCCAATCGTTTCGTCATTATGATTTTGTTTTCTTCGTTCGACAAAAGAAACCCCCATTGTTCTATGAACTTATATAGACAAACTAATGAATGATATAGCAGTCTTGAGGCGTCGATGGTCGTTGTACCTCTCGTAAAATGTTTAAGTTGTCGGATAGAATCTCAAACATTTTCAAGATTTCTTCTAACTCAGGATAGGATCGAAGTGCCTTTATTGATCTCAGAAACCGATGTCGAATCAAACCTTGTGACACATTCAACTCTTTGGCGACCTCACTCTGACAAGTTGTTTCGTGCATAAGAACCATTATCTCAACATCAATTGGATCTTTGAACTTACCTTGCAAGATTTCTCTCAAGTCATCCGAAGAAATATCAGGGAGTGCCAAAAGATATTTCAATCGGTCGGCGGCTCTTTGGAGTCTGTAACATACGGTCGGTTGAGTCACACAAAAGAGTGCCGCGATATCTGTTTGTCGCATCCTCTTAAAAAAATACAGCTCAATGAAATCTGCCTCTCTTGGAGGCAACTTATCAAGGCTGTCCTTTATTCGATCTACTTTCTCTAAGGTTTCCTCATCCATTTCTTCCGAAATGGAAATACCCAACTCAGAAAAGCCATCTTCATTTGAGAACCGACTCTCTAACTCGTGAGAATCAATTAGTTTATGTCCTGACCACCACATCATTCCTCCAATTCTTGAGAATCTATGGGATCAACACATAAGCCATTCACTCGAACAATAGCGTGGATAGATCGCATAGAAAGACTAATAATTATGTCGTCCCCATCTCGGTCAAGAACTGTTCCCTCTAAAAAAGAAAAAAGTCCTGTGCGAACACGAACCTCCATACCCTCAATCAAGTCTTGGCTTACCTCTCTACGAATCGAATTACGAATACCCTCAATGGCATCATCACCCACACAGGCTAATGTTCGCATCCCTTTTGTTTTCCCTGTCACAGATATAACAGAACGAACAAAGGGAGTATCTTCTAATCGAAAATAATAGTGTTCATTTAAGCCTGCACCCACAAAGGCGTACCCTTGCATACCGTCAATGCGAACCAACTTGTCGCCTCTTGTGTATGTTTGAATGGGGATAAAGATAGGAAAAGATGATTCAACTAGGAGCTCGCTACGCAATATCTTTTCTAGGATGCCCTCTCGCGCCCTAGATTCTCCTACGGGTGAAAGTTCCAAAACCACCCAAGTTTGTTGATCTCTTTTGTCCATATTCTTGTTCCAACTCCTGATAACGAGCATGAACAAAAGCAATAAAAACCTCAGATGATAATCCGTTACTAGGAATTACGCTGGGCGTTTCTTCCGTAGGTTTTTTTATTGCCCTTGCTTCTCGATAAACCCCATTTATTGTTGCGGGTTGTTGTTGGTACATTACCGAACTTTCTTTTTTGTGTTCCGATTTTTTTTGATTTGCTGCTATGTTTTGGATCGGAGAGGTGACTATGGTTTGTGCTTGTGTTTGTATGGGGGCTTGTCCAAAATGATAATTAGACAAGTCACATAATAACATATTATGTGAAGGGTTATGGGGATGGGACAATAAAGATTGAACCAATGCAATCAATTGTTGCCCTTGCTTGGAGATAACATCAATTTTATCTTTTTCCAAATAGACAGGGATTCGAGCAACCCCTATGGACTGACGATAAGATAAAAGTGCCAATTTGGAAAGCATTTCATAGCAAGAAGCGGGAGAGGCGATCACTCGCAAAGCATCAAAATTCTCCATAACTTTCGCAAAGTCGGATCGTAGGTTCTCAAGGATCGACAGACAACGAATTTGAACATCAAGTCGGAGATACTCTTTGACCGCTGGCATATCCACTTTACCCAAAGACGAAATACCCTGTAAGGATTTGAGAGAATCACGAACATGACAAGAACAATACTCTGAGATGGCTACGAGAGCGTCATAGTCATACTCAATATTCTCTTGTTCGCACACATAGACAAGTCGGTCAGCGATGTCTTGTGGAGTAGGAACACGAATAACAAAGGCAGGAGCACATCTTGAAAAGATGGTCTTACGCATTTTCTCAGGTTCGGTGGTACAGAAAATACACACAAGTCGTTTGTTCTGAGAGCCAACCTCTGTGTCCTCCATTGGTTTCAACAAACCATCGAGGGCTTGTCTTGATAACTCGTGTGCCTCGTCAAAGAGATAGATTCTTCTTCTTCCCGTTACGGTCGCATACTCAAGTTGTTCAACGATTTCTTTGATGTCACTCTTTCCTGAGTTTGTCGCCGCATCAATCTCAATGAAACACTCCGAGCTCCCATTCTCTAGGATAGACAAACAAGAAGAACATTGATCGCAAGGATTCCCCTCAGAGGGGTTTTCACAGAGCAAGGCTCGTGCAAGTATTCTCCCTAGTGTGGTCTTACCTGTACCATGTTGCCCACAGAAAACATACGATTGATGAAAGCCTGAACCCGTAGAAACAATCCTACGAAGAACCTCCACACTTGATTGTTGCCCTATGACAGCAGAATAATCGTTTGGTCTATATTTGGTATCGAAAGCCATATCTGTTTCTCCTTGTTTGCTGAATATACCGAAATAGGACTCGGTTTTGTTCGGTGAGCAAAAAAAAGGTGAGCAAGAATATCGCCCACCTTTACACCCTTTTGGATTTGAAAGGATTACCCTAGAATATTATCCTCTGTAATCTTCCCATCTTCTTCTTCAACCTTATCTTCTTCCTTTGGTCGCCAATCACCATGTCGTTCGTACTCGCCATAGTAATACCCAATGTCAGGTGGGGCGATAAAGTACTTGACCTCTCCGCTCTTTGGATCTTCTTCCACTTGAAAAGAACATAGGTGATGATCAAGGAGAGCTGTTCTCTCATCATCAGAGAGTAATGTCCATTCATCAGCGGCAAGTTCAATAATGAACTTGTAATCCACATCGGCAAGAATGTTCAGAATCGCAGGGGCTTTCTTGCTAGTTCCAAGAATGACCTTGCCTCCTTTTTTTGTTGCCTTTTCTCGAAAGAGGACAACAATCTCATCTACAACAAGAATGAGATCGGGGTGATGGTTAGCGACAAGGCTCTTGACCTTGTCTTGGATTTCTGTAGCGGCTTTCCAAATTTCTGTTGCCATAGTATTCTCCTATTTAGGATGGGGGGTTAAAAATTATTCTTCACTTTCATTTTCATCTATCCAATCTTCTTCAAAGTGGTCTCGTAAAACCTCTAGGCAAGATTGAGATAATGATTTTTTGGTCTTTTCTGCGTATTCGTTAATTTCTTCTCGGTGTTCTCTAACCCATGCGAGTGCTTGCATATAGGTCAAGTCGAACTCCTTTTGAACTTTTTTGGCTAAGTAGTCTTTCGACATATTATCTCCTTTGGTTTCCATACATACCCATTTCCCAAACAAAGCAGATCGAAACATCTACAAATAAGTCGAAAAGGATCGTTCGACCGCAGGATAGCCCCCTTGTTCCCATATCTCATTTGGG
>Ga0255768_10004000_pt1 | contig 14518 bp, 12 predicted proteins | sample 071ome_33_FD_179983 | JGI IMG/M metagenome (GOLD analysis project Ga0255768, IMG submission 179983) | Coastal salt marsh microbial communities from the Groves Creek Marsh, Skidaway Island, Georgia - 071412AT metaG (version 2) | ecosystem: Environmental > Aquatic > Marine > Intertidal zone >...
TTGCTGACCAGCCATTGATTCCACAAACTGCTCAGCTTCCACCCGCATGCCAGTTTCAATTTCTTTACGTTCTCGATTCAACGAATCTAAATGCGCAGCGAGCTGAAGCGCTTTCTGAGGATCATCGCTCAACAGACACTCAATACCTTCCGACATATCATCTAACCGTCCAGCGGCATTAATTCTCGGTCCAATTGCAAATCCGATATCAGTACTGGTTAAATTCTTAGGTAAACGTTTAGCTACATTTAACAGTGCATAAATACCGGCACATGCCTTCCCAGCTCGAATGCGCTCCAAACCCATCGCCACTAAAATTCGGTTATTGGAATCCAGAGGCACCAGATCAGAAACAGTACCGACAGCAACTAAATCCAGAAACACCGCCATATTGGGCTCAGGTATCTGTTGAGATACAAACCAATCTATTTCCCTAAGCCGTTTCCGAAGCGCCAGCATGGTATAGAAGGCTACGCCAACACCCGCCAACGCCTTACTTTCGAAGGAGCAATCCGGCTGATTTGGATTTACGATGGCCGCAGCATCGGGCAATTCATCGCCAGCCAGATGGTGATCAGTAACTAACACCTGAATTCCTAATCGATTTGCCTCTGTGACACCCTCAATGGAAGAAATGCCATTATCCACCGTCATAATCACATCTGGCTGATACTTAGACGCTTCCCTGACAATCTCAGGTGATAAACCATAGCCATATTCAAAACGGTTCGGCACCAAATAACCAACATGCCCTGCACCAAACGTACGTAAACAGCGAACACTCAATGCCGTACTTGTGGCGCCATCTGCGTCAAAGTCACCCACGATAAGAACACGTTTCTTTTGGATCACGGCATCTGCCAGCAAACTGGCGGCCTGCTCAATGCCCTTCATTCCTGTAGGAGGCAAGAGTTTGGATAGACTAAACTCCATTTCCTCCGAGGAAGTAACCCCACGAGCCAAAAGCAATCGCTGGAGCAAAGGGGAATAACCTTGAAGCGTATGATCCTGATCCGAGATACTGCGCTGTTGAATGATCATAAAAACCGAAAGCCCCGAATAACCACTGAATAAAATCAAAAAAGCCCAACTACTCTAGGTAAGTAGCTGGGCTTTTTGAAGTAAGAGAAATCTATTTAAGTAGGATTACTTAAGGATTTCTTTTACTTGAAGGTATTTTCTGCAATGAATGCCTGAACCTTTTCAAGTTCTGCAGGAAGAACCGTCAAACGCTCTTCACGATCCATCAAATCTGTTAAATGATGTGGCAATGCTGGCATTTCATAACCTGCACGCTTCACTGCATCTTCAAACTTAACCGGATGTGCCGTGCCCAAAGTAATCATTGGAATTCGAGGGTTACGACGGCATTCACGAGCGGCTTTAACACCGATAGCTGTATGAGGATCTAGCAGATAACCTGTCTCGTTGTACACTTCCTGCATTGTTTTAACTGTAGTGTCTTCATCTACACCCAAGCTATCGAACAACTCACGAGCTTTCGCAAGCTTAGCCTCATCCAAAGAAACCACATCTTCTTTAGCATTCATCTTCGCCATAAGTTCAGCCAGATCTGAACCATTGCGATCGTAAAGATCAAACAACAGACGCTCAAAGTTCGAAGAAACGGCAATGTCCATAGAAGGCGTAATGGTGTGCTGCAGCGGACGTACTTCGTATTGATTCTTACTCATCAAACGGTGTAATACATCGTTGCTGTTGGTAGCAATAATTAGCTGCTCGATTGGTAAGCCCATCTTCTTAGCCATATAACCAGCAAAGATGTCACCAAAGTTACCCGTCGGTACAGAGTAAGCCATCGGGCGAACCGGACCACCCAGGTTCAGTGCAGAATAGAAATAGTAAACGATCTGAGACATGATGCGTGCCCAGTTAATACTATTTACTGCAACCAACTTACGCTCGCCACGCAAGAAGGCCTGATCACCAAAACTGGCTTTAACCATATCCTGTGCTTGGTCAAAGTTACCTTCGATCGCGATGTTATAGATGTTATCGCCTTTAACCGTAGTCATCTGACGACGTTGTACATCAGACACTTTGCCATTCGGATGAAGAATGAAGATATCAACATTCTTACACGCTTTAGTCCCTTCAATCGCAGCAGAACCAGTATCACCAGACGTTGCACCCATGATCACAACTTTCTCATGACGACGTTCTAAAACATAATCAAGAAGACGACCCAGCATCTGCAATGCAAAGTCTTTAAATGCCAACGTTGGACCGTGGAAAAGCTCAAGTACATACTCGTTATGATCAATCTGCTGTACAGGTGCTACCGCCTTGTGGCCAAAGCTGTTGTACACTTCATTAATCATGGTTTGAAGAGATTCACTGTCTACAGAACCTTCTACAAACGGGTAAATAACTTTATGAGCAAGCTCGGTATAAGAAAGATCACGCCAGGATTCAATCTCTTCCAAAGAGAACTGAGGTACTTCTTTTGGAACATATAAACCGCCATCGGAAGCCAATCCAGTCAGCAGTACATCTTCGAAAGTTAACTCAGGCGCGTTGCCACGAGTTGAGATATATTTCATCGCCATGATGTTTAAAAACCTAATTTAGAATCGTCTAATAATCTTTGTCTATATAAGACTCTGAAATTATTCAGAGTGTTCTGCTCGAATACGTGACACTTTGCCAGCCACATCATCCAGAGCTTCAATTTCAGCAATCGCTTCATTCATTACCTGTTCTTTAACTTCATGAGTTAACAGAACCACGGTTGCATTTGCTGCATCGCCTTTTGCTTCCTTCTGAACCATTGCTTCGATACTGATATCACGATCACTTAAAATCTGAGTCAGCTTCGCCATGACACCAGCATGATCACTTACAGCCATACGCAAGTAATATGAGGTTTCAACGTTTTCAATTGGCAACACATCAAGATCTTTAATGCTCTCGGGACGGAAGCCCAAATGAGCAGGACGAACCTCCAGGTTGGCATCGAACGTACGAGCGATATCAACAATGTCTGCAATTACAGCTGAAGCCGTTGGCTCAGAACCCGCACCCGGACCATAGTACATAGTGTCGCCTACACCATCACCATGAACAGCGACAGCATTCATCACACCATCAACCTTCGCGATCAGTTTGGATTCATGAATAAGAGTTGGGTGAACACGCAGTTCCACACCTTCAGCAGTCAACTTAGCAATGCCTAGATGCTTGATACGGTAACCAAGTTCTTCAGCATATTTAACATCTTCAGGTGTTACTTTACTGATACCTTCGGTGTAAGCTTTTTCAAATTGAAGCGGAACTCCGAACGCGATAGAAGCAAGAATCGTCAGTTTATGAGCCGCATCAATACCTTCAACATCAAAGGTTGGATCTGCTTCAGCATAACCAAGCTCTTGGGCTTCTTTCAAAACGTCAGCAAAGTCACGACCCTTCTGACTCATTTCAGTCAAAATGAAGTTGCCTGTACCATTAATAATGCCAGATAGCTGATCGATCTGATTTGCAGCAAGACCTTCACGAATCGCTTTAATGATTGGAATACCACCTGCGACACCGGCTTCATAAGCAACGGTTACACCTTTTTTCTCTGCCGCAGCAAAGATTTCATTTCCGTGTACCGCAATCAACGCTTTGTTAGCAGTAACAATGTGCTTACCGTTTTCAATGGCCGTAAGCACAAGCTCTCTGGCTACGTCGTAACCACCAATCAGCTCAACTAATACGTCAACCTCAGGATTCTTGGCAACTTGAAAGATATCGTCAGTAACGCTAACACCAGTTAGATCACAAGTTGGATTTGCGTGACGCGCACCCACCTGAGTTACAACAATCTCTCGGCCAATACGACCTGAAATAGTCTCTGCATTACGCTTAAGAATATTAAACGTACCACCACCAACGGTGCCTAACCCACAAATTCCTACGCTAACCGGTTTCAAAACGTTACTCCGTTTTCTTATTATCCAGATATAAAGAGGCGGTCATTCTACATGAATTCACTGATCAGTTGAAACAACCTCCCATATCTAGAAACGAAAAAACCTCTTGGAAACATAAGAAAAGTTTCAAATCACTTTCCTACGCCCCCAAGAGGTTTATCTTTATTAAGAAATTGGAGTTATTGTTGGATGACTAGGGTATAAAACTATTGTCCCTCTTCCAAAACAGCTTCATTTAGCACTTCACCGATTGGCTTGCCTAACAAATATAGCTGCTGAATTTTCTCTGGCAGCTCGACAACCTTACGAGCTTTCACATCCATCCAACCTACAACTACCTGATGTTGCGCAGCAAGTTCACCATTAGGCTTATAAACCTTATTAACAATACACACAGACTTCTTTGAGCCTGTTGGTTCGCCCGTTTCTACGGTGACTTTTACTTCCTCGCCCATGAACACTTCACGAAAATACTCCGTTTGCTCTTTGAACAGAACCGGGCCGATTCCCTGTTGCTTGAACCATTGCGGCGTCATTCCGATAGCGCTTAAAAAACCGATACGTGTGTGAGCGCATAAATCAGAATAGGCACTGTGTCTCATGTGTTGATTGGCATCACAATCCGCCCAACGAATCTCGATCGTCTTTTCATACAAAGCGTCTGACATGGTTAGTTCCTATTTGATGTTGAATGATCCGATCATTCTCCATCAAGACAAGACATTAATGAAATTCATTATAGAAATACTCATTATGATTTATAATCATGCAAATTAAACTTCACTACCAAGACAAGCATGAACCTCAAATCCCTAAAACAGTTCGATCTCAATACGCTAGTCACTCTGAAAGTACTGCTGGACGAAAAACATGTGACTCATGCATCTGATAAATTGAACCTTACCCAGTCCGCGGTTAGCCGAACCTTATCAAAGCTGAGAAATTCATTGGATGACCCTATTCTAGTGAAATCAGGAAAACATCTGGTCTTAACACCAAAAGCCGAACGACTTCAGCCTCTACTGGAATCGATTCTTCAGCAAATCTCCAACCTACTTGAACCTGAAGACTTTGATCCCTCTAAACACAGCGGCACGATTCGACTGGCTACCACCGACTATGGAACCCATACCTTATTACCGCGCCTGGTTCCTCTGCTCGAAGACGCAGCACCTAATGTTCAACTTTCTGCTGTGGACTGGCCTTCAAACCTACTCATCGATCTTGAGCAAAACAAAGTAGATTTGATCATTGGCGGCACCAAGACACCACCCCAGGATATCTTTCAACGTGTGGTCGCGCATGATCAGTTTCAAGCGTTAGTCAGAAAAGACCACCCCTTTGCCTCAGGGATCACGCTTGATGATTATTTATCCCTAAGCCACATCATGATCAGCCCTTCAGGACGAGGAGGTAGCGCCATCGATGAAATTCTGGCAACCGAAGGACTGAAGCGTAATATTGCAGTCCGGGTACCCCACTTTTTTGCCGCACTGGAGATTATTGCAAACACCAATTACATGATCCTGCTGCCAAGCCACTTCATTCGACGCTATGCCGATCCAGAGAAATTCACCACACTGGAGATTCCCTTCGACATCCCCTCTATGGAGATATCCATGTTCTGGCATGCAAGAATGCATCATGACCCATTACACAAATGGTTCAGGAACTTTGTCTTTGAAAGCATTTATGAGAAACACCTGGAAAAGAACGCCAAGCGATTACTGGAAAGATAAGAATTAAGAAACTCTAAATACAGATAAAGAAGCAGCCAGAATTAACCGACTGCTTCTTTTATATCAAACCTAAACTATTTCAGTTTTAGGCTTTTCCTGAGGTACGCCTAACGGGCTATTTTTAACACCTGCTTTTGGTTTTCTAAAGCTCCGAATCCAATTCGAGGTGTTATCTCCTAGCACCAACAGACATGGCGTGAGCAATAAGGTAAGAATGGTCGCAAAGGATAAGCCTCCCGCGATCGAACTTGATAGCTGGGTCCACCATTGCGTTGATGGCGCACCAAAAGCCACATAGCGATTGACCAAATCAATATTCATAGAGAATACCATTGGCATCAAACCAAGCACTGTCGTAAAAGCGGTCAAGAAAACAGGTCGCAAACGCAACATACCCGTCTGCAATGCAGCATCGTACGCTGAATACCCCGCATTGCGATATTGATTGTAGGTATCAATCAAAACGATATTGTTATTCACCACGATACCGGCCAAAGCAATAATCCCTAAGCCGCACATTACGATACCGAAAGGCTGGTTAGTCACCAGTAAACCAAGTACGACACCGGCAGATGACAAAACAATAGCACTTAACACCAGAGCACTTTGATAGAAGCTATTGAATTGAGTCACCAAAATTAACAGCATGAGTACAATGGCGATAACAAAGGCATTCGCCAGAAACTCACCCGTTTCCTTAGCATCTTCATCTTCACCTTTGAACTTCACTCGTACATCAGCCGGGAAGGTCTTATCTTTCAACAGCGCTTGAAGCTCAACCAACTTGTCACTGACCAGCACCCCTTCAATCACATCCGCCTGAACAGTAATAGCTCGGCGACTGTCTACTCGAGTTAAATTACCCACCTTCGGATCTGGCTCAAGGGTCAAGAAGTTACCCAAGGCAATCATGCCCCGATCAGTACGAACGCGAATCTGCTCAAACTGCTCCAGATTTCTGGATTCAAGCGGGTAACGGACACGAATATCCAGCTCATCATCACTGTCATTAGGTCGATAACCCGCCACATTGATGCCGGTCGTCACCAACTGAACTGCACCACCAACCAAAGTAACATCTGCCCCATTCTGAGCCGCCATTTCTCGATCAAGATTTAACTTCCAATCGATGCCAGGCAAAGGTCTGTTATCTTCAATGTCTTTCATGCCATCCATGGAAGTCAGTGCCGCCACAATGGCCTCAACCGTTTCGTTGATACTCTCGTTATACCAACCCGACACCTGAAGCTGAATAGGTTTACCACCTGAAGGCCCGTCATCCTGTTTACGATATTCAAGAATAACTCCGGCAATGTCACTGGTTCGTTGCTCCATGATATTCATTAAGTACGAAGCCTTAGGGCGATCCTGCCAATCAATAAATCTAAATTGCAAAGCACCAATGGTGTCATCAGGCATTTCATTGGCTGGCTGATTGAACGAACGTGCATAAACATTCATCAATTCAGGCATACCGACAATGCGCTGCTCGACCTGTCGAACCAGAGCATCTTTCTCATAGATGGATAAGTCACCACGCGCACGAATCAAGACTTGTGCAGAATCAGGCTCGACATCCGGGAAGAATTCAGCACCTTTACCGAACTTGAAGTAGGATGCATAGGCGGTTATCACCAAAATCATCACCAGCAAAAAGAAACGCCCAGGCATCTTCAACAAAGCACCCAACAAGCGGCCGTATGCCTTGGTAATGGCAGCAGGTTCGGAATCCGACATGGTCACATTAGATAATGCACGCTTACGACTCAAGAGTGCACCAATCACAGGAAGAATGATCAACGCCATCATTGTCGAAGCAATTAAGCTAATTATCACCGTAGCCGGCAGGTATTTCATGAACTGCCCCATCACGCCAGGCCAGGCAAGTAACGGCAAGAAAACTACCAGGGTGGTTGCTGCGGAGGCGATTACAGGCCAAGCCATACGAGTAGTCGCAGCGGCATACGCAGCCTTCGGAGACTCGCCTTCCTGCAACTTACGATCAGCTAACTCAGCAACCACGATCGCGCCATCCACCAGCATACCCACAACCAGAATCAAGCTAAACAACACCACAATATTTAAGGTAAAGCCGATGGAATTGATAACAAGCAAGGCGGTTAGGAAAGAACCAGGAATAACCAGACCAACAATAACAGAAGACCGGAACCCCATGGCGGCAATAATAACGATCATCACCAACACAATGGCACTGAGAACATTATTGAATAAGTCTGTGAGCATTTCTTCAATCTGCTCAGACTTATCAAGGATATAAGACACTTCAACCTCGGCAGGCCAGAACTCACGTTTTTCATGAATAATGGCGCGAATCTCATCAAGCGTACCAATAATATTGGCTCCAATACGCTTTTTAACTTCAAGTGCAAAGGCTGGCTGACCATTAACACGTGCGAAGCCTTCCGGGTCTTTAAAGGTTCGTCTTACTTGAGCGACATCGCCAATTTTCACTACACGCCCTTCGTGCACCTTAACCGGCAATTCCAATAAATCCATTGGATCTTCAATAACCCCTGGCACCTTCATTACCATTCGGCCAGTTCCAGTATCTAATGCACCTGCCGCAACCAACTGGTTATTTCGCCCTACAATGTTGACTACTTCTTCGAGATTAACGTTGTAGGTTTCAAGGATGACCGGATCAACCAGAACTTCCAGCATCTCTTCACGATCACCACCAATTTCAACTTCCAGCACGCCACCCAGAGCTTCAATATCATCACGCAGATCTTTAGCAATCATCAGCAGTTGACGCTCAGGCACAGGTCCGGATAAACCAATCGACATCACTGGGAATAATGCCACGTTGACTTCATGAACTTCAGGTTCTTCGGCTCCATCAGGTAGTTCCACCTTGGCCAGATCCACCTTCTCACGAACATCCTGAAGTGCGACCTTACTGTCAAAACCCGCATCAAATTCCAAAGAAACTGACGCATGCCCCTCACTGGCAATGGCCGTCATTTCTTTCACACCTTCAATGCCTTTCAACTCTGATTCCATTGGTCGAACCAACAGACGCTCGGCATCCTCAGGAGAAATCCCATCATAAATCATCGAAACATAGATGATAGGCACAGTTACATCAGGTTCAGACTCTTTCGGCATACTGTTTAATGCCACAACGCCACTGATGATCAGGAAGAAGAAAATTACCATCACTGAGCGATTTTTCTGGAGCGCATACTCGATGAGTTTGCCCATAACTAAACTCCTGTCGACTCAGATTCAGTATTAATATTACTCTGATCAGAAGTAACAGCTGCCTGTTCGGAATTGAATTCCATCACTTCAACTTCCTGACCTTCCAACACAAAGCCATGCCCCATGGTGATAACCCTGGAAACTTGAGGAAGACCGGTCAACCAAATGCCATTTGATTCACTCTGCAGAACTTTGACTGGATAAGAAGTCACTTTGTTTTCTGCATTAACCGTTTTAACAGACAAACTGCCGTCTGCACCTAGGCTAATGACCGATGGTGAAAGAAAATGAGCGACCTGCTGCCCTGTCACAATTTCAGCACTGACACTGGAACCTAACAATTTGATCTGATCTTCAGGCACAATGGTCACTTCGACCTTAAAGGCACGAGTCTCAACATTTGCCTGAGGAGCAACATAACTGATGACACCGGTTAACAAATCATCATTCACAAGCCTGGTAGTCACAAGCTGACCGTTTTGCAGAGCATCCGCTTTTTGCTGTGGAACCCAACCGGTCATTTTCAGCGTCGATACATCCAAAAGACGCGCTAATTGATCACCACTTTGAACATAATCACCCACCTCTACAAAACGATCATCGATAATCCCGGAAAATGGCGCACGCACTTGAGTATGGTCAATCTCATTCTTAATCTGACTCAACTGAGCTTTGGCCGCTGCATAGTCAGCCTCGTCTTGTTTCAACTGACTTGAAGACAACAATCCGCGCTTAAATAGTTTTCTGTTTGCTTCCAGATCACTTTCAGCTTTAAGCAACTCAGCCTTAGCCCCTTCAAGACGTGCCCCTCTATCGTCCAAAGCGATAGCAAGTATGGATTGCCCTACTTTCGCCGTATCGGATTTATCAATATCAATTTCGGAGACGCGACCATGTGTTTCCGCTCTTAACGTCACTGAACGAGAAGGCAACAGCTCACCTTGAATCTTAATGATAGTATCGACAGATTGAGCTTCTACCTGCTCCACCTGTACCTTCATCATCGATGATGCCTCATCACTGCCAACTACTTGCTCCACTTGGCGCTCCGGACCCGACAGAACCCATGCCAACAACCCTATAGATAGGGCGATAGCCACCCACATAGATTTATTCATAATTCCCCCTAATACTTCGTGCCTGTGTTACTTATGCTTTTATTTGTCGTGTTTTTTTATATATTTTTATTTATTGAATCTACTGGACTTCGTGCCAATGCATTGATCATAAAACCAGTTAAGACCTCAACAAACTGCTCTTCATTCAGCTCGGAAAAGTCTGTGTAGGAATCATTCATCATCATAGAAATTGCGCCTTCAAAGGTAGCTTCCAAACCAATCATCAAATGAATGATAGGCTGATCCTGAATCACACCTTCGTCAATACCCGCTTGAAGAATCTCACCAAAGAACAGCTCAAAGCGCTGATCCATATGTTCATATTCTTTGCAGTGCTGCTCAGATATACGTCGTTTAAAATCAGACCGCTTACAAAAACTACTAAGCTTTGCACAGACGTTATTTTGCTGATAAAACTTAAAGGATTCTGAAATGGCTTCACGCATAAAGGCCAATACACCCTGACCTTTGCTGATCCCTTCAAACACCCCCATTAATTGCTCATGAAAATCCAAAGCAACACGTGCATAAATATCTTCTTTGCTGGAGAAATGTTTATAGACCGTTCCCTTACCAATATCAGCTTCCTGAGCAATTTGTGCGACAGTAACCTGTTCCCAGTCCTCACCTTCAAATAAGCGAACTGCAGATTTTAGAATCTCTTCTTCCCTTCGCTGAAATTCACGTTCTTTTCTGGATAAACTGGCTGTTTTTTCTTCAGTCATAAACTCATTGCCGACAATTTTTAAAGTGATCAAATATTAACCGATACAAATCACCCCGTAAATGACCAACAGTCATTTTATGACCAAGAGTCACATTTGTTACATTTCCAAAAAAAAAGACCAGATAAACTGATCTCTTCCATTCAAACGACTTCTGGCTTATTTGCTGTTTAATTAATTCCTAAACGCTGAGCCAATTGAGCCGCAGGTACATAACCACGAATCAACTCACCTGATTCCAGTACAAGATTAGGTGTTGAATTCACCCCCACCTGCTGCCCCAAAAGGTATTGATCCTGAACCGGGTTGGCACAGGTTTTAGACGAGACAGGCTTACGTTGCTTTGCCTTATCCATACTCGCGTTCTTATCTTCTGAACACCACACAGAAACATACTTATTATAAGAACCTGAACCTACGCCAGCCCTTGGGAAAGCCATGTAGCTTACCGAAATACCCAACTCATTTAATTCAGGAATTTCCTGATGGAATTTCCGACAATAACCACAATCGATATCAGTAAACACAGTGAGTTTGGCTTTTTCTTTACCTTTCGCCGGGTAAGAAATCAGTTGATCCTGCTTCACAGCCAACAATGCTTTTGCGCGCACGCCATTCATCTGTTCCTCTGTAACATTGGCTAGACCTTTAGCGCCAATACGGTACAGGTCACCAGCAATAAAATGCTCACCATCTTCAGACATATAAATTATGCCATTACCAACAACTTCGACAGCGTATAAGCCCGGAACAGGACTTTCTGAGACAGACTCAATTTGAGCTTGAGGAACGGCTTGTTTGAATTTAGCGGTAATGTCTTTTTGATCTGTTTCAGCGTAGGCAGAAGCCACGAAGCCAAAACAAAGTAACATCGTTAAGCTTTGCTTTAGCGACTTAATTTTATTCATTGAAAGATCCATTTACTGTGGTTAACTTGAATTTAAGTAATGCTATACCCTATCAGACTTACAAGAGCAGGAATAGTTCCAAACATCTGTTCACTAACCTCTCGGATGATGCTGCTGGTGCAGTTGATTCAGCCTTTGATTCGCCACATGCGTATAAATCTGGGTCGTTGATAAATCACTATGTCCCAGCAACATCTGGACTACCCTTAAATCCGCACCATGATTCAACAGATGCGTTGCAAAGGCATGACGTAAAGTATGAGGTGATAGATGTTTAGTAATGCCAGCTTCAATGGCATAGCGCTTAATACGATGCCAGAAGGTCTGCCTGGTCATTGGTCGCCCCTGCTGACTTGGAAAGATGATCGACTCAGAAAGATCAGGCAGTAAATCACCTCGCGCTTCTTTTAGATAGCGTTCGATCCAATCCATCGACTCCTCTCCCAGCGGAACCAAACGCTCCTTATTCCCTTTACCTGTTACCCGAACCAAACCCTGTCGAAGATTCATTTGTTCAAGACGTAAGTTCACCAGCTCAGTAACTCGCAAGCCCGTTGCATACAACACCTCAAGCATGGTTCGATCTCGCATACCCAGAGTGGTTTTAACATCAGGTGCGTCCAACAGATTATTCACTTCCTCTTCCGTCAGAGAATCAGGAATTGGCCTTCCCAGCTTAGGGCTTTCTAGGTTTTGTGTAGGATCTTCGGTGATTCGATTCTCACGAATCAGATAACGATAGAAACTTCTGAGACACGACATCATACGTGCTGTTGAGCGGGCTTTATAACCTGCCCTCATTCGGCTACCAAGATAATCCATTAGGTCTATTCGATCGACTTCGAGTAAGTTCTTATTAAGCTTTTCAATAAACTCAGCTAAGCCTCTAAGATCTCGACGATACGCATCCAGAGAATTATCACTTAAACCTTTTTCCAACCATAAAGCATCTAAATAATTGGAAACCAATAAATCATTCTCTGAATTCATGGAATTATCACTTTGCTACTAAAACAACAGACATAAAAAAAGACAGTCATCAGACTGCCTTTTTTTAGTTTCAGGTTCAACCCTTGATGAGTTGAACCTGTAGCTAGCGTATTTAAGAGAGAGTTACACTTTCTCTTTAATACGTGCTGCCTTACCTTGAAGCTCACGCAAGTAGTATAGCTTAGCTTGACGAACGTCACCACGACGCTTCACTTCAACGCTGTCTACTAGTGGGCTGTAAGACTGGAAAGTACGCTCAACGCCAACACCGTGAGAAATCTTACGTACAGTGAACGCAGAGTTCAAACCACGGTTACGCTTACCGATAACAACACCTTCAAATGCCTGAAGACGCTCACGGTTACCTTCTTTAACTTTTACCTGAACTACTACAGTGTCGCCTGGGCCAAACGCTGGTAGTTCTTTGCTCATTTGCTCGTTTTCAATTTGTTGAATAATTGGGTTCTTGCCACTCATGACATAACTCCTACTTACTCGCGGCCGGGTTCTTCCGACTCACGTACAAACTCTTCTAATAACGCCTGCTGTTCTTTATCCAGCTCTTGCTGGTCCAGTAACTCAGGCCGCCTTTGCCATGTCCTGCCAAGTGCTTGCTTTAAGCGCCACTTGCGGATGGCTTCGTGATTTCCACTAAGTAATACATCCGGTACTGTCAGACCGTTAATTTCTTCCGGCCTTGTGTAGTGTGGGCAATCCAACAAACCTGTCGCAAAAGAATCTTCTTCTGCAGACAACTCGTGACCTAGTGCGCCTGGTATCATACGGGTAACCGTATCAATCATTACCATTGCAGCCAACTCGCCGCCACTCAACACATAATCGCCTATAGACCATTCTTCATCAACCTCGGTTTTTATCACCCGCTCGTCAATGCCTTCATATCGACCCGCTACAATTATCAGCTTGTCTAATGAAGCGAGGTATTTAACCCCCTCCTGATCCAATGGTCGCCCTTGTGGCGACATGTAGATAACCTTTACATCCCCATTGGCAGCATCTTTTGCCGCAGCTTTTTTGGCTGCAGTAATGGCATCTTTCAAAGGCTGAACCTTCATCAGCATGCCAGGGCCACCGCCATAAGGCCGGTCATCCACCGTTCTGTGTCGGTCATGAGTGAAATCTCTAGGATTCCAGGTCTCGACTTTCAACAAGTCGCGTTCACATGCCCTTCTGGTCACCCCATGCTCAGTAACAGCTGAAAACATTTCAGGGAACAGAGATACAACTCCAATCCACTTACTCATCAGCCTAGAACTCAGGATCCCAGTCTACTGTGATCGTTTGCGCCTCAAGATCGATATTTAAAACATAGAGATCAGGCAAATAAGGCACCCAACGCTCTCGTTTATCAATACTTCCAGCACATGGCTTTACTACTAACACATCGTTGGAACCTGTCTCAGTAAGATAAGCAACCTTACCTAACAAAACAGGCTCTTCGTCTTCAACTGCAACACTGATGACTTTCAGTTTTTCCAGTTGATGCCAGTAATACTCACCATCGTCTAACTCAGGCAATTCTTCGGAAGTCACTTGAATCATGCTTCCAGCCAATACTGCTGCCTGATCACGATCATCATAGCCAACCAGCTTAGCAATAATGCCTTTGCCGTGACGTTGACCATTTTCAACCTCAACAACCAGCTTCTGATTGTTATGATTGATATACCAAGGCTGATATTGAAAAATTCCTTCCATTGGATCGGTATAGGAATACACCTTTACCCATCCTTTAACACCAAATACGCCGGTAATTTTTCCGAGCTTTACCTTCTTTACAGAATTAGGTTTATCAGTGTTATCAGTCATTCGGAATTATCAGTCTGGTACCAAAAACTTACTTAGTTAATGCTTAGC
>Ga0255768_10004016_pt1 | contig 14497 bp, 8 predicted proteins | sample 071ome_33_FD_179983 | JGI IMG/M metagenome (GOLD analysis project Ga0255768, IMG submission 179983) | Coastal salt marsh microbial communities from the Groves Creek Marsh, Skidaway Island, Georgia - 071412AT metaG (version 2) | ecosystem: Environmental > Aquatic > Marine > Intertidal zone > Salt...
TAGGAAGACCAAAGATATCCGGAATCTGAGGCGCAAAAATACACGGCGATCCCGGGTGCGTGAGGACGTAGACGAAAACCAGTGCGGGCGTCCAATTTTGGAACCTTTCCAAATACGACGCGTGAATGTCAAACTGCTCGTTGGGATCAAACGGTACGCCCATCCGTTGCGCTTGAGAAGCGTTAGTCAAACCAGACGGCGGCGGCGGCGGCGTTATGAACCAAGTCATTCCCGACATCTTCTTGAGAGGATTGTGCTGCACTGGTACTTCGTCCATAGAAATACCGGCTTCTTTGTAAATCTCGGGAATGTCTTGCGCCAAGCGTTCTTCGATTTGCGCTTCCAAATCTGAAATCTCTTGTTGAGATACGTCTTTCTTCTCGTCGAGTAACTCGCGGGCGCTAACGGCGTTCATCTCCGCCGATTCGGCGTTCTTCTTCGCCTTGATAGATTTGACGTTAGATCTCGCGACGACACGTTCTGATTTCACGACCGTCTCCACGATGTAATCCATCTCCTTCTTGTGGTTCTCCTCCATCATCTTTTTCACCCCCTCCATGTCCGTCTTCAATTTGTCCACCTCTTTCTCCTCTTCCTCCGTTTCCTCCTCTTTCGAAGAAGACGTCTCCATGCTCATGAGAGGCATGGGAAGAGGCACCGAACTCCCCTCGATCGTCCTCTCCTCGTCCTCGGCCAACTGCGGATCCACGTTGACAAAATCGTCCGGATTAAAATTCATGTCCATCCGTCCGTTCCTCTTGATCTCTTCCTCGCTCGTCAGCGCGTCTTCGACTTTCCTCAGCGTTTCCGCTCGCTCCTTCTGTTCCTCGCTCGCGCTTTTTCCCAAGCTGCCTCCTCCTCCTCCTCCTCCTGCTCCAGACTCGGGATCTGCGTCCGATCGCACGCGCACGACGCATCTTCGAGAAGATCTCGGTCCGAACGATCGTTTCGCGCGGCGGAAGTTGTTCAGCGGCGGAGATAACGACGGTGCGAGCGCGGCGCGCATAGTCTCTGTTCTTTATATCTCGAATGTGTTGAATGTGTAATTCCGATACAGAAATTTTGTGTGGACGAGATCGCGACACACAAAAAAAGACGTTTTTAGATACAAAAAATATCCCAAAACCCAAACATGTTTGCGATATCGTTGGCGATGCGCGGCGCGACGGCGATGGTAACGCCGCGCGCGGCGCGTTTTGAGAGCGGGAGAGGTAGTGCGTTGAAAACGACGCGCTTCGTGACGATGCGCGCGATGAAGAAGGAGAGGAGCGACGGTTTGTTTGTGAGCAGCACCAGCGGCACCAGAGGAGGAGAAGAGAGGTTGATCGATCCGAGAAAGAGAGTATCGACGTTTGGAAACGCGATGGAGAGGAGAGAAGAGAGGATTGACAGGATTGACAGGAGAGACGTAGCGGAAAATGATGAAACGATGAAGTTGGAGATTGATGGAGGTGATGTGGTGAGCGCGGTGGAGATAAAAAAGAAACGACTCGGAAACCATCCGAAACAGGTAGAGTACAGCGACGAGATGTGCGTTTTCGCGGCGGATGGTACTTGCCCACACATAAGGACCTGTAAAAGACGCGGCGAACCGTTGAGGTATCCGAAATATCAACTAACGAAGTATGTGCCCGCGTCATACGATATTTATCCTGGCAAGCGATGTTGTAACACATGTTACAACAAAATACTTGCTGCTGGCAGAATCTGTTGTTTCGCCGCAGATGGAGAGTGTACACAAGCAAATAAAGCTAAAGTGAATAACGCACGCTTGGTTTATGTGAACTTGATAAAAGTTAAAGCTTCCTGGAGTGCTAAGCATGCCGGAAAATATTGTTGCATGAGCTGCTATGGTCGCTTAAGAAGAAACGGACCATCACGAAGCAAGATAGATTTATCAAAACAAAAGCCAGTTGGTCGCATATGTTCTTTTTATGAAGATGGCACGTGTGTGAAAGCGAACAATTGCTTGATAAGGAATGTCCCGATCCGATATTCCAATCGCACGCACATAGTGCCTCCAAATCATCCTCGTGCGGGCGAGTTTTGCTGTGTTTCATGTTTCAACAAAATCCAAGCGCAAGGCAAATTGTGCTTTCGAGCAAAGGAAGGAACTTGTTCTTTCTTCAACAACTACAAGAAGAAGAAGATAGATCCAGTTGCTTATAACCGATTGCGTAAATTACCCAGAGACCACGAGGAATACCCTGGAGAGTGGATTTGTCCTGCTTGTCTCTCTAAAATGCAATCGGCAAATCGGACGTGTGCGTTTGCAAAAGACGGCACGTGCATATACTCAAAGCATACGAGAGAAGGTGAGGCATTATCCATAACTTATCGAGTTCCAGAATGGCATCCATACGCTGGAGAAAATAAATACTGTTGCGAAACTTGTTACATGAAGCTAACTCGCACGTGTGCGTTCGAGAAAGACGAGACGTGCATATGGTCCGGGAGAATGGGTCCATTAGGTATACCGCAGAAATACTTAGATAAAGCGTCCGTCCGCGTAGTTCCAGAGACGTCCTCAAAATACGCCGGTCAACCGTGTTGCCCAGACTGCTATCGACGATGCATACAAGAAACGTACGATCATGAAAAGTAGCTAATTTCATTCGAACGCCAAGTTGTAAGCAGAGATCACTCCTATAAACTAAACGTCCTTTCCTTCTTTCTTCCTACTTCGGCTTCTCGACAGGAACACCGCCAAGCCCGCCGTGACTAAATGCGCAAAAAGCGTTCTCTTCACGAAGCCTTTCCTTCGCAACGGCGCGTCTGGTCGCACCGGTAACGTCATGCACCCGTACAACGCCTCTTTCGTCGTTATCGTTCCTTTCAAAATCTGGTCGCACGCTTTAAATATCGGCGCGTCCACTTTCAGCACGTCGCACAACTTCGCCGCCGCCGGCGCCGTGGCAACCCCTTCCGCCACGCCCGCCAACGACGCCGCTCTCGTTTCTAAAACCTCCGCCACCGATTTCTCCTCCGACGCGACCGCAAATCCAACCGCTTTATTCCGACTGTCCGCACCAAGACACGTGAGCATCAAATCCCCGACACCGGCTAACCCGCCCATAGTCGTCGCGCTCGCGCCCATCGCGATACCAATCCTCGTCATCTCCCGACACCCTCTCGTCACCAACAGCGCCACCGCGTTCACGCCAAAACCCATACCTTCTAAACCACCGGCTAAAATCGCCACCACGTTCTTCAACGCGCCCCCGACGCACACCCCGACGACATCCGTGGACGGATAACACCTAAACGAAGGCGACGCGAAATACCCGCACGCCTTCCTCGACAACGCCATCGTCCTCGCCGCCATCACCGCCCCAGACGGCGTCTCGTTTATCAGTTGCTTCGCGAACGTCGGACCGCTCAAATACGCCAACTTCACGTTCATTCTCCGTCTGTTCTTTTCTTTCTGCTTGTAAAAAACTCTCTCCAGCAAATGACACGGCAACTCCAACGTTTCCGTCTCGATGCCTTTACTCGTCGACACGAACACGATTTCCCCTCTCGTCGGCACGTGTTCAATCACCCCTTCCAAAAACGACTCCGTGCTTTGCAACGGAATCGCGTGCACGATGACCGAAGCATTCTCCAACGCCTCCTTCGCGTCCGTCGTCGCTCGAATGTTCGAGGACAGCGTAAACTCCGAGCAGTGCGTCGGGTTCCGGTGCGCCGAGGTGATGCTCTTCGCCACGTCCTCTCTTCGCGTGAGCACGACGACGTCCGCGGTCGGGTCAGTTCGGCTGACCAGCGCAGCCATGGCGGTGCCGAACGAGCCAGATCCAAAGACGCAGATTTTCGTCGTCGTCGTCGTCGTCGCCATATGTGGTTCTGTTTGCGGGTTCTCTAGAAAGATAAATAGAGTCCAGATGTCAAAGTGCGTATCTTATTTTCCCTAACGCAAGTTTTTTGTGTGGGGAAAAACTCTTCATTGAAAATGAAAGAAACCAACAACAACGACACGAAAGTAATCGACGGCCTGGAATGGCGCGTGGACGTGCCGATCGCGTCGAAAGCGCAAGTGCAAAGAGTGCGTTTCTTCTTTTTATTTCTATATCTTTCTCTCGCGCGACGCTTTCGTTGTCGTACTTTCACCACACTTCTGTGATTTGATTTTTTACCCCTAACTGTGTGTGGACACACCTCTTTCTTTTCGGATACACACAAACAGATGCGCGAGAACGCGGGAGGCGAAGAAGCGTCTTCGACCGCCTCCGCGATGGATGCGAGAGCGAGCGCGGTGTTGACTTTGCGCGGGAAGAGTGGGAGCGATGATGCGAGCGCGGGTGGTGGTGGTGGTGTGCCCGCGACGACGAGCATTCGGTTGAGCGAAGAGGATTGCTTGAAACTGCAAAACTCGATGGACGAGATGGCGACGAGGGTGAAAGAGGTGATGGAGAAGTACGGCGAAGGGGAGAAAGGAGGGGAATAACACGCGCACGTGCGTTTGAATGCTGTATAGACTAGAAGAGTTTAGAGTGATTTGTAGCCGTTGTAACATCAATAAAGAATAGTTTATAAAAGAGACTTTTCGTCGCTTTGCGCATTCGCTTCGCGGCTCGCGGATGCGAGTTCAAACGCGTAACGATTTTCCAATTCGCTCATGTAATTCGTTCGCCACGGCGTGCATGGCGTCGAATCTACTAAAAATTCGAGTTATTTTTTCCGTTTGTTCGTTCTGAATTTCTAGACGTACTTCGAATGCCGTTTCACATTGCATGGAGTGTTTCGCTTCGCCGCATTGACTCGAACGAAACCCGCCTGTACTAATTTTACCCTTTTCATTCATCCTCCTCTCCGTCTCGTATTCCGAAACATCACTTTTCACTTTCTCTAGCGCCCTTTGCAACATACTCGTTCCTCCGTTCCCAACTTTCACTCCGTCTAAATACAACAACCGCCCTTCGCACACGTCCTCGCAAACCATCTTCCTGTACCCCGGCAATCCGCACACCGGATTGGCGAACTGGCCATCGATCGTTTGCAACTTCAAATAATACAAAAACAAAAGCTTTCTCAGCGGTTCCAAATCTTCCTTCGTTCGAATCGAGTGCCCGACGAGATTCAACCGTCGCACGTTCGCGCACATCGTCGCGAAGCTGTCACGAATGGATCCGATTGATAGCGAAACTCTTCTTTTTGAACACCTAGAAAGCGAAGTAGGGACGGTCAAATCTATGACGTTCGCGCAATCATAGTCAGACAACACCTCTCGCGCGAGCTCCGCGTCTAAACGTCCGCGCGTTACCATCGGAATTGTTCGTCTTCTTCTTCTTCTTCTTCTTCTTCTTCGAGACGTCAGCGTCTTCTTCGCTTAAAAGCGCAGAAGAGGTGCACACATTTTGAGGTACTAAAAATAAAAGTTTTGTCCCACATACTCGTAGCTGTGCTGTTTTTTCGGGAACCATTTTTGAAAGTTTCTTCATTAGATATCAAAGCGCTTGACGCGCGCGCGCTATCTCTGTCTCTGGTAAATGTAATGTCTTCTTCTTACGACGACGACGACGACGACGACGAGCGACCGACCGTAAACTCTCGCGTGGAAACTTTGGACGGAAACCGAGGCTTTTGCCGTTACGTCGGCCCTGTTGTTGGTCAAACGGGCAGGTGGGTCGGCGTGGAATGGGACGACCAGAAGCGAGGGAAACACGACGGGAAACATAACGGGAAGCGGTATTTCGAGTGCAAACGAGGAAAAGAGGCTGGAGAAGAAGAAGAAGAAGACGCTCGAGCGAGTTTCGTGCGCGTGCAAAAAGTCGCGACGGCGACTGATTTCGTCTCCGCGGCGAAGGAGAAGTACGATTTGGAAAATCAGGAGCAGTTGGAGAAGAGATTGGTGTTTGGGAAGGAGGATAAGAACGGCAGCTATAACAACAACAGCGATGAAGAGGTAAACGTAACGATCGAATTGAAGACGAAATTGAGTTTACAGAAAAGTTTAATCGAGTTGGAGAGGATTCTTCTCCCGAATGCGAGGTTGGCGAGGGTGAATAGACGTGCGGGAACGCCGGCGGATGCGGACGAGGCGAGAGCATCGTCGTCGTCGGCGTTGAATGATGAAGAAGAACTATTCGCGAAAACGTTCAATCCGAATGCGACGCACGTGGACGTTTCCGGGAATTTGATGACATCCTTCGCCGAACTCGGGAAGATAGGGAAGTACTTTAGGAACCTTGAGATATTAGACGCGTCGGATGCGTTTTACGACGAGGACGTTCGCGATTTCGACATCGACGGCACATCGACGTTGATGAAGGAAGTCGCGCTCGCGGCTTTGCAGTTTAGAAATTTGAAAACGTTAGCATTGAACAAGACGCGAACGAGTTGGGAAAAAGCACTTTTAATTATCGAGCAGATGCCGAATTTGGAAGAGTTAAGATTGGATAGGAACGAGTTGCAAAATATAAAGTTGGTGGACGAGCAGGCTTCGAGAAGATACTTCCCCAAGGTGAAAGTGTTAAGTTTGGACGGCAACAGAAATGTCAAGTGGAACGATATATGGGCTCTGCGTTTTTTGCCAAGCCTGGAGATTCTATACGCGTCGGAATGCTCGGTTGAGCACATCGCGTACGAGAACGATGATGAGAGTAGCAACAACAACAAACGCTTCTTTCGCAACCTTCGCGGATTGTTTCTCGGGAACAACAGCGTGTGCTCGTGGCAGTCCGTGGACGTAATTGACCATTTTCCGTCGTTGGAGTGCGTTCGACTATCTCAAAACCCGTTTTGCGAAAACGATAGTGCGAGTCGCCACGAAATTGTCGCGAGAGCAGGGAAGTTGCTCTCCTTGAACGCCTCGGAAATCACGGAGAAAGAGCGTAGGGAGAGTGAAATTCGATACTTGCGCAACATCATGGCCGAAGTTTCGTCGACGAACAGTGCGAGACTCGAGGACGACGAACTCGACGCGATGATTTCCTCGGAGAAAGTGCTCGCAAAACACCCTCGTGCGAAGGTACTGAAAAAAGTTCACGGCGAGAGAGCGTTGGCTGGTGTGCAAACGACGAAATGCACGCAGTCGCAACAACAGCTCGAATCCAAAGAATCTTGCAATGATGGGACAACGAACGCAGGCGGTGCGAGTTCATCGATATCGCTCGCACTTACGCTCACGCGCAAAGGTAAAGGATCGAAAAATCGCACTTTCCCGAAAAGTGTCACCGTAGCTCGAGTGAAGACGATTTGCGAGAAGTTATTCGGCATGAAATTAGGCACGAGTACGCTCGCGATTCGAGACGGTGACGCAAAAGAAAATTTCATAGAACTCGAACCGGACGAGGACACCTTAGCGTATTTAGGCGTAGAAAGCGGTGCGGAGATTTTCGTACTGTAAATATAATAAATAGAAATGATACTTGGTCATTACTACATGTACATGGAAAAAATACACGTGTACAGAATAAATATAGATGTTTGTTTGTTCCTACGAGTCTTGGAAGGACAGTTGGGAATCGCTCGTATTGAAAAGTGCAGGCGTGCCAGACCGAGACACGTCATCTCGGCCCGCGATTTCCTTTTCTTTTAATCTTGAAGCCGCTGTTTTCAATTCCCTTATGTTCCTCTCGCCTTCTGTTATCGTTCGAATCATCATCTCGCTTTCCATTAGTTTTTCTTTCAAACTCGCTCGATGCCCTATGGCCCTTCGTAGTTTTGCCAACGCGTGCGTCTGTACTTCTTGCGCGTGCGTAATCGTCGAGTACGTGCTCAACATCGCCGCGAAAGAACCGCAACCTAACAAAATCCAAAAATACCAGAACATGATATCGCTAAAACCTTCGGGATAGAAGTCCCCGAATCCGACCGTTGTCAACGTAATCACGGAAAAGTAAAACGAGTTCACGTCCGTCCAATCCGTGCTATAATAAATAAAGCCTATAAAGAACCAAATAAAGCTCAACACGCCCGCGCTATAAAAAGTGGTTTTCTCGTACGCGATGTTATGATTCGCTCGAATCAAACTCAATAACTCGATCAGCTCGCTAACTTGAATCTTCGTCGTCTTCGTGCACGCCTCCGCGTGCTCCAAGTGCCTCTCTAAATTGGACACTGATACTTTTTCCCAACCGCCTCCTAAACACTTCAAAAACGGCTGCAACTCGTCGACGTGTATTTTGTAGTTCAAATCGATCGCCCCGTACTCTCTGGTCGTTTGCGCGGCGAGCGCTTTTAACAGTTTCGACTGGTCGATGCTCAATCTCAGAGGCACTTTCAACCCGAAGCACCGAATAAAGACGTGCGTCAACACTCTCGCGATATCGAGCAGCATATTCGCCATCGACCCGAGAAGCATACCGAACCTTCCAATCAACGGAACGCTAAAAAATGCAATCAAAAGTTTCCCTTTATAACTTATCGGACTCAGGTTCCCGTACCCGATGGTTGTCATCACCGTCACGACGACGTAAAACGCATCCATCGTCGATAACAACTTCACTGTCGAAAGGTCTTCGCCAGCCTCCAAAGCCTCCTTCTCCAAATGCTCGTTCTCCACGTGCTTCAGAACCAACGAAACGCCCGTGATCAACAGCATCACCACGCTCTGCCGCCAAAAAAACCTCAACGCTTGCCTCTGACTCGGCAAACACTTGGCCAATAACTCCGCCCAAGAGTTCTGCGCGTCGTTCGAGCATATCTTTTTACGGTGCAATTTGCTAAAACGAGTGAGCAATTTAGTCTCGAAGGATTCCCGAAGGACGAAGGACGGCGAGGAAAATTCTTGCGGTTTGTTGCGAAAGGATTCGGATTTTTTGAACGTCGGAGACGGGCCTCCGGGAGAAGCGGAAGGCGCGGTCGCCGCCGTTCCTTTCTCCGCGGCGTCGTCGGCGGTCATCTCGTTTTGGAGAGGAAATGGAGAGGAATAATGTCTATCCAATCAGAATTTTTACGTTTTAGGGTTTCGGTAAAAAAAAGGGGGAAAAGGGGAAAAAGAAAAAAAAAACGCCAGAGCTTTTTCCCCGAATAGCGCGCTTAAATATAATACAATCACCACCATGCGAGGCAGCACCACGCCGTCAAAAGCAGCCACCGCATCAATGCGAAGCGCGGGAACAGAGCTCGATGGTCAGCGTAATCATCAACAGCAGCAAAAAACGTTGGGCGCATCGCTCGTGCCTCTGATTAATAAACTGCAAGACATATTCGCATCCGCTGGTTTGGAGGAACTCGCGGACATCGATTTACCGCAAATCGCCGTCGTTGGGAGTCAATCGAGCGGGAAGAGCAGCGTTTTGGAAGCGTTGGTGCGTCTCTCTCTCTTTGTTGCTTTCGAGCGCTTCGCGTCGTATTGAATCTCTGTCAGCTTTCCGCTCGATAAATCGAACGCGCGCGAGCAAGCGAGATACAGATTTTTTTTTGTTCCTTTCTTTCCCCAACGAACAAACTCTCCTTCTTCCTCTTCTTCTCGCGAAGAGACGCGCCGCGAAAATGTTCGAGATGTGTATGAACTGACCATCGAATGCCTACTTTTTTACCGTCGCGACAGGTTGGCCGAGACTTTCTTCCGCGAGGTCCGGAAATTTGCACGCGCAGACCTCTCCTCTTACAGCTGGTGCACACGCCCGCCAATCCTCGCTCCAACGCGCCGAGCGAATGGGGCGAGTTTCTTCACCGACCTGGGGAACGATTCACAGATTTCGAAGAGATTCGCCGAGAAATAGACCAGGAGACGAATCGGGTGACGGGGACGAACAAAGCAGTTTCGGACCAGCAGATTCGTCTCAAAATTTGTTCGCCGAACGTGCTGACGATGACTTTGGTGGATTTGCCGGGGATAACGAGAGTGCCGGTGGGAGACCAGCCCAAAGATATCGAGAAGCAAATCAGAAATATGATTTTGAGTTACATCAAAAGAGATTCTTGCTTGATTTTGGCGGTATCGCCGGCGAATTCCGATTTGGCAAACTCAGACGCGCTGACGTTGGCGCAGTTAGTCGATCCCGAAGGATTGAGAACCATTGGGGTATCACAAAGTTGGACATTATGGATCGAGGAACAAACGCGAGGGCGTATTTGAAGAACGAGGTAGTGCCGTTGAAATTGGGATATATTGGAGTCGTGAATAGATGCCAGGCGGATATTGCGGGAAAAGTAACGATGGAGAAGGCGAGGAACGCGGAGAGTGAATTCTTCGAGTCGAGGAAGGAGTATGCGGATATTATCGGCCGGTGCGGTATGAAGGCGTTGGGGAACACGGTGTCTCGTTTGTTGTCCGAACACGTGGCGCGATTGTTGCCAGATTTACAACGAAGTGTGTTGAAGAGACGAGATAAAGCGGCGTGTGACGTCGCTGAATTTGGTGAGTGCATTCCAGACTCGGATTCGGCGCAAGCGAGCGTGGTTTTGCAGAAAATCCACACGTTTTGTAACGCCGTCGACGGCGCAGTGCAAGGCAAATCGAAAAATTTAGCCACGGATTCCTTGGAAGGTGGCGCGAGAGTGCATTACGTTTTGCAAGAGATTTTTGTCAAGGGCTTGTGTTCGTTAGACCCGACGCAGCAATTATCGGAGGAGGACATTAGAACGGCCATTCAAAACGCTGCCGGGACGAAAGCGGTGCTCTTGTTACCCGAGGAACCGTTTGAAATTTTAGCGAGAAAAGCCATCGAGAAAATGTCTGATCCGTGTCATCAAGCCGCGAGGTTGGTATACGAAGAGTTGAACACCTTAACATCAACTTGCGTACGGAGAGAAGTGTCGAAGCAGTTTCCAAAGTTAGCCGAAGCTATCGAAGAAGCGACGAGAGCTTTTTTGAAAAACGGATTGGAACCGGCGGAATCGATGATTACGAATCTGGTCGATTGTCAGTTGGCGCACATCAACACCACTCATCCGGATTTCATAGGCGGAGCGAGAGCACTCGGCGTGGCACAAGCGCAGCTGGAAAAGAGACGAGCAAAAGAGAGAGCGCTTTTAGAACAACAACAACAAAAGCGAGAAGATATGGAGATGTCAGAAAATGTTGGAGGAGATGATGCGCACGAGTTGACGCCGACAAAGAAGAAGGCAAACGTAATAAAATCACCATTGAAAACGAAAAACCCATCGGAACTTAACAACAACGATAAGGGCGATTATAATCGATCGGAATCATCGAACGAGGCGTCTGCGCATTTCGATGACAAAGAAAACGGCGCTTCGGAACCAAAAATATCATGGATATCGAAAGGTTTGTGGGGAGGTAACAGTAATACGCCTAAGAAGGCACAAGACAATGGCAGTAAAGGAACGACAACGAGAAGACGGAACGACTCGCTGAGACAGTCTATCCAGGATCTCAACGCTTCGAATCACTTTAATCACACTTCTGTAGGGGTTGTGTCCTTGATGTCACCGCCGGGAATCTTATTACCTTCACAAATCGATAACGACGAGGAACTTTTGCAAGTGCTCGTCACGCGAACACTGCTTTCGAGTTACTTCAAACTAACACGATCCGTTCTCGCCGATATGGTTCCAAAGGCAATCATGCACTTTTTGGTAAACTCAATCGCACGAGGTTTGCAGCAACACTTAATTTCGACTTTGTATCATCCAAACACGGTGAAACTGTTATTGGCTGAAGATCCAGATTCAGCAAGGATGCGAAGAAATGCCACGGATCGTCTAGCGGCGTTAAATAAAGCAATGTCGGCGATTTCAGCTTTTCATGCGGAACTGGTTTGATTTCAGTATTATTATTACAACATACACCTATAGACATTGTCAATACTATTATTATATGTTTCCCTAAAGCATTTCGTTCTATTAGTTACTACTAGTGTCTTTCGCCGGTGCGTTTTGTGCCGCCTTGTCGTATGCACTCATCGGCGTCGACAAACTTTACGTATGGATCTTGTAAACCGTACTGAGATTCCCTCGTTGTTGGACGTCTTACTCTTTCTTTCTTTTCTTTCTCGAGTGTTTCGAACATGACGCTACACGCATCGCGCAGAATTGCAAACGCGTGCGCCAAGACAGCGGACGATTGTACAGCTTTACTTTCTGTCGAAGAGACGACTTTTTTCCATGTCATTCTTTCCTCGTCTGAACGCCAAATTTGTTTGCACTTCGCTTTCGCGAGTGAATCATGCGCGGCATCACGAGGGGGCGCTAAAGTTTCCCACCATTCTTGATGTTGAGGCATTTCGACTTCATCCGTTTTTGTGGGGCGGGCATCGTCATCCTCCATTTTTTCATCTACATCATCTTCTTCTTCATTTTGTTCTTCTCCCGCCTCGTCGTCTTCATCAGACTCTTCCGCCGCTGCATTGAAAGAAACTACATCGGTTCGTCCCAATGCGCCAGCTTTCGGTTGTTCGCTGATGAAAAAAGCAGATTCCTCAATTTCGTTGACGAACGAGGCTATTTGCGACAAATCAGAACCGACTGTTTTCATCGCTGCTCGCGTCCAATCGTGCCAATTTGAAGCGCTCTCTGGACATGGAGCATCGTATAATTCACATGTCGACGCGAGAATACCTAACTCACGCTTTATGAAGAGTGTAGATGAATCTTCGTTTGATAAACGCGTAGATTTCTGTTCATTTTGTTCGGAGTTTTCTTTTTCGCCAGGCGAAGATGTCGTTGTGGTGGGTTCGGATACCACAGCGCCTCTCCTCTCGCGTTTCTCAAACGCTGATCTTAACGATTCGTAGCTTCCCAATATTTTCTCTTTCAGCGCGGACTCTTTCTTGCCTTTTTCGTTCAAGGTAGCGACTAGCTTGTCAATTTCTTCGATGGATTTCATCGTATGCCACGCTTCTTGTTCCGAGCTCGCTTTTGGATCGAAGATTAAAAAGACGGGAGCTTTCGAGTGCACGTCGCGAAACCCGCCAATGGAGATGTAATAATGCCTTCCATCACGATCTTTTCCAAGCTCTGGTGCGCGAATGTGTGACTTCACCAGCGATGATTGTATTTCACGATGGAATCTGTACTCTTCTTCCTCTTGTTTGCGTTGAATTTCGCGTTCTTCGTCTAATTTACGCTTCTCAATGAGACTTTTCTGGCGTTCAGTTACTGCACGAGAGATTTCTTCGCCTTCAATATGAATATTAGCTTTATTCTCTTCTCCGTCTGTATTCGTCGTACCGTTTTGTCCATCCACGTCTTTATTGGGAAAATTGGCAGCAGCAGCAGCAGCAGCAGCAGTAGCAGCAGCAGCAGCAGCATTTTCACGTTTTCGCACGTCTTCGCGTCTTTTCTGCCACAACTTACTCTTCGTTTCGTCGATTTTTTGTACTCGTCGCTCGATGGCGTCACGCACAAGTTCTGAATCCAAACAATCTTCGCACAATAAACGCAAAACGCCTACTAACTCTGCTCGAGAAACATCCTTCCACCGTGTTTCTGATAGTTTTCGCGCGATGTTTAACATCTCTTCGTACGGAGAAACGACCGATGTATTCACAATTAACTTTGACTTGTACGTAAAATACTGCGCTAATATTTCCTGCCAACTTCCAATCTCCAATGTTCGGTCCCATAACTCAGCTAAACGATCGTACGCCGTGGTAATGGCGACTCGCAAGATACGCTCGAACAGCGCTCCTAATCTCAAATCGGTTGGATTTAAAAGCTCGTAAGAAAGTGTTTGAAACGACGGCGGTAGGGCGTACATGACGTCTCGACCGACGTGTTCCATGAAGGCTGCGATCTCAATCTCCGCCATTGTAACATCATCCATCTTTGCTTCCTCCCCAATATCGACATCCGGGAATGGCTCTCTGCCGTCTTCTTCGCTCAAGAGTTTGTCTAACTTTTTTAAAGCAACATCGGAGATGGGGTTTTCTTTACTTGCCTTCTCCCATCTTACTCTAGCCGCTCTTAATTTGGCTTTCTGAGCGTTTGCTTCAGCTTTCTGAGCGTTTGCTTCAGCTTTTGCGCGTTCAATCTCCGCAATCTCTTCCTCAGTAAGTTTCGGCTTACGAGCTTCCTCAGCCGCCAAGGCTTCGAGCTTTTTCTGCCTCGCCTCTTCTTTTCGTCGCTCTTTCTTTTGATCGTTTTCCAACTTATTTACGTATTTCACGGCTTCTTTGTCTTGGGAGTAATCATACTCGTTCTTTTTCACCAGGTCTAATTTTTGGCGTAAACTCTCCATGACTTGAATCGCCTCGACCGCAACGTTAGCAAATTTTAAAACTTTCGCTCGCTCATTTTGAATGAGTTTGGGCAACTTGATTGGTTCTTTCAACGCAGCCTGTGCCTTTTTCCGCTTTATGCGCTGTTCTTTTTTCCATTCTTCTCGTAGCACATTCAGACGTCTCTTCTCTTCTTCAATCCATTTTCGATGTTTCAAAAGCGCTTTTCGATCGTTCTCATCTCCTTGAAACTTCTCTTGCTCTTCGGGCACATCGAAATCCGGTTCGGAGTCCTCCACGTACTTACGTTTTTCTCTTTCTTCTCTGATGTACTCTTCTTCTTTAGCGAACAGTTCGTCTTGCATGTGCTCCGCTCTTTCCTGAGCCTCAAACGCGACCGCAATTTGTTTCTGTAACTCCTCCGCTGT
>Ga0255768_10004023_pt1 | contig 14484 bp, 2 predicted proteins | sample 071ome_33_FD_179983 | JGI IMG/M metagenome (GOLD analysis project Ga0255768, IMG submission 179983) | Coastal salt marsh microbial communities from the Groves Creek Marsh, Skidaway Island, Georgia - 071412AT metaG (version 2) | ecosystem: Environmental > Aquatic > Marine > Intertidal zone > Salt...
AAACTGAATATCTTTTGCTCTATCAAAGAAAACAGACTTAGGATAATCAAATTCAAATATTTTAACAGTCTCTTTAAATAAGGTATTATCTAAAACAATATCTCTAGATTTTATGAAATAATCATTAGGTGGAATTACAACATCCATTACCTCTTCAATCTGTTGGTTATATTTAAATGCAGAGTCTTTATATTTTGCAAAGTAATGGTTAATAGGAATGTTAATATCTTTTGGTTTTCCAAAATATAAAGATTTTGTTATATCAGATGCCTGATCACTAGGTTTAAAATAATATAAACCAGTATTAGTATCTAATATCAAATCTTGTGTATTAGATGTAGTAAATTCTGCCCTTGGCAATTCGCCCAATAAATTAAGATTATCTCTTATTATAGTATATTCAGCTCTTGGTAAATCTCCAAAGTTATAAGTTATTCCTGCAAGATTTACTTCCCAAATTTTTGTTATTAAATCTTGTTTTACTTTTAGTCCGCCTAGAGTCTGTTCAAATATTGGCGTACTTGACCTTCTATCAACAAAGTCCATTTCCCAGATTTTAGAAATATCCAGTGACTTTCCACCAGTAAACGGCGAATAGTCGAAGTGAATAGTTTTTGATTGCAATATCATATTAATATTGTTATAATCTAGAATTGTTGCTCCATATAAATCAGGGCGCATCAATTCAACAACATCTTGATTATATCCGTCCATTCCAACGGACAATTCAAAAGTTCTTAAATTAAACTTCGCAACCGATTCTAGTTGTTGTCTATCAATAACAAACTTAGTTGAGTTAATTGTTTCAATGAAGTAAGGATTTGAAACTGGGCCCGACAACTCTTCTGACATGTAAGTTCTTTCAGTTCCCATTCCACCCACTGCAATGAAACCGTTTCTAGATGTTGGATAATCTTCAGAAGTAGTCTCTGTCGCCACATCGATCAGTGGTTCAAATGTAACATCTTCCCAAGATGCATCTGCTGCAGAAAAGTTACTGATACCAATTCTAGAGTAAATAAACCTTTCCAATTCTGGGTCTGATGACAAATCAATTTCAATCTCTGTAGATGGATCAATAGTTTCTGGGTCATTAAACTGACTTGTATAAAGTTTTACGATATTTGCACGTTTTTCAATTCTTATTTTTGTTCCATTAGGAAACATATTCCACTGAGGGCCCTGTGATTCCACCTCTGCATCCAAAAATTCAGCAGGAACTTCTGGTTTTGGTGCAGTAGGAGTTCCATCCCATATTTCGTGATAGAAAGGATTGATATCTTTATCAAATTCATATTCATAATCAATAACTTCATCAGGACGTAACCCCAACCATTCCCAAGGTTCACCAAGAGTGCTACTTGCCTGATTACAGTTTGCAATTGCAAGCCAAGACTTACCTCTAAAGTGTTGTCCAAGAGCTCGTAATACACTTAACGTGTATTCTTTTCCATCTTCAAATACAAAACCAATAATTAAACCAACTGCATCATTATCAAACTCTCCACTCTTTACCCTAACTTCTAAATTATAATTTTCATAAGATTCAAAAGAAACAAATCCAGTATAACCTCTGAAATTTTGAGTAGAAACTATTTTATTATCGACAATATCATATACATATGCAGTTTCTAATTCATCTTGTGGGTCAAATGGATATACTGCCTCATCACCTAAATGAGAAAATCTATACCAAGAATTAAATATTTGATCCGCTCGGAAACCATCGGTAAATGGGTTATCAAATAATCTAGGAATTCTTTCAATCTCAAACCAGACTATGCCATCATATGATGGAAAATTGAGAGAAAGCAAATCAATACTCAGATGTACCCATTCTTTATCTACTTGTCCACTCAAATCAAAGTCTATTTCATCAATTAAAGATGATGTATTTTTAGAATAAAAATTGGTTAAATCTTCCAACACATCTTCGTGGTTTTCTTTTGAATGATAAACAGATACTCTTAAATGTTCTTCGAATAAACTAAAATCTATGTCCTTGACACTTACCGAAAAATGAAATACATCTTCAAGTGTATTCATTCTCTGCGAAGGATGTCTTGGATGCCAATATTTAAATGGAACGGTTGCAGTTTTTCTATCATAACCATCTAATACAACATATACCCCATCCTGTTGTTCATCTAAGGTAGAACTAATTTGTGGAATATATCTTTTGTTTACATTATACTTGTTTTTAAATCCGCCTTGACTAAACTCATCATAAATTGATGTGTATGTTGTTGCTGTAACAGGGTCAAATAATAACTCAGAGTTTATCGTAGTATATAATTTCGCAGATGTATCTTCGGCATATTGTTCATCTATTTTTTCTCCATTTTTTATACCAATATATAAATATGCACTTCTATAATCCCATGCAGAATTTGCAAAACTTGTAATAAAATTATTACTTAATTCGCCTGTCCATAAATTTTTATTCGCACTAGGTTCATCAAAAGTGTTTATAATAATCATATCACCATCAGAAAAAGTAGATATAAAATTTCTTAGATTTATTGCATTGAAATATCCTACAGTTCTAACTTCTCTAAAAGTAACTGTAAAATTTTCTGGTGGTAAATTTTGCAATGTGGCTCTGGTGGAAATTGTTGGAGACTCAACTGATCCTGCAATAAATCCCATAGAATCTAATGCAGCAAAAGTATCAGAGTCATTTATATCGTATGTCCCTACAAGTTCATATACCTCACCAACAACTGCGTCTTGTCCTGCCACCAAAAATGTACTAAGAGACTCTGTACTATCAAAAGTGTCATATTGAATACTATCAACAAATGTCCAAAAACTACCATTCTTGGTTAATTTTGTAACTCTAACTCCTCGACTTGTATGATAGAGTTTTTTATCAATTTGTTTTGTGATTGGATTGTAATAATCGATCCTTTGAGATCGATATTCACTGGAATTTGCGGTGACATTGGCAGCGTCCGAACCAATACTTTCTACTTCAATATAAAAGTTTGGATTATATTCTCCAATACCACCTCTATGAACACTTGTTTGAACTAAGTTGTCATAATATCTTTGTGCTAAATTTATTCCATTTGTATAGAAATAGTTTGCATAACCAATCTCATCAAGTTCTAGTCCATAGTTCCATACTAAATCAGAACGTCTAACCTCATATGTTTGTCCTTGATAAGTTTTTATTCTTTCTAGATCAATCGCATTATTTCTAGGATCAATATCTGGAGTAAAGTAATTTACATATTCGACTTGTGGTGGATCAATAGTTTCAACTATAATATTTGAAACTAGTTTAGTTGCAACCTGTATCTTTTGTCCATTGGCGGTTTGAAACTGTGGCATTCTTAACTATCCATCAACTAAAAAATCTGTTGCCCAATTCTCTATCAACAAATGGGCCAATATATTTATTTGCTGATAAGACAGGCGTTAAGACATATAATTTTATCTCACCATCTCTCATTACGATTGTACCAAGTTCCCTTGTTCCATCATCCTGACTGGGTGGATTGTTTGGTGCGTCTTCATCAATTTCTTCATCGTTTGTAGGCGGAACTGGTGGATCATCGTCAGGCTCTTCACTTGGAATGACTGGTGGTTGTGAATCATCGTCAGGCTCTTCACTTGGAATGACTGGTGGTTGTGAATCATCATCAGTTTCTTCATCTGGAATAACTGGTGGTTGTCCATCATCATCAGTTTCTTCATCTGGAATAACTGGTGGTTCAGAAACATCTGGAGTATCATCTTCATCACTAACAGGTGGTTGCGAAACATCTGGATTTTCATCTGTATCTGTTACTGGCGGTTCAGAAACGTCTTCTGTATCATCAGTATCTGTTACTGGTGGTTCAGAAACATCTTCAGTAGTATCTTCATCAGTAACAGGTGGATCAGAAACGTCTTCCGTATCATCAGTGTCTGTTATGGATGGCTCAGAAACATCTTCAGTAGTATCTTCATCATCTACCGCCGGTGTTGTATCATCCTCTTGTGTATCATCTAATGTTTCATCGGCGCCATCTTGGTCAGTTTGTCCTTCTCCATCGGAAACTCTTACTGATGGGTCTGTTTCAAAATCATCTTCTTCGCCAGGCGGCACCCCAGGCTGATCTTCTGGGACTTCATCATCCGAACCAGTAGGAACTTCTTCGTTATCTGTATCATTTCCATCTGTAACTGGTGGAGTTGTGTCATCCTCTCCATCCTCATCAGTAGAGGGAACTGAATCGGTATCGTCAACACCGTCTTCATCAGTAGAGGGAACTGAATCGGTATCGTCAACACCGTCTTCATCAGTAGAGGGAACTGAATCGGTATCATCTACAGTGTCATCCCCAGATGATTCTGTTGTGTCCGTATCGTCACCAACGGTTTCATCATCTGATGTAGATGTATCTGTTGCATCATCTACTACATCCTGTTCTCCACCAACTCCAGCATCAGTATCTTCTACAGCATCATCTTCACTTGTCGGGTCTCCAGATTCATCTGTAGTTACATCTGTACCATCTTCGGTAGTATCTGTTTCGTCACTAACCGTATCATCTTCACCTTTAGGGTCACTTGGTTGATCTGTAGTTTCGTCTGTACCATCTTCAGTAGTATCTGTTTCATCACTAACGGTATCGCCTTCACCACTAGGGTCACTTGGTTGATCTGTAGTTTCGTCAGTACCATCTTCAGTAGTATCTGTCTGATCGTCAACTGTATCATCTTCTGAGGTTGGTTGCCCAGATTCATCTGTAGTTACATCTGTACCATCTTCGGTAGTATCAGTTTCATCTTCTGTTTCATCTACAGATGATTCTGTTGAAGTTGTGTCATCTTCTGTTTCATCTACAGATGGTTCTGCTGAAGTAGTATCATCTTCTGTTTCATCTACAGATGGTTCTGCTGAAGTAGTATCATCTTCTGTTGTATCTGTTTCTGTTTCTACTGAAGTGGTATCATCCGTAGTTTCATCTATATCTGATACGGGCGGTTGGTTTTCATCATCACGATCATCGACATCAACCTCTATACCATCATTTTCATCATTCGGTTCTTCCGAATCAATGACTGGTTCATTTAGCTCATCAGTAGTTTGATTATCATCGGTAACAGAAGTTGTTGAGTCATCTTCAGATGCAGTATCATCGGTAACAGATGTTGTTGGGTCATCTTCTACATCGGTGTCATCAGTAACAGAAGTTGTTGAGTCATCATCTGAAGTTTCAGTATCTACTACCGTTGTTGTTCCATCATCTTCTGTCTCGGCATCATCAGTAACAGAAGTTGTTGAGTCATCTTCGGACGCAGTATCATCGGTAACAGAAGTTGTTGAGTCATCATCAGAGGGTTCATCTGCACTAGAAGTTCCTTCACTATCATCGTCCAACTCATCATCGCCAACATTATTAGTTTCTTGTTGATCTACTGATGTATTAGAATCGGATTCGGTATCTCCAGATTCATCAACTGGTGTATCAGTATCTGTACCAGATTCTATTTGTTGATCTACTGATGTATCAGAATCGGATTCGGTATCTCCAGATTCATCAACTGGTGTATCTGTTTCTGTTTCAGTTACTGTCTGTTCATCCGTAACATCACTTGCATCGTCTGAAACTGGTTGTACTTCATCCTCGACCTCAGAATCTGGTGTTTCTGTCGTGCTTGGATCTTCTTCTGGTACTTCACTAGGAGTTGTACTATCTTCTGTTGCATCTTCTGGAATTTCAGTGTCGGTTCCACCTTCAAGTTCAGAATCAGAAACTACATTTCCATCAGACACAGTTTCTGAAGCCTCGTCTTCCTCATCTAAAGATGGTGAAGGTGTAACATCCGTATCGTCATCTACAGTTGTATCTGGAGAAGGAGAAGTGTCTGTATCATCATCTACAGTTGCATCTGGCGACTCCGTGGCGTCCGTATCATCATCTACAGTTGCATCTGGCGACTCCGTGGCGTCCGTATCATCATCTACAGCTGCATCTGGAGAAGAAGAAATGTCTGTATCATCATCTACAGTTGTATCATCAGTTGAAGTTTCTACAACTTCATCATCTACAGTTGTATCTGGAGACTCCGTAACATCTGTGTCATCATCTACAACAGAATCATCGGTTGAAGTTTCTGAAACTTCATCGTCTACAGTTGCATCAGAAGTTGTAGAATCTCCACTATCTTCTTCAACAACTTCTCCATCACTTCCAACAGGAATTTGTTCGTCTGAAGTGGTATCCTGAGAATCTACAGTTTCACTGGCAGCATCCAACTTTTCTTCCAGTTGTTGTTCTTCTGGAGACTCTTCTGTTCTTTCTTGTTCAACACCTTCAGTTGTTTCTACTGTAGTATCAACTTCTGCGGCAACTTCCTCTACCACATCTTGTTCTTCTGAACTATCAAACGCAGTAGTTTCTATTACATCAACGGTTTCTTCTTTTACCTGATCTAATGTTGATAAAGTTTCAGTAGTTTCATCCGTTTCTGGTAAAATGAATGTTTCATTTAAAGTTTCTTCTAGGAATTCTTGAAATACCGTAGAAAGACTTTCTCTGACTAATTCAGTGGTTATATCTTCTAATTGAACATTTTCCAAATCTAATAAAATATCTGGATTTAAAAGGCTCTGAATATCTTCTAAGTTTTGAATATCTGCAGTTTTTAATTCTTCAGAATCACTCAATTCCGATAATACTTGAAGTAGAAAATCTGGGGTTATTTCTTCGGCAAAAGATTCTAATTGATTTGTTAAAATATTTTCTAAATCAGAAAAGAGGTCTGATAGTTTTAATTCTTCATTGTCTATTAATTCTGCTTTAACCTGATCTAAAAGAGCCAACTGAATAGTTTCAGAAAATGTATCTGGTGTAGATGTTTCTGGTGAATCAGTAACTGATAATAATTCTTGATCTGATACTTCAATTACTTCATCTTCTGTAAATGTATCTGGTGTAGATGCTTCAACTACTTCATCTTCTGCAAATATATCTGGTGTCGGTGTTTCAACTACATCGTCTTCCGTAAATGTATCTGGTGTCGATGTTTCTGGAGAATCAGTGACTGCTAGTAATTCTTGTTCAGAAGTTTCAGAAACTTCATCTTCCGTAAATGTATCTGGTGTCGATGTTTCTGGAGAATCAGTGACTGCTAGTAATTCTTGTTCAGAAGTTTCTAAAACTTCATCTTCCGTAAATGTATCTGGTGTCGATGTTTCTGGAGAATCAGTGACTGCTAGTAATTCTTGATCTGATACTTCAATTGATTCATCTTCTGTAAATGTATCTGGTGTCGATGTTTCTGGAGAATCAGTGACTGCTAGTAATTCTTGTTCAGAAGTTTCAGAAACTTCATCTTCTACAAAGGTTTCTTGTTCAGAAGTTTCTGGAGAATCAGTAACCGCCAACAATTCTTGATCTGATATTTCTGGAGAATCAGTGACTGCTAGTAATTCTTGTTCAGAAGTTTCTAAAACCTCATCTTCTACAAAGGTTTCTTGTTCAGAAGTTTCTAAAACCTCATCTTCTACAAAGGTTTCTTGTTCAGAAATCTCTAAAGTTTCTTGAACCAATTCTTGCGTATAATCTTGAGATTCTTGTGTTTCTAAAACACTATCAATCTCCGCATCCTTTGCGGTAATAACCTCTGTAATCTCCGCACTCTCTTGGACTGTTGTTTCTACAATCTCAGTTTCAGAAGTTAAAATTGTATCTCTAAATTCTTCGAATTCTTGGGCAAGTAGAACCTCTAAATCGCCAAGGGCCTCTTGATACACTTCTGAAAAATTTTCTTGAATAAGTGTAGATAGTTCTTCTTTTACACTTTCAAAATCTACATCACCAGCATTTAATTGGTTTATAATACTTTGAAATATAGTTACATCAGAATCAGTTGATGTAGGAGATGTCGTATCAATCTTTTCAAGGTCATCATTAGTTGAGGAGGTTGATCTATCTGCATCAAAATTCGCAACCTCTGGATCATTTAATTCGACAATATAATCTATTGTTGTGCCATCTGCAACAACACTATATGTATTGGATTGATTTAGAGTTGGGTTTTCTAATGATAGTTGTACTACATCATTATTAGATATTGTTGCGCTTGTGCCTTGACTAGCTCCATTAACAAGAATATCTCCAACAGAAAATGATAGTGTTATGGAAGATGCAAGACCAGAAACAAATACTATATTTGATAATACGGTAATATCCCAAGAGGCGGCCGCCGCATCGTAAGTATATGTAAGTCCATTTTGCTCAACAACTTGGCCATCAGATGGGGCATCAATTCCAACTGGAGAATCAATTCCAACTTTGACTTTTACTACATCGTTAAATAAAAATATATTTTCTACTGACATTTTTCTTTGGTATAAAAAAAGGGGAGACTTTATGTCTCCCCTATATTTATGATAATTTTATCAATGTTTATAAATTATGCACCAAAGTTTACATAATTCCCATTCCAAGAGGAACCAACATTCTTAGTGAATGTGAGCGATCCTGCAGCGAGTGTTCCTGCGGAAGAACCACTACTTCTGACAGTAATAGAACCAGCAGTAGAAGAAACTTCAGTCACTGTAAGAGTAACTGTAGAAGTATCTACCAAAGTCGCCGTTGCAGTAGCACCTACTAAAATATCAGCAGAGATACTATCAACAGCAACACCAGTGATTGTAGTTGTACCAACATTGATTGTGACATCATCCGTAGTTACCAAATCACCTGAGCGATCACCATCATCGAATGTATAGTCTACTCCTCCAAGAGTTTCAATAGCACCATTAGTGGCACCTGTTGGGAAGTTATCCGAAATTCCTCTTACATCTCTTGGTGTGTAGTCACTATATGATGGTCTGATTGGACCACCTCTTGTCAAGAGGAAGATTCTCATACCGTTACCAAATGGTTTAGTAGACATCATACCCACATAAGTTCTGTGTGTTGAGTTTTCTGTTGTGTCAAATGCATCAGTTGTTCCATCTGATTGTTTCACATTGTGCCAGAAATACTCTCTTCTGAAGTTGAGTGGGTCAGCATTAGAAGATGTAGATGCAGTACCACCCTGTGGACTTAATGTACTAACATGTTGTCCGTCAAGGTCATACTTAGTTGCAGATGTCTTAATGATACCACCCTGAGTAGAACTATCCGCACCAGCAATACAGATCAAGTCTGCTTCTGCGTCACTATAGATAAATCTTTGTGATGCAAGTGGTGTTGGGAAGTTAAAGATAACAGTTTTATCCTGTGTAATCGATAACTGTTCAACAGGGTTAATACATGCAGGACTGTCAACCTGTGGTGTAACAGCGGATACATGATAATCCCATGGTTTGAACACATCGTTTTCACGAACAATAAATCTGTAGATACCTTTTGCAACTTTGTGAATATCGTTCCAGATTGCAGGAATATCTCTGTCTTCTGGAAGTCTAATCAAGTAAGTTGATCTACCAGTATCTCTTTCTTCTACGTCATTATAGTTTTCATATGAAATCTTAACAACTGTGGCAAACTCTAGAGGTTCATTAAACTTAACTTTATCTGTTGTCAATGAATATGCATACATTGGTTTTTGAACACCAAAGTATTCTGTAGAACCACCAGTCGTACCAAATTCAATATTACCATTCGCATCGAATTGATAATTTTGTCCTTGAACCGCAGCATCTGCCTCTTGTCCATCAACAAATACTTTAAGTCTGTTAACTTCAAAGAGTGGGTTAGATGCAGTACCGTATCTACCAAAGAAGTTGGTATACTCGTTATTAAATCCAGCACCTTCCCATGCATACTCGTAGATGAATTGGTCATCTTCTGGCATAGTATCAATGACAGAAAGAACTCTAAATCCAAATCCTGCAGTTTGTGCAGTTGCGGTTGTAAGTTCATCTCCAACCTTTACATCACCAGTAGAACCAGTTCCATCTAGTACAATAAAGTCTTGTCCAATACCACCAGTTGCACCAGTTTGGATTGCAGTACCTGCAGCATCAAGTGCAAGTTTGTGTCCAACTGCGTTTCCACCAAATGAAGAACCACTAACAGGAACTAGTGTTAAGTCTGAAATACCACCCACTGCACCAGCAAACTGTCCTGCAGTTCCAAGAAGAGGATTCGAACCAGTACCAGTTGTTGCACCAATATCTAGGTTGTCGATGAAAAGAACCCTGCGTCTTCTCTTTGCAACAAGTTGTTTTGCAGCAACAGATGTTGGCGTAAAGATTGCAACCGTTGAACTGATTGGAAGTTCTCTTGCCTGTCCGTTTGCATCAGTCGCAGGCGCAACTTCAGTTTTACTTACAAACTGGAAGTCATCATTGTAGTCCAAGAAGGTGTCAACACCATCAGAACTTCTGTGACGAACTCTGTATGTACGCAAACCTAACTGAGCAGGGCCTTGCATTTGTGTTCTTGCAACGGAATAGTTTTTCAAACCTTCACCAGTTGCATCATTAATTAATGTCCAAGAAGACGGAGCACCATTAGTATCTGCGACATCATATCTTGAACCTGCACCAGTACCATTTTCAAAACCAGTAATATAGTCACCTACTGGAACGAACGAACTACCATATGCAGAACCAAAGTTTAATGCAAATGCATCTCTGTCTGTGGAAGTAATATTACTTAGGACAACTGCAAGTTCTGCAGTACCCAATCCACGGTCGGTAGGGCCCGCTTGGAAGTTTGCGGCATTAATCTCTGGGAATTTATAGTAGTCGTTAACAACTGTAAATCCAGTTGCGGAATCTGTTCCTAACGCACCATGATCGGCAAGTGGAACGTTTGCAGTAGAAGAAGTGTTCAGATATGAAAGTCCTCTACCGTATGCTTCTGGGATCAATGCAACAGGTCTTGAGTCAGTAGGAATTGTTACATTCACTGGAAGTCCCGGCTTCAGTTTTCTACCGTTTACATCAAAGATTTCCAATTCATCCAATGACTTAGATGTGACTGTTGTTGCACCAGTAGTTGTATCCAACTCTTCACTAACCTCTGCAAAGAAACCGATATTAAAATCTGATGTTTCTTCTGGTCTAGAAGATGGAGAATACAAGCAGTGAACTGGAGACTTACCATCTTCGAATTCAATTTTACCAGAAATGTTATTAACGTGTCTTTGAACAACAAACCACGCATAATCGTCATCTTGGTCAACAGAGGCTTGGTCGAATACGAAAAGTCCAGTACCGTGGTCTGTACAAGTCAGACGGAATGCGATTGGATATGTTGGTTCTGTATCATCTGTAGTTTTACCTTGTCTACGGAAGAATCCAGATTTCGCCTTGTTACTATCGTTTGAGAAGTTATAGTAAATTTCACTAAGTTCTCCAGGCTGTCTGTAAACTGCCTGTTTGATACCGTCACGACCTTGTCCTTTTGAAAGGTCTCCGTTATCTTTAATTTGCAATGCAGTAGCAACATTTACATAAAGATACTCATCTCTAGTGTCATAGAAGAAACGCATTCTCCACTTCTGTGGTTTACGAGCATCTTTAACTGGCTGAGTCAATGAAACTGAAGTTGGAATCGCATCTGTAGCACTATTAATTTCTTTCTTGGATGAAAGTAAGTCTGTACCTTTTTCCGATTCAACAACAAACATATCACCAATTCTTTTAATCGATGACATCACATTTCTGTGGTTCTGTTGTCCGTTATTTCCAACAGGAATTGCTGTATTACTATCAGAGTCTACAAAAGGATATATAATATTGTATGGTTGTGCTTCGAAATCGGATACAGGAATTGCGAGTCTCCACTTTCCAGTCGCATACGCTTTATCCCCTGCAACCATACCAGTAATTGGTTCACCGTCTGTTGCATCTTCATATGAAAATGGATTACTTTCTTCATTGTTTGTACTTGTCATTTCAAGAGTTGTAACATATGGATTTAATGTATGTCCATCACCTGTAACTCTAAGAATTGCAGTACCAGAACCGTTTACTTCGATAATTCTTTTTCCATCATCCGCAGCGGTAAACCCGTCTTGGTCAGTAACACCAAACTTTATTCCAGCATCGTCATAAAGTTCAACTATTGCACCATCAACCGCACCGCCCTTAATTACAAGGGATGCAGATCTTTGAGGAACACTAGAAAACGCAGAACTATAGTAGTTACCATATGGGTGCAAACATAAATCTTTTGCAAGAGTTCTTAAGAAACCGTCACTTGCAGAAGGATCTTTGTCAGTATCGATGAAGTATTCTAAAAGAACTGTATCACCAACTTGGAAAGACTCACTTCTCCATGTTACTGTCCCATAATCAAATGCAAGTTGGGTTGATGTTGTCACTGCTTCTACAGTGATTACCAAATCACTTCCACCATCGTTTCCAAGTTCTGCATTTGGAATAGTAATAGTATCACCATTTGAATAAGTTTCACCAAACTCCAAAGGAACAACTTTTGTTACTGTACCACCAGCGTCAACATATACTTGGAACTTTGCACCAGTACCAGCAACAGAATCTGTAGTTGTTGTGGCAACATAATAGACGCCTGGTCTATGTCCTGTTTGCCCACTGGTAATGTTTACAGAAGTAAGTGCGCCGATACCTTCAAAGAACGAAACGTAGAATTGTCCTTCATCTGGACTTTCATCAATTTTTGCACTTAAGGATTGAGAAGCGGCTGCATCATAATTGTTACCAGAAGAAATAATATCAACTGAAACAATTCTTCCAGAATTATCAGAAGTTGCAGTTACAACTGCAGGAGTTAATGTTCCACTTGTTGGTTCACCACCTCTAATATTTACATTAAAAGTTGTATTTGGTGCATAACCAAAACCACCATCAAGAACGTTGATAGATTGAATTGCACCATTTGCATCTAATTGAATTGAACCAAGAACAGAAGGAAGATTTCCGTTTCTATATGTTTGTTTTAATGGGCGTGTAACAGTTGTAACAGTACCACCAACAAATACTCTTCTCTGTGAAGAGAGTGCATATGGTGCGATTCTGTCAAATTCGTGTTGGGCCGGTTTTGAAAGCCTTGTATATGTCTGATTGAAACTATTCAAAAATTCGAACTTCTGTGCGTATTTCTGCTGTTGCATAGATACCATTTCGTTTCTTTGAATAGAAAATCCACCAGAAAGGAACTCTGTCGATAATGCAGTAGTCATCTAATAATTCTCCTTTGAATGTTTTTTCTTATATTTATAACTTTAAAGTGTTTCAAGTATTTATACCCAGTTTATGTAATTATTTTATTTTATTTTAACTTCCTAGTGTCGACCCAGGCGCTGTTCCAGGCGTTACATCACTGTATCTAATACTAGAACCAGTAACTTGCATAAACACTCTCATACCATTTCCATTCGGTAATGTTGCAGACATTCCTTCATACTTTCTGGCATTTTTTCTCCAAATATACTTAACCCCATCGGGGCCTTCATGTCCTGCATATCTTGTAACTTCATTAGGAGAAGTTAAAGAAATTGAGGCAGGAACAAAAGAACCACCTCTAAATTCTTCGTTTACTCCATCCGAATCATCATATTTGTTTATTTCTACATGTCCTGACTGAGTTGAGAAATCTGCAGAAGAAATACAAATAATATCAAGTTCACTTTGTGGATAATAGAATCTTTGAGTTGTTATCTGAGTTGGGAACGAGAAAACAAAATTTCTATCTTGTGTGATAGAAAGTTGTTCCATCGGATTGATAACAGCATGAGAATCAATTTCGTGCATTGTTGCAGAAACGTGGAAATCCCATGGTTTTAATACATCTTGTTCTCTAACAACAAATCTATTGATTGTTTTTACTTCATTCATGTTTCTTTCTGGGAAATCTCTATCCTCTGGAATAGTTATGATGTATGCACCCTGAGCAGGATTTGAAGTAACATAATTTATCAAAGAAATTGTCAATTCCGAACCCGCCCTTGGAGCAACTTTGAAATAAAATGTATGATTGAAGAAATCGTACATATATTCGTTTCTCAAAGTATTTGGTGAGGAGAATACAGGGTCACCTGGCAACTTATTTTGCAATAGATAATTACCTGTTGTCGTAACTGCTTGTGCAGTAGTCAAACTAAAAGTTGGCGATGATGGATTTGATGCATGTTGCGAGAAAAAGTTTCTTCCAGTTGAATTATTTGAAGTTCCCGAATTAATTGTATATGGAGTTGTAAGCGAAACCTGACTATTATTCCACTCAACAGAGCTACCATCTACAGATGGGAATTTAAAGTCTGCACCAAGCGTGTCAACCCCTGCAGCGTCTAGAGATTCAATAAATCTTTGAACTGTACTTGGGTCGCCATTGTTAACCCAATCTTCATACGTTAAAATATATGCATTACTATCTCTAATTACCTCAACATCATCCAATGCAACAACCAAAGATTCAAAAACTTTGTCCATATTCCCGACAGGAGAGCCAAATAGAATATCAAGTAATGCAGAATCCGCTTCTTTATAATCAACCAAACCAACAGATTCTGTTGCAGTAGGAACACCTGTTCCACTTTGAG
>Ga0255768_10004025_pt1 | contig 14482 bp, 7 predicted proteins | sample 071ome_33_FD_179983 | JGI IMG/M metagenome (GOLD analysis project Ga0255768, IMG submission 179983) | Coastal salt marsh microbial communities from the Groves Creek Marsh, Skidaway Island, Georgia - 071412AT metaG (version 2) | ecosystem: Environmental > Aquatic > Marine > Intertidal zone > Salt...
GACCATCAGATCCTTGTACACCATAAGTTCCTTGTACACCATCAAGACCTTGAGTTCCGGTAATACCTTGGAAACCAAGACCATCAGATCCTTGTAGACCGTCTAGTCCTTGTACACCATCAAGACCTTGAGTTCCGGTAATACCTTGGAAACCAAGACCATCAGATCCTTGAGTACCATCAGCGCCTTGAATACCATCAAGACCTTGAGTTCCGGTAATACCTTGGAAACCAAGACCATCATTACCTTGAGTACCATCAGCGCCTTGAATACCATCAAGACCTTGAGTTCCGGTAATACCTTGGAAACCAAGACCATCATTACCTTGAGTACCATCAGCGCCTTGAATACCTTGAATACCTTGAAGACCTATAGATGCATAGGCACCATCAATACCTTGAAGACCTTGAAAACCTACACCATCAAAACCTTGAAGACCTTCACGACCTTGAACGCCTTGACGACCATGCCCAATAAATGTTATAAAAACTAAATCTCCGTTTGATGGGAAATTAACACCGTCAACAAAATCAACAGTAAATACAAGATATTCATCATTTGTACCAGCAGAAGAGTACACGGGTGCACTCTGAATATTAAAAATACTTTGTTCACCAATATCATTAACGATCGTCATATATCCATAGTTGAGACCTGTACCATATAATCTCATACTGTAAACAAGATCATCATACTTAGTACCGCTATAACTATAAGAAGATATTCTACATTGAGTTACAGTTCCTGGGAATGCAGTATCAAACTTAATATAACCTTGTCCGGGAGCAGCAGAAGCTGTTGAACTATTGTACTGCCAGGAAATACCAAATGGGGTACCAAATGGACCTTGAACTCCTTGAGTACCTTGAGATGTACCAGCAGAACCTTGAATAGAAATTCCTTGAGTACCCTGCCAACCATAACCTTGAATACCTTGTGTCCCTTGAGTGCCGTCTAAACCCTGAGAGCCAATGATGCCTTGAGCACCAGTGGTTCCTTGAGAACCATCATTACCTTGAGAACCATCAGGACCTTGAAGGCCTATAGATGCATATGCACCATCAAGACCTTGAACACCTTGATATCCGGCTAATCCTTGAGTTCCCTGAACACCTTGAGTACCTTCTACATATACACGACCAACAGGATCTGAGAATTGCCAGGTAGATTCAGAATTATCGGCATGATATCCACCAAGATAACGCACGAAGTATCTAACCCAGCTAGGACCGCTAAAGAGGTTAGTTCCAACGACTAAAAAGTAATCTGTGCCAAGTGAATGAGATAAAGCTATTTGAGTATTATAAAGTCCAGGTGTTGCTGCAGTATTACCATTTGCATCAGTCCCATCGAATATAAGAGATAAGTAAGCGTTAACAGCAACAACAGAACTCGAGGTCAGTTTAAAGTGCCCATTTGTTGGTTTAGTATTACTAGTAGTACTCGTATCATAATCAAATAGAATTCCAATACTTCCTTTACCACCTTGAACACCTTGAACACCTTGAGTACCTTGAGTACCTTGAGGACCAGTTATTCCCTGGAATCCTCTAAATCCTTGAGTACCAAATGCTCCTTGAGTACCTGTAGTACCTTGGATACCTTGAAAACCAATATCTCCTTTATCACCAGTTCTCGCAAAAGTTATAAGAATATCAGTATCATTGAAGGTAGATACACTTCCAGAAACATAACTACAGTTAACAGTATAATATCCGCCTTGATCTGTTAACCCGCTAATTGTATATAAAACAAAATTAAGTGTATTTGACTTATTTGATACTCTAAAGTGACCCTTAATTGTTGAAGTAGAATCATCAATTGTTTGCAAATAATTATCAAGATTTAAACTATTATCATTAGTATCATCAATTATAAGAACTGTAGCTGCAGATAAAGTTGAATTATTAAATCTCAAATTACCCGCGCCAGGATCAGAAATTGAAGTACTCGTACTAAAGGTATAATCAAAAGTAGCTCCACCAAAACTTCCGGTCGTTCCCTGAGTACCATCAGCACCTTGAGTACCATCAAGACCTTGAGGTCCAATGATGCCTTGAGCACCAGTAGTACCTTGAGAACCATCAGAACCATCAGCACCTTGAGTACCATCAAGACCTTGAGATCCAATGATGCCTTGAGCACCAGTAGTACCTTGAGAACCATCAGAACCATCAGCACCTTGAGCACCATCAGTACCTTGACTTACTGATGCACTAAAAGTTATTGATTTTGGAGTCGAACTATTATTACCAGAAATTGATATATTATTTCCAGCGATAAATTGAATTGGTTCTTCACCACTTGCCGCTAAAGTATCTCCAGAGAAACTACCAGTTCCAGTAGAATCCAACTGCCATGGGTTGAATGTTGATCCCAAATCAACAAAGACTTCTCCAGACCCCTCATCAGTTACATTAAATCCACTATTAGCGTCAAAAGTGATCTTAGTTACACTTGCAATAGTAGTTGTTGTGCTACCACCAATTCCCTCTCTCTCTTCTACTGTTAATGGAGATCCTCCTCCACCACCTTCAAAGAAAGCAGTAACAGTATCCCCAGAAATACTAACTGTAGAAACTCCAGCACCTTTTAATACAACTTGGGATGCATTACCAATAAAAGCCCCTTCTGTAGAGATACCAATTGTATTTGATCCTTGAATACCTTGAGTGCCCTGAATTCCTTGAGCACCATCAGCACCTTGAATACCATCAGCACCTTGAGCACCATCAGCACCTTGAGTACCATCTAGACCTTGTAAACCAAGACCATCGACACCTTGAATACCATCAGCACCTTGAGCACCATCAGCACCTTGAGTACCATCTAGACCTTGTAAACCAAGACCATCGACACCTTGAGTACCAGTGTCTCCTTGATCCCCTTTAAGACCTTGAACACCCTGAAGACCTTGTAAACCAAGACCATCGGCACCTTGAATACCAGTGTCTCCTTGATCCCCTTTAAGACCTTGAACACCCTGAAGACCTTGTAAACCAAGACCATCGGCACCTTGAATACCATCTAGTCCTTGAATACCATCGGCACCTTGAATACCAGTGTCTCCTTGATCCCCTTTAAGACCTTGAGTACCATCAGCGCCTTGAATACCATCTAGTCCTTGAATACCATCGGCACCTTGAGTACCAGTGTCTCCTTGATCCCCTTTAAGACCTTGAGTACCATCAGCGCCTTGAATACCATCTAGACCCTGAGTACCAGTGTCTCCTTGATCTCCTTTAAGACCTTGAATTCCTTGAGTACCATCAGCGCCTTGAATACCATCTAGACCCTGAGTACCAGTGTCTCCTTGATCTCCTTTAAGACCTTGAATTCCTTGAGTACCTTGAATACCCTGAAGACCTTGAGTTCCTTGTGATCCTTGGAGACCTTGGGTTCCTTGTGTACCATCAGCACCTTGAGTACCATCTAGTCCTTGAACACCCTGAAGACCTTGAGTTCCTTGTGGTCCTTGTAGACCTTGAGTTCCTTGTGTACCATCTAGTCCTTGAGTACCATCTAAACCCTGGGTACCAGTTATTCCCTGTAATCCAGTATCTCCTTTGTCTCCGGTTCTGGCGAAAGTTACAATTACATCTTCACCATTACTAAAAGAGGTTGATGGTCCAGATACATAAGCACAACTAACTTCAAAATATCCAGTTTGCTCTGTTACCGAAGATATTGTGAAAAAAGCAAAATCAGTTGGATCTAATTTATTAGAAATTTTAAAATGACCCTTAAGTGTAGAACTAGAGTCATCAATAGTTCTAAGATATGTTTGTATATCTACAGGTGTGCCATCAATATCATCAATGAGAAGAGCAGTAGCTAGAGATACATTAGCATTATTAAAACCTAAATTACCCTGACCAGGATCACCAGAAGTAGATGTTGTAAATGTATAATCAAAAGTAGCCCCACCAAAGCTACCAATTAATCCTTGAGTTCCTTGTGTACCATCTAGACCTTGAGATCCAGTTTCTCCTTGAATTCCCTGAAGACCTTGGAGACCTTGTAAACCTTGAGATCCAGTTTCTCCCTGAATTCCCTGAAGACCTTGAAGACCTTGAGTTCCTTGTGGTCCTTGAAGACCTTGAAGACCTTGAGTTCCTTGTGATCCTTGGAGACCTTGGGTTCCTTGTGTACCATCAGCACCTTGAGTACCAGTTTCTCCTTGAATTCCCTGAAGACCTTGAGTTCCTTGTGATCCTTGGAGACCTTGGGTTCCTTGTGTACCATCTAGTCCTTGAGTACCAGTTTCTCCTTGAACACCCTGAAGACCTTGAAGTCCTTGAGTGCCCTGTAGACCAGCTGCATATGGAGCTTCCCAAACTACTCCAGATCCCGTAGATACTAATATAGAATTAGCAGTACCTACATTTCCATATAAATCAACAATTCCAGCTTCAAGTTCAACATTAGATCCAAAGGTCGCTATCCCAGAAGAAACATTCAGTCCTCCAGTAGTGATCCTAACTCCACTCCTAGCTGTTACTAACCCAATAGCATCAATATTGGTTACATCTTCGTAAGTTAATGTCCCACCAATAGATACATTTCCGGATACAACCAGATCAGAAGTAGTTAAAGTAGACCCATCAAAAGTAAGATTTACTGATCCTGCAGGTTCATTTGAACTATCTTTATAAACAACTTGATTTGCAGATCCTGCTACAGGACCAAAATCACCCTGAACTCCTTGAGTTCCTTGAGTTCCTTGTGTCCCTTGTGTCCCTTGGACACCTTGAGTACCTTGGGTTCCTTGGGTTCCTTGAGTTCCCTGTAGACCTTGAATTCCAGCAGCAAAGGGTTCGGTCCAACTAACTCCGGCACCCGTAGATACTAATATAGAATTAGCAGATCCAACATTACCCCTAGAATCATATACTTCAACTTCTAATCTTATTGGTTTCTTACCGTTATATCCCATTATTGTTTAACCTCAGGTTTGCTCTAGAACACTAACTATAATATCTACACTATCCGCAGTGTCTGCTGATACTTGTATTTTATCTCCTGTTTCTAAACATATTTTGTTTCCAGCATTAAACTCAAATCCAGACCCATCATATAAAGCAGCATTTCTTATTAAATATATATCATCAGCACTAACCTCTGACTTATCAACAAGAACGTTAGCATACACTGTACCACTTCCAGTTCTATTCGCCAATGCAAATCCAATTACAGTAGCTGTTGTTGCTCCAGGAACAGTATAGACATCAGTTGTTGTTACTCCAACTGATGCCTTTGTATAACTTTTAAATGCGTTAGCCATAGATTATTAACCTAATGCGATTGCGAGGGCGATTGCTTCATCACTTGCACTTGTGAGTACACTAACTCCATTGATTTTTACATCTGTAGAGGTATTTATATCTCCAGTAGCAGTTATTATACCAGTAACATTTAAATTACCACTAACATTAGTCTCATTCGATCCAGCAGGATCAATATTAATATCACCAGATGTAGAAGATAATGTATTAGCAGCAATTTGAATATTGCCAACAGTCAAACTTGTTGGTGTTATAACAGATTGATTAGATCCACCATCAGTAACTGTTAATTCACCAGTTGTTTCTAAATTGTAAGTAGTTGCCGCAAAAGAAACATTTCCAGTTTCTTGACTTACAACAAATGCATCACCAACTCTAAAATCACCAGACTGATCAATACTTACATATGATACTTGACCATCATTTAATTCAATTACTTCATTTGCCTGAACAGTTAAAGTTGAGTCATTGGTCATGTCTTTACCAGACCCAACATGATTAAAGTTTGTTGCAAATAGTCTTAACTTAACACCATTACCATCAGCAACTACACCTTGAGATCCATATTCAACGGCACAACCAACCGAGCGCATTTCTGCACCAAACATAGTATAGTCAGCCAAAGCAATAGCACTCGCTATACCAGTATGTGTTGTCCCATCAGATTGATAGAAGTTTAAATCTTGGGTGGTTCCAGCACCAGCAACAACAAACTTACCAAAACCTAGTCCATCAATCTTAGCATAAGGGTCATTATATTCTGTAATCGTACCAACAGCAACTACAGTTCCACCTTCGCGCAACTTAACAACATCATTAACTGATGGAGTAACACTAGGATTAGTAAACTTAAGTCTAGCATCAGCGGTTCCAGCAATACCAACCGTTCCAGCTAAACCAACAATTGCCTGAGAAGCAAAGTAGTGGAAGCAGTTGAGGTACTCAGCACGAGCACCGTTAGTAAGAACAATACCTTTGTTATTTGGTGTGAAGAAGGTTACCTCATTAAAGAGCATACCTGCTTCCAAAGAATTAGAAGCAACAAGAGAACCATCAACCTTAGCACCAGCACCAGCAATGTAACTGGTTGGTGGTGAATCGGCAGTATCATAACCATATGGATCATCAGCAGTAACTGTGGATCCAGTGTTGAGAACCGTTACTCTCTGAATATAAGGTGATCTAGTTGTGATAGCAATACCAGTTGCATAAGAGAATGCATAACCAGTATCAGCAGTAGAATCGAAGTAAGATCCTCTAATTGAAAAGTCTTCAAGAGTTGAAATATCATTCAGTAAGAAAACGTTTTCTTGTTGTGTAGCAGTTGTTGGTCTGATGCTGGTTGCTCTCAATCCAGCACCCTTAACTGTTACACCTCTAGGAACAGTCAGTGGGCAAGTTTCTTCATAAACACCAGCAGAAACATTAATTACATCACCATTCGTAGCAACACTCAGTGCCTGTGCAATGGTGAGATATGGTTCGTTAATATTGTTACCAGAGTTTGAATCGCTACCAGTGGTTGCAACATAGTAAGTCTTACCAAGTGCATTAAGATCGCCATCAAATCTGGTTGCGGTTAACACACCAGAAACATTTACTCCACCAGCAAAACTTGCGGTGCTACCAGTAAGATCATCTAATACCGATATACTTGATTCGGTAATTGTAATTGTTCCGATTCCGATCGAATCGCCATAAATCGTTACTCCAGTTCCAACTGTAATCTCATTATTCGTACCATCGATAGTAACACTGGATGATCCAACAGTAAGAATACCAGTTATTCTAGTGTCACCGTTTACAACCAATTCTGTTGTTGCACCACCAACTACAACAGAACCAAGTGTTGATATACCAGAATAACTTAAGTTAGTACCCGTTAAGTAATCAATAGTACCTGTTGTGGTATCTAAAGTCTCAATAGTACCAATACCACTATAAGATACATTAGTACCCGTTAAGTAATCGATAGTACCTGTTGTGGTATCAAGAGTTTCAATAGTACCAATACCACTATAAGATACATTAGTACCCGTTAAGTAATCAATAGTACCAGTGGTCGTATCGAGAGTTTCAATGGTACCAATACCAGAAGAATATAAATTCGGAATCGTTAATTGAATCTCACTTAAAACTTCTGTCCCATTAACCTTATATACTTTTCCATCTGCAATATCAAAGTTTTCACTCGATTTTAAACTATCACTACTCTGATTATAAGTTAAAGTTTTTCTAATAGATGTATCACCAATACCAATACCAGCACCATCAAGAAGATTATTGGTAGAAACTGTGGAGGCAATTCCAACATTAAAATCTGCAAGTTCAATCCTTGATGAATCTACAATAAACTCTTCACCATCTACATATAAATCACCTTTGATTCTTACAGATCCAGTATTATCACCAATTCCTGCTGGGTCAATATTTAATGTTGCGGGACCAGATATAGTATCAGAAGTAATTCTGATCGAAGATCCCTCAGAACCAGTGTGGAAAGAAGTTGCAGTAATAACACCAGTTGCGTTAACGTTAACTAAAGAAATATTATCATCCAGTGCAACTTCAACACCATTAGAAGCAGCAGATGTAGTTACATTAGCACCACCAGTGATTGATAGGGTTTCGCTTAAAAGGTCAATGACCTCAGAACCACTATCACCAGAAACAGTTAAAGCAGTACCAACTGTAGTAGTAGTAGCAGATGTGATGCGTCCTTTAGCATCAACCGTAATAATAGGAATTGCAGTTTGCGAACCATAAATTCCTGTAGTAACTCCAGAGTTCGCTAAAGTTAGTGAAAGATCAACATTACCCGTACCATCGAAAGATACTGCTGGGGCGGTTGCATCTCCACTTACAGAAAAATCGCGGGCAGTCTCAAGTTTAGTTGCTGTAGAAGCAACACCAGTTAGATCACCTGTTACACTACCAACTAATGGTCCAACAAAACTAGTAGCAGTAACAATACCAGATATATTAACATCATCAAGTTCAGTGTGTCCATCTACATCTAGATCAGCATTAAGATTAACATTTCCTGAAAACGTAGAAACACCTGTTGCTTCTATACCACCAGTAATACTTACACCAGCACCAGTTGTTTCAAATTTCTTTACATTATCGTACCATAACTCTGTAGCACCATCAACATTGAACTTAGCATAAGTTTCAATACCAACAGCATTTTCAAAGTTAATAGAAGCAGTTCCTCTAACATAAAGATTTCCTACTCCAGCATCGACAATATATGAATTTAAACCATCATTATAAATTTGAAGGTCATTTGATCCACCAAAATAAATTCTATCATCATTACCCAAATAAACATCATCTTGAAAAGTTGATACTCCAGAAACTCTTAAACTATCAAGTTCAGTATGACCCGCAACATCAATACCATTATCAACGTCTACAAAACCAGAGATTGTTGTTCCGCCACCAATATTAATATTACCAGTAATATTTGTAGATCCAACAACATATAATGCATCTTGCTGTGCATTAGTTGTTCCTATTCCAACATTACCCTTTGTCTGTAAGACCGTTTTACTCTCGGTAAACGAAGTAATACCAAGATTGAGATTGCGCTGTCTACCAGAAAGAAATTTAGCCATTTTAGTTTAAGGTTTCTAAGATGCTACCGATAAATTTAATGTTGCTTGAGTTGCTAGCAGATAGAACAAGAACATCACCAGACTGCAAAGTAAGTTTTCCAGTCAATAATCCAGCAGAATCATTACCTTCGATAGCAAAGTTTTTAACAATTTCAGTTGTTACTGCTATTCCAGATACAGTTCTTTGATGCGAAAAAGAAACTGTGTGAGGATTAGTATCAATGTTTGCTACTTGTGCGAGTAAAACAACACCAGTATATCCTGTTGGGGCAGTATAAATTCCAACAGGATTTGTTGGTGCTATTTGAGTAATTGTTTTGAATATATTTGCAGATAAAGCCATCTGTTTAATCTCCTCCTAGTGCTAAAATGAGTGGGGTCATTGTTGTAAACAAACTTCTAGTATAATCATCACCACCAATTGTTCCTGTTGCTTGATCAATCACAATACCATCACCAATTCTAAATCTACCAAGTTGATCGGTACTTGTATAGACAACAATTCCACCGTTTCTTTCATCAGTTTCATTTTCTTGAATTGGAACTGCACCTCTATTTGGAACAGCACTAGCAATAGTAACTCCAGTACCAACATATTCAAAAGCATGAGATGATGCTAGTATTTTACTTTGGACATGAAAATCTAGATTTTGTCCAAAACCAAACCCATAAGGAACTTGTTCAGTAAGAGTAATAGTGGTTATACCAGCAACAACAGGAGTTGAACTTTTAATAGTATAGTATGATGGAGTTATATCTAAAGTTGCTGTTGCAGTTGTTCCAGAATCTGGTGCTGATATTGTTATTGTTGGAGATGAAATATACCCTCTACCACCAGTAACTAGGTCAATTCTAGAAACAGACCCATTTTCAATCTCAGCATATGCAACAGCCGGAATACCAAAATCAGTTGGTGGATCTGATATAGTAACTGTCGGTGCTGAAGTATATCCAGATCCACCATTAGTTATTGTTATTTGATTAACAAAATAATATGGAAGATCGAAGTAAACTATTTGTCCATTAAATGGTCTAACAGAATATTTTTTAATTTCCCCACCACTTTGATAGGAATAACCACTGAAAGTCGATGGTCCCAAATAAGAAGTAAACTGTTTTGGTCCCAAAATAGAACTAATTTCAAATACACTATCAGAATTATTATTAGGTATCGAAACAGTTCCACCAGATTCATTTACAGCAAATGATGCTCCTCCCATAGTGTATGATATTCCAACTGTATAATTTGGAGAACCACCATCAACAGTTATAGTAGCTAGTCCACTGACATTATCATAAACAATATTTGTTATTGTATAGGATGGTTGTTCAATTTGTACTTTAAAAGTATCTTCATTTACCGAAGTAGACTGTTGCAAAAGTCCAGTATACTTTGCTGTGCTTATACCATCAGATACTAATCCATAATTACCAAAAGAACTATTACAGGAATTTAGATCACATTGTCCACCAGACCCAGCATAAACTGATACATCAGAACAGATAGTAAACACAGCAACTATCTGTGCATATCCTTCATTCGTTATAGAAACACCAATACCATTTGAATTATATTGAGTAAATGAATCTGTAACCATACTCTTAGTTGGTCCAATTGCATGAAGACCATCAACCTTTATACCAATACTATCTGGAATAAAATTTGTACAATTTTTAATATATGGAGATTGATTTATAAAGTCTGCTTTATTTGGATTGAACGAAAATATAGATCCGGTATTCGAAGGTCCAGTGAATGATAAATCTGAGATATAATTACCATTAGTAACATAAAAAAGATCTCCCTGATTTTGTGGGGTTATAGATACTTCTCTTAAACTATCTCCAACAATACTAACTTGTTTTGGTACAACAATTGGATTATTTTCTACATAAGATCCAGCAGAAACCTTAATAATTGTTCCTTCTCCAGCGACTGTGACTGCTGCTCCGATTGTTCTTTTTGCGTCTCCAAGTCTTTTTCCTGTATTTGTGTCGTTTCCGTCTTGTGTAACATAAAGAATATTAGTAACAGTTGAACCAGCACCTAGTCTAACAACATCCGATCCGATACCAGCCCTATTTCTTACAGTATAGAGTTCGGCATCGTTAATATTTAAGGCTAATTCGCCATATTGTAATGCTCCTTGATCGGGTACCTTTCCAGGAACCGCAGAGCGTTTTATCCTAATCGGAGTTGCCATTTATAATTATGGTATCTACCAGAACACAGTATTTACTGCTTTGAATATTTATAAGGACCTCAAGATGCATTATTGCGTCTTGAGCGATATGCAAAAAGATTTGTGGGAGGGTCTGGTTTCATCCAGTTTTTAATCTTTTCATATCTACCCATATCAAAAAACTCCTGTGAAAAGTACCAGTCTTCCCAAGGAGTATGTCCCTTATCTTGATTACATTCGTGGCAGCAGCATACAACATTCTTAGTATAATCTGCACCACCTTTTGAACGAGGTACAATATGATCCAACGTCAAATCTTCATCAGATCCACAATAAGCACATTGGTGATTCCATTTTTCTCTTACCTCTCGCCTCCATAATCGTTTCGCTTCTCCAGGACTTGTTGTTCGTAAATTGAACAAGTACTCTTGAGGCGAATGGAGGAGATCCATAAGTTTCTGCGACTTATGACTATTTATCCTCCGTTTAATCTATTCTCCAATTCTTCAATTCTTCTTAACAACTCTTGATTTTGTTGCGACAATTCTTGAACTGCCTTTACAAGAATTGGATAGGTATTCATTGGCGAAGCTTCAAGTCTATTCGGATCATGTTCATATACTAATTTGGTATATTCTTTATATCCAAATTGATCTTGAACATCATTTAATTCTTGAGCAATAAATCCAAATGCTTTTTGTCCCTGATAAGATCCATCACGTCTTTCCCAATCAAATTTGACTGGTCTTAATGCATTGATATAATTCAATCCAACAGGTATATTCTCAATATTAGTCTTATCCCTAACATCGGATAGAGATGAAATAGTTTGAACATTACAATTTAATGTTGCAATATTATTATCTCCCAATACAATTTGATTACTTCCACCAGTGTTCCACTGAGCATTGTATCCAAGAGCCATACAATTTCCAGTTGTTGAAGTATCAGAATTTCCAGCACGGGCTCCAACAGCCGTATTTTTACTATACGAAACACTCTTACCCGCAGCAGCCCCTATAAAAGTATTATTAGCACTAGTCAAAGAAAGATTATATCCAGGCTCATCAGCACCAGCCGGACCTCTTCCACCAAATATAGTATTATACGTTCCATTCCAATACGTATCTTGAGATAAAGCTGATCCAGCATTCGAGGTCCCACAAACAAGATTAGTGGGACCTTTGGCGTATAGCGTAAATGTTTGCTGATTAGTCCTACTCTGACCATATGAGGATGCATAATTAGTCTTAAAATTAATTCTACGATGCCAAGCACTTGAAGTAGTCTCTACCGTGATGCTACCATTAACCCGCACCGCAGAAGTAGAAGTTGTTTCTACAACATTTGGTGTAGTACTATATGCTAGTTGAGTTATTGTTGGTGTATCGGTTGGATTTGCGATATAAATTACACCACCCATCGCAGTGTGAGCAGTACATTGGTAATACAGTGTAGATGGAGCATCCATTTGAACGTCCCATTCGATCGTTCCATTATCAACATCATTTGTTGAAAGTCCATCATTGTACTGTGTTCCTACAGATCCATTAACAGTGCTTTGAATTCTAAATGGATGTGCGCCTAGGTTATTCGTAAATTTATATCTTTGACCTCTTGTTAAGTATATTGTTGAATTTTGTTCCGTTCCGTCAAATCCGGGTCCTGTGAACGTATAATAAGTGTTTCCAACATCTGCACCAAGAACCCACTCTGAAGTAACCGAAGCTATTCCAGATATACTTGCATCCAAAGTATTATTATTTTGATTATAAGTAAGTGCAGAATCAGTAGCTGCTGTGGTCATTACACCACTACTGAGACTTGTTAGCACAACTTTTTGTTCACCACTCGCAGCACTTAATGTTGCACCAGTATTAGAAAGACTAGCGCCATCACCAGAGAATGAAGTAGCACTTAAAGTACCGGTAGAAGAATTATAAGTAAGTGCAGAATCAGTAGCTGCACTAGTCATTACACCACTAGTAAGACTTGTTAAAGCAACTCTTTGAGTTCCAGATCCAGCACTCAATGTTGCACCAGTATTAGAAAGACTAGCGCCATCACCATAAAAAGATGTTGCTGTTACAACACCAGCAACACTCAGTTGTTTTGTAAATAAAGATCCTCCTGTAGTTGTAATTCCACCATTAGCAGCAAGAGTAGAAATACCAGAAGAATATAATTCAGTTACTGATCCTATACCACCTATGACATTATCAGCATACTCAATAGTAGTTGCATTATTTGTAAATGTAATACTCTTCGGTGTACTATTAGCATCGGTGGTAATTTCAATTCCAGGACCAGCAATGATCTCAAGTTCTTCTTCACCAGTTGCATCCAAAGAATCTTGACCCTGAACTGTATAAGGATTAAAAGAACTTCCAAAATTTACGAATGCTTCTCCAGGTCCAAGAGAAGTAACAGCAAGACCACTATTACTATCAAATCTTAGTGATGTTACATTTGTTACTTCATCACCTGTACTATTAATTCCAGCAAAACCATTTCTAGTGCTTACTACTATTCCAGTTCCAGTTAATCCAGAACCATCGCCAACTAATGAAGTAGCACTTAACGTTCCAGTAACACTTACAGAAGTACCAATACCAACTGTTAAATCATTGTCGTTTACATTAATATAATTACCTAACTGTCCTAATTCAAATGGTTGTCCCATTTTGCACGCAATACTTTGTTAATTTTATTTATTGTGTTTCTTTTTACATGCTCCCCGTGCGTATGCCCTTGCTAAACTATCAACGTGGGAGCAAGGTTTCCCCTGCTCTCCACAGTAAGGGCATTTAGAGTCTGGTGGATCGTTAGGGTACGAAAACTTCGGCATTGTCTTCTTCTAAGATAGGTTGAACTTCCCAAGATCCACCAACACCACCATCCATGTTCACGACAATATCCCGAGTAGGAAGTTTTTTACCAAATGAAACATCAATAATATCACTAGGGAAAGGAGTGAACTGGTAATAATGACCATCTCCTTTCATGGCGACAAGAGTGGTGGCATCTTGTAGAGAACCGCAGTCGGCAATCTTTTTACCACCAGGAGCAAACACTGAATAAAAACCGTTCATTTCTTTTCGTATGGATGTGCTTGCTTTAGTTCAGGATTTGGTTGTGAATGAACAACAGGACTACGACTGACATTCTCAATCACAATGAACGCATCCTTATTGTATTTACGAGTTCCAATTGGAGACTGCCATTTCTCATTATAGTTTTCACCAACGTCAATTCCTGATATTTGAGTGCCGCCAATTTTAACAATCAGTTTATCGTCAGCACTCCAGTCCATCTTACCAAGAGCAATCGCAAGTTGCCCCAGCATATCAGCACTTGGGAATTTCTCTTTCATCACATTTTCCTCTGGTTCCAG
>Ga0255768_10004026_pt1 | contig 14480 bp, 16 predicted proteins | sample 071ome_33_FD_179983 | JGI IMG/M metagenome (GOLD analysis project Ga0255768, IMG submission 179983) | Coastal salt marsh microbial communities from the Groves Creek Marsh, Skidaway Island, Georgia - 071412AT metaG (version 2) | ecosystem: Environmental > Aquatic > Marine > Intertidal zone >...
GCGCTCAAGCGCCCAATCAAAGTCAGTTTGCATGGGTGCGCGTGATGATGGTGGAAAAGAGAGGCACAAAGCCCCTCAGAGAGCCCACGAATGGGCTCAGTGAGAGGATCAGGCAGCGGACGTGATATCACTCACGTGACGCTTAGCGTTACCATGGGCGCGGAAGACTACCACACATTGCCTCTCAGCTTGGGCACATAGCCCGCACTCAGAGCACGTTGTGTTTCGTACTTGAGCTGGACATTCTGTAACTGTGACTCCCTCATAAGTACGTGGGATGTCAGCATCAGAAGGAACAACGGCGACAGCAGGTAAACCGCTTCGATGAGCTTTAACCGCATCGGTGATTGATTCTTTAGAGACATTGATGGTAAACCCATTGTCGTTAGCGTAGTCGATCAACCTCAGGTTGTGAGGGTTAAGAACGTGGTGAGTATAAGTAAACCCACGCTTGCCGTAGTTAGCAGCAACGAGATCGAAGACATGTGAAACAATCAGAGAGCCTTTATGATGGGGCATGTCACCAGCCTGGTTGTGACGCCATAGCTGCTTAGCAGGGAGTGATGACACAAAGTCACACAAGCCCTGCCAATCAGTACCACGCTCGCCATCAGATACCTTGCGCCAATGTAAGGCTAGCGGCCCTGATTTGGCATAACAACCTTTGTCATAGAACGGACAGGTTGCCGGGCACGATTTGCGCTCTGTTGTTGTAACTGGAATTGGGCCAGTTTTAACGTTAGAGCTACGTGCAGTGATGTGAACTCGCATTGATTAGACATAGCAGAGTTGAAAGAACGTAGCCAGAGGGCTACAGAAAGCCCACACAATGTGAGGGCTAGGTGTAACCGTCAGTTGTAGACAGAATAGAGAGGGTTGATCTTACGCTTAGTGCCGTCAGACTTGAAAGCCTCACGGGCTACGTGGATCTTGCCCTTGTGCTCAAGTCTAACTAGCACGGACTTAGTGGCCCATGAATGGTGAGACTTGAGTGTAGCGTCGTTGATCTCATACAGTCTGCAGAATGGATGCTGCTTGATGTAAGACATTACAGCACGTTCTTGCAGCTTGTTAGCGATCTTGGAAGCCAAGCGAACAGCGATCATTGAATGATGAGCGGTTGAACAGTTGGCGCATAAAGCACCAAGGCGCTGCCCTAGGCACGAACTAGGGAGCACGGCTGGCCGTGACAGCGCTTGCCATGAACAAACTAGGCATGTGGCTCTGCACAATCTACCATCCCTCACCCCAGGAACCCACGGGGTTGGTCGCCATCACATAACGGGATGCTTCGTTCAGTTGTCTAGGTGCTGGCTCGCAGTCTTGAGAGCCTGGGTTGTGGGCAGCTGAAGGGTCACCGCTGCATGTGGATGAATCTACAGCCTGAAGGGGCACCGGCTGGGTTGTTGAAACAAAACTAAACAATTGGGTGGTGCTGGGCTCGACGTGCCCCGGTGAAACGGGTTCTACTACCAGCGATCGGGCTTGGGTTGGCCTGCCTTCTCGGCGGCTCCTCTCGTCCGATGTGACCAATGTAATCGGTCTGGTGGGATGATGGTGGCCACCCAATCCAGTAGGTGTCACACAGGTCCCCAGATCCCTTGCGGCGCAGTCGATCTCGGTTTCGATAACGTTTGCTTATGTTACACATAAGGTTAAGGGCTCGACAGATCGCGAGAGATGGGCACGAGGATCGCCCGCCAGCCCCCGCGTGAGCCCTAACGCCTGCGCGTGCGCGTTACATGTTACCCCCGGCATGGGGGGGTCGGCCCTGCGCTGGCGCTAAGAGTACGCCTTCACAAAATTCTACCAAAATTTTAGGGTAGAATTGGACACCACATGCCCAGTATCACGACACACCAGCTCATGAATCTCTCTACGATCATCAATCACCTCAACCTTATACAAAGAGGGACCGACCTGAGCCAGCCCTACAATGCACATATTCAAGAACACATTGCAAATCATGTCCACATAGCTTCATAAATTGACGGACAGTGCTGTTCAAGCAAATCCTTAACCCCTTCAGCAATCATACGATGCTCTTTCTGGGTCCCAGGATCGGCTCTAAGGTCCACGTAATGCAACCAGGACCTGATAGTACCATTCATGTACAAACGGCTTGGGATAGCCATTGGCAACACATCACGAGCACATTCTTTAGCAACACCTGCTACGATCAGTTGACGGTAAACCTCTTCTGAATGTTTGAACAGGCAGTCAATTTCCTTTTGAAGAAACAAATCTTCTTCTGCTTGTTCAATGCTGTTCTGCCTATTTTTATCATCCTGCAGCCTAAGCTGTGGTCTGATAGGTTGTCCTAGCTGTCCAACATCTGCATACCGTTGGCTAAACTCTTGAAAAGAAAAGCTACGATGCCTTAGGATCTGTGCTGCTACTGCTCTAGTGGTGTTAATTTCTACCACCATGTTAGCCATCTCAAAAGGGGACCAATGCTTATGCTTGATCAGGTATTTAAGAAGGCGGGGAGCAGTGTCGTGGTTGTTTTGATTGGTGGGGTTAGATACTCGTGCACAGTAAGCTACCAGCTCTTCTGCGTCAGGAGTAATGGAAACAAGTTTAACGGTGTGGGTCATACATGATATATATGAGTATACTAGTAGTCTTACTAGTAGTGATGGTAAGAAGAACTAATAGAGAACATGGTTCACTTCGTTCACCCCATGTTCCATTAGTAAGTGGAAGTAGGTAAAAGGGGAAGAAGAAACTTGTCTTTCTTCCCCCATTTGACCGCTGTTTCCACACACGAGGGCACCACTCCCCGTGTTCTACTGTCTGGTTAGACGGAAAACCAGGTAGGGACTGAGTTTTTGGTCTTACCTCTTGCTTGTCTTCTTTGGTCAAGATTCATGCCTAGGACAAAGTGGTTAGCAGAGGCTTGAGGGTCGTCTTTCCATTCTTCTAGCATGTCATTCCAGTCTTCCATTTTACGTTGTTTTACAACCTCCATAGCGGAGATACCCATGGCATCTGTAAAGTATTTAACGCCTTGGGCTAGACAGTCTAATCTGTCGTCGTGTTTAACTGCGCCTTTTTCACGGCACATTCTACTCATCTGATAGAAGAGCATATAGAGGAGGCGCTCTTCTGGAGCTGCGTCTTTATTTGAGTTGTAGTCCCAGTCGATGACAGAGCGATCAACAATAAGGCGATGTTGATTAAGGACAGGCTCAAGGGCATCAATAATCCGGTCTTCTTTTCTGACATTAGCACGCACCTCTTCTACGTCAATTCCTTGTTTGGTTTGTTGTAGGTGTTTTTTAAAAAGTTCAGCAACAATACCGTCACCAAAGTTTGTCTCAATAACTAGTTTAGTTACTTTAAAGCGTCGGCAGCCTCTAAGAATGTCCAAGAGCGTGTTGTCCGAGTATCCGTCCTTGTAAGCACGCATTTGGTGCAGGTACAGGAAACCGTTTCTTTGGGAGATATAAGCTGCTGCTGTCTCATCAGTACCTCGGCCCGATGGATCAACTGAGCAGATTGTTTCTGCGTAAGGACCCCATTCACCCTGTAGCTGCATTGGAGCGTAGAAATAATCCCCAGGTAGTCCAACAGTCGGGAGTTCTTTGATGACGTTTCGAGGGTCGCTGCACCAGACGACGCTATCAGGAGCGGACTCAGGATTAACGCTGGTGACGACAAGATCAGCCATTTTGAGGGGGAACTTTTCAGCATCGCTGAGAGTTGTGTCAAGCATGAACTGCAGCATGAAGTTGCTGCGTCCCATTGCTGCTTCACGTTCGATAAGATCATCATTGTTAAATCGGTCAGGGTCTGTTACTTCCCAGCTTTCTGCACCACTGTCGATGTCTTCTTGCAGTTGAGGTGCAAGGAGCCCTTCATAGTTAGACAAGGTGCGTGGGTAGCGGGCTGGCCACACGAATGGGCGGTAATTGCGCTCGGCAAGCTTCCTGTAAATGGTGAAGGTTGTCTGAGGAGTACCGAGATACATAATGCGGGAATCACGTTTCGGTGTTAGGATAGATTCGGCTTCTGTACACAGTTGCAGGAGTTTTTCTCGCATCAACTCTGTCATGGAGTTACCTGGGACCTCAACGTCGTCCAGAATCATAAGATCAGCACGACTACCAGTGAGCTGGCCAGTAATACCCACGGATTTAACAGAAGGAGCTTGGTGAGGTTTAGCAGGACCCACATCAAAACTAACACGAGACCAACGTTGGTCATCTGATTTTGGTTTAAGGTGTGAAAGCCAGTTGACTTCAAGAATAAGGCGTTGACAAAAGATTGAGAAGGAGTCTGCTCTGTCTTTAGAAGCAGAGATCACCATAATCTTTTTGTCAGGGTTATTGTATAGTGTCCAGAGAACAAAAGCTGCTGTAATCCAGCTTTTACCCACACCACGGAACGCTTGGATCTGCAAACGTTTCGGTCCGTGTTGGAGGTATTCTGCGATGCAGAGTTGTGCTCTGGTGGGGGTAGGAAGTTTAAGATGTGCCCAAACAGCTGTCAAGAAATATCTGAAGTCTGTTTTAAGCTGCTGTTCGATGTCCATATGGCTCTGTAAGGGGCCTTAAAGGTGCCTCCGGTATGGAGACACCTAAAAGGGTTTTAAGGGGCTTTATCAGCGATTGTAGCGCCGACTACGGCCTTGACCGGTGGGCTTGACAAGCGTAAAGGTTTTAGTTTTCGCATCATAGCGGAACCTGTTACCTTCTTTAACCACGATCTGACCATCACGGTAACCACCTCGTTCGCTAGCAGTTGCTGCACGATTAGCACCTTTGCCTTGGTAACCAACAGGTTTAAAGGTTTTACTAGCCGCATCATAGCGGAACCTATTGCCTTCCTTGACTACAATTTGACCATCTTTGTAGCCGGAAGCTGCGGGCTTGGGTTTAGCAGCAGCAGGCTTAGTAGGCTTAGGCTTGGGCTTTGCGGCGACAGGCTTAGCGGGCTTGGGCTTAGGCTTAGCCTTGGCCACAGAAGAGGCGTAGGCAGCACCACTTTTGACAGGACCAACACCTTTGGTCTCAATCTTTTTAGCGTATGCAGCACCGCTTTTAACGGGGCCAGTGCCTTTAGTTTCAATCTTTTTAGCATAAGCAGCACCATCCTTTACAGGACCGATGCCTTTAGGCTTAGACTGTGCAAATTTACGACGCTTGGCGGCTTCTTCACGCCGTTTTTTGGCTTGATATTGAGTGCGTTCACGGGCGCTCATACCGAGCATGGGGTCTCTTTTAGGCATTGTTATTTGATGTGCGAAAGAATAAGTTGTTCACGTTGGGGATGAAGACCAAAAGTTTGTCTCATCCAAGATAGCCAGTTATTTGATCCTTTGTCCTGATTACACTTGCGACAGCTGGGTACAAGGTTGCTTGTGAGGTCCTCACCGCCAAAACAGCGAGGACGAACATGGTCAAGTGTAAGTTCATGTAATTCATAAGTTTCTCCACAATAAACGCATTGACAGTTGAAGTGTTCCTTGATGGCTCTTCTCCAGAGCCTTTTCGCTTCTGGACTGGTCATGGTTATTAGGTTTTGAAGGTAGTGATCAGGACTTGGGAGCAAGGGAGTCATTTCTTAATTCTTAACTTTGCTCTGTTTCTGGCTCGGTTTTTTTGAGGGTCTTCGCGGACGAACGTACCCTTCGTGGTTTGGGAGAAGTCTTTTCCTCCTTTACCGTAGACACCTGCGTCTCTGCGGGCTTTGGTGTGCTTGACTCTGTAGTTGGTAGCAGATTCTGATTGACCATCCTTGACGGCCTTTGCGTACTTATGACGCCGAGCGGCTGCATTGTCGCGGTAATTTTTCGCACTTTTTTTAAGTTGGTTGTAGGGGAGTTTTTTAGGAGCCATTAACGATTCACCGCTTTTTGAACTGCATCAAAATCAATGGTCGGCATAATATCAGCCAGACCGCTGAGAGCAGAACCCTCAACGGCAACTCCGGTGATATCGTTTTTAGTCAGCCAATCAGTTGCTGCTTTAAGATCAGCAGTAGTCGCCTCACCAGACTTAATACGTGCCAAAAACTCCCTTGTTACAAGGTTGTGAAGTTCATTAAATTCATCTTCAGTTGCACGTTTTTTAGCCATTTCTCATCACGATTTGGTCTAATTTGTTCTCAATTCGGACCATGTGGTCCTCCATACGCTTCAAACCTACTTTAAACTCGTCTTTATCAACGTAGTTTGTAGCAATACGAAGCTCAACACCGTCTACACGGCGATCCATGTCACTAATACGTCCATGGACTTGGTTTATTCTGTTGTGTAAGCGGTTAGTGACTGCTGCAAGACCGGCAATAACGGCTACAACAGCTGATACGGCTGCTTCCATTTATTCTTTTTGGAGAGAAACAATGGGTACGATGTCGTGGCAAAGGACTTCAACCCTTGAACCAGGACGAAAAGTAAAACCAGCTTTCATAATTTCAGTGCACTTCAAGGCTCTAACAAGCTCATAGTCAAGACGTAGCTTTTGTTCATGCCGTCTTGCTATTTGTTTGCACGTTTCAATCATGCCTCCATCAAGAGGAACACTAAAATTGAGTTGTGCGCCAAAGTTGTTACCTCTAACGTATCCTGTTCCGTCATATGGCAGCGTGTCATTGCCCATATAAAACGGAGAGAATGTCATTGTAGTCCCATTACAAGAATTGCCCCCAGTAAACTGTTGTCTACTAGGGGCTCCGTTGTTCTGAAACTGGACTGCTTGATTAGTCACGTTACCCGTAGCAGCAGCTACAGGCGATGACGTGTTTTGTACTTGTGGTTCTTCCGCTTTGACAGGCGTTATTGCGAGAACACAGAAAGCGAGGTAGTAGTAGAGGTGGTGTCGATGTCGCGGGTGACGTCGATTGTCTCGACAATCCCTGCTGCTCGTTCCACAATCTCTAGTTGAAACTGTTCGCCTGCTGTAGTTACCGAATAAGTAGTTGCGGAGTCGTTGATATCCCCACTTGGGGTTACATTGGTTCCAGACCATGACTTATAGGCACCCCCATACACCTCAGTAGAAATCGTCTCTGTGATGCTTTGGGTGGTGGTAGTTGTGGATTGCATGGACCCCTGCGTAAATTGAGGGGTAATAGTTTGTGCTGAAACGGGTGCAGCTAACATCAGCAAAAGGATTAGCTTTTTCATTCTTTTTTCTCTCTAGTGATAGAAAATGTAGCTAAAGTACCGCTAAGAATTGAAGCCACATACGTTGGATCCATCTTCTCCATCCATCCAGCATAGGATGCTGTCAAGAGTCCGGCGGACCAGACGAGGACAAGGAATTTGATAAACCCTTCTTTTTTGTTATCTTTGTCCATGCTGCTTTAATTACAGGTTTCATCAGAGAAACAGTGCGTTTAAAGATGGAGGTAGCGGTTAGGGTAGCTGCAACCGACACCATAGCTGTAGTCCCAGCCGTAGCCAGGATTTCATTGCTAGGTAGAGGAATAGTTATGTCGGTATTAGGAATATCTACATACCTAATCTCAGAAGGTTTAGGTATTGGAGGTATTTTAGGTTGTGGTTTAGCCTGTTCTTTGTCCTTATTCTCTTCCGAGTTTATACCCTTTACACCCGGAGGTGGTTTAAGGTCACTAGGAGGCACCACAAGCGGCTTGTACGAGGGTAAAACTGCTCGTGGGACCTCCAGTACCGGACGGGGTAAAACAGGCGGCTCAGGGAGCCTTACATAGGGCAGAACAGGAGGTTCTCCCAAGTTAGGCATTACCAGTTAAGTTCGCTAATGTAAACTTTACCACTACCGCTGAGGGTTTTAACTGCCACACTGCTGCCAGCAGGCACGTCAATAACAAGACCATCAGAAGACAGTTTATCAAGAAAATGATTGTCGTCATCTGCTTCAGTCACAGCCACAGAAGTGGTAAATGCAACGTTAACAGTTCCGTGAGTCAAGGTGACAACAGCACCACTCTTGGTTGCAGTAATGTTTTCACTAATAGTTGCGTCAGCATTGATTGCATCACGCACTTTAGTAGCCAGATTGCTAAGGCTAGTGGCAGGCGTATCGCTGATGTCAGCCTCAACGGCTTCATAAGAAACCGTAGTACCGTCCACAGTTACTGCGATAGTGTCACCGACTTCATAAAAACCGGACAACGTAACGGTATCAATCTCAGCCACGCTTGCAGAAGCAGCAGTGCTGGTTGCTGCCGTAGCAGCAGGCTGACCTTCAGCTACTTGAGCAGAAGTACCCAGAGCATAAAAAGCATCTTGAGTGTGAGCTTTGATGCGGATGCGGCGGCAAGTTGCGCTAAGAGTCTGGTTAACAGACGTCGTAGACGTGTTAATTACATACGCCTTGCCAGGCGTGTTCCAGTTACCAGGATTTCTGTCAGTCATTTAGTTAGTTCCGAAAAGACCACGCTCGATGAAATCAACGGCTTGGTCGTCAACAGTGTTATCAGATTGCTCAGCCAGTTTGCGGAGCATGTCAACAATCAATCGCTTCACTTTGTCGCTGTTAAGGAACGACATAAGAACGGGACGGATAAGTGCAATCATTGTTCTAAAAAGTTAGGGTTTAGTTGGCCAAACTGGGTTAGCCGGGTCAGCCGTGTTAGCGGGTAGATCGCGGAGGGCTTGGCGGTAAGCAAGCTGCTCAGTGCTGGCAGTACGGTCTGAAGAAACCATCCAATCGCTTTCAGTCAGCAACCGATCGCGCTCACGGCGCAATTTACGCCAAGGAATCTGGGGTTCTTCGATTGCTGCTTGCGCAAGGATCTGCTCAAGGGTTGGTGGAGTTTGAACGTGATCATCAAACTCAAGGTTGTGAACCTCAAATTCTTCAGTCCAAGCAACACCCCACCCACCTTCAGGAAGAAGAACCTCAAGAGCGGCAGAAAAAGCTTCGGGGTTGATAGTCATTTTTTAAAGGTCCTCCAGCTCGTAGACTGTAAAAATGGAAGAATGACGCCATTGGACAGAACCGGTACCATCAGCATTTGAGTAACCTAAATAAGTGGTGCCACCATCGTTTCTGTAGTACAACGTATAAGTTTTTGCACTTGTGCTTCCCGGCGAGTATCTAGCAGTTAGGTTCACTCCAACAGCGTTGTCACCATTGTATTGACCTCTAGTTTGTGCGTGAACCCAGTTTCGGTTGCTGAGATTACCGTTATTGTCTAAGTATGCACTGTCGGTGATATTGTAAAGCCTCCAACTGTGCAACGAGTGGTGCGTTGCCGTTTGGACAGTAAAATTCCAGTTAAACAGCAACACACTGTCAGACCGTACTGGTGTCACAACCATTCTGAAACCAGAGTTAAACTCAGCCCAGCTAGATGACGCGCCTCGAGCGTAATAACTGGGATCCAATTGGTAATGCACTTTGATAATATTTTGATTACCTATGAGTGCCATAATCAGTTCACCTCCGACAGGTTGAATTTGTACTTTTTGCCGTTACGGCGGTTGAGCAAGAACAAGTCGTCCTCACCCTCCTGAATGGTCCAGTTACCCCAGGTGCCGTCAACGTCGTTAGCGCCACCTTCGTTGCTCAGGTTGAGGTCGTTGGTGTAGACGTTGCGCCAGCGGTTAGAGGAGTTGCCTAAGTCGTAGGTGTCGTTTGACCACGGAATAAAATGACCAGTGCTATCTATGTAACACCTGCCAGCGGCGTTTGTTTCAAAAATAATACTGGCGTTAGCTGAGTTAGCAATATATACAGACTCGTTGGCATTAGATGCATGACCGACGTACCAGCGCGTTAGGTTGTTTGTATCACGACCACGAATATAGTTGACGTTACTAGCGCCGCTGTTGTTGTTATCTTTAAGAGTGAGGATCCCTTCGGAGCTTTCGATAAATGCATCGCCAACACAGTTCAACCCATCACAATTAACCGTGCCATCGAAGTAGCCGTTGCGCCACTGAGCAGAGGAGGTGCCTAGATCGTAGGTGTTGTTTGCGCCCGGATTAAAGCCACTATTATCTATATACGCACGAAGAGTGGCGTCTGTATTAAACCGGATGTTTGAATCAGTTTTGGCTTCAATATAAAGATCTTGATTGCCTGTGCTGGTTGCACCAATTTGCCAAACATCAGCATCATTTTGATCCTTGCCGATGATATACCCGGTAGAACCTGTACCGGCTCCATTAGTATCCTTAAGGGTTAAAATAGGCGTGTTTGTGCTTTCAATACTAACTGCTCCAACACTCGTCATCCCATCGCACGTTACTTGGCCGGTTACGTCGATGCCGGTGGAGGTGGTTTCAAATTTAGTGTTGTTATCAAATCTAAGTGATACTCCACCATTCTGTGATGCTTGAATTATGAACTCATCATCAGCAGCATTTTTAACTTGGAAATAATTTGTATTTAATTGAAGGATGCCAGTACCAACATCCTTAATATAACTATTACTGCCGTCGTGATAAATTTCAAGGTCGTTACCAGTACCAAACCGTGCCTTAACGTTGTCGTTAAAGTCAACGCCATTAGCGCCACCAACTTGGGTGACGCTGTTGGTAGAGGCAGAAGTAATCCTGCCTTTTGCATCCACGGTGATCGCCGGAATAGCAGACGAGCTGCCATAGGTTCCGGCGGTTACACCTGAATCAGATAGATCATTTGTGGAGACGGCACCATCAGCGATGCCGTCAGATTTTACTTGTGTTAGTGCCATAGTCAGACCACCTCGCTAGGAGCAATGCTGGCTTGATATGCGTCAATAACTTCTTGGGTCCAAAGTGCCGTAGCAACTGCTTGCATCTCGGCGCACTCGCCGGTCATGTCATCACCAGGATGTTTGACGTGGCGGTGATAAGTGCGTCCCACTTCGACACCATCCTTTTCAACAATGTCCGCACGTCGGCATTGTAAATGAAAGTACGGGGGAATAATTTCAATTTTGTGTTCGTGGCGTTCAGTAAAAGCCATTAGGGTCATCCTCCAGATGAAACAGGTTTAAGGCTTAGTTTTGAGACGGTTGCGGTCTTTTAATTAAGCGGCTTGGTAAGTAATGCTAAACAAAAGATTACCTGTATCTAGGCGGCTATGTTGCACAAGACCCCAATCTTGTCCTGTAACTGAAGGGCTACTTGACTGATTAGTGCCGGACATATTGTGATAAACAGCATCGGTGCTTGTTGTGTTTGGACCCAATAAGATATTCATACTTCTAGCAGCTACATTCCAGCCAGTGCCGTGAATAGTAGTGCTCATTGCATATTGGCCGCTGTTATTAGCGGATGTAAATGGTAGTCCACTAATTATTACATTTCCTGAAGCAGTACCTGCATTGTTAATGTCCAAATGAACTGTTGCGTATACTAGGTTGCCTATTTTCACATAACGACCTATTTGTTTTGTGTAAGTACAGGTCCCACCATTAGCAAAAGATGGGGTAAAAGTTCCCTCCTCATAATCATCCAGCGCGTTAGCAGCAGACGTGTCGCCGTTGAAGGTTAGACCGCCACCAGAGAGGATGCGGAGTCGTTCGGCATTTTGACCGTTAGTGTGGAATGCAAGTGAATGGTTGTTATTCGTTCCAATAGCCATCGTGCTTTGACTATCGTCCCATCCGATATATAACTTACGAGAAGATTCTGACTGGAACTGAGCAATAATCTTATCTGCACTATTTGGAGCGCCAACGTCAACGTGTAGTTTTTCCGATGGGTTGACACCAATCCCCACGTTGCCGGAGGAGCTAATCCTCATGCGTTCGATTGGCGCTGTATCAGTAGTGACGGAACGTGTACCAAAAATTAGATTTCCATTTCCAAATCCACTCTGTGATCCATACGCCATTCCGATGGCTGCAACTGCGTTCGTGGCACTCGGAACAACTGCAAAGTTAAGGTTGACGATGCGGTTGGCTAACGCGCCACTTGCAGCAGCAATATTTAGTGCGGCATCTGCAGCAACACCAAAATTACTTGTATTTGGTCCTGCGATATAAGTTTGACCGACTGGCTGAGCAGTCCCCACACCCACGCGCTGAGACGAATCAATCGTCATCGCACGGGTGCCTTCAGTCGTTAACCGAACCTCACCGTCAGAACCAGTGTCAACAACTTCAACGCTGGTGTTACCTTCGGTGATGATGTCAGGGTCAGCAGCAGTGCCGCTAGAAGCAGCAGTAATACGTCCCTGAGCGTCAACCGTGATATTGGACAGCGTGTAGCTACCAGCGGTTACGGCGGTGTTAGCGAGTTGATCTGGACCAACAGCATCGTTAGCGATCTTCCCACTCGTCACAGAACCTGTACCAAGCTTTGCTTCGATCACGGCTCCGTCAACGATCTTTGCGCTGCTCACCGTGTTTGCACTGGGTTCACCAATGTTGACGGTAGAACCAATGATTACACCCCAAGCTTCTGAACCAGTAGCAGGTGCATCAGACAGTCGAATGACAGAACCATCAAGAGCAAAACCGTCAGTAGGACGTGCAGTACCCGTGTTAGGTTCCTGGACTACACCGTTAATGGACAGAATAATCTGGGAAGCGTTAGCAGGTGCATTGGTAATAGTGATGTCATTGATCGTACCGTTCCACGTCGGGAACTCGCTAGTAGGAATAACAAAAAACTCACCAATAGACTGAACTTCTTTCCACTCAGCTGTAGCACCAGAAGTGTCCCACACCAGCATCGTGCCAGAACCCGTGTTAAAGAACAGGTCACCAGCATCGTTGTCAGTAGTAGGGTTAGAGGTACCAAAACGATAGCGTTGGAAGAAGTCGTTAACGTCATCGTTCAGACGAACAATATCGTCATCACGGGCGATAACCTTGTGGTAGGTGTAGGTATTAAGAGTAGTGGTAGTCTGAACTTGCAGACCCTGTTGTGCAGGAAGCGTAGAGCTGTTGAAGCTAGCTGGGAAACCAGTAATGGTAACAGTATCACCACCAGTGGTTTGACCCGTGCCTGTACCGCTTGCATTGATGGACATGCCACCAGCATCAGCAATAGACACAACAGTACCAGCACCATCCGAAGGATCAGGGTTGGTAGTTGGGAAGCTGTTCTCGTCAGCAATAGCAACAAAACCACCAAGAGCATTTAACAACCCAAGGAAACGGGTGTTGATAGATGCAGCACTGGGGAACTGAGTAGTAGAAGTCCAAGTAGGATTATCAGTCAGTGACGCGCCATCAAGCTGGTTCAGCTCATTAGTGTCAAGAGTTGCACCGTCAAGAATGTTCAACTCACTGGTATTGAGCGTTGCACCATCAAGGATGTTCAGCTCAGCAGTGCTTGACGTGGTAAGGTTGTCAACAAAATTCTTGGTTGCTGCATCCTGAGCATCGGTAGGGTCAACAACGTTAGTAATTTTACTGGTGCTAACGTTGACTACACCAGTACCGTTCGGGTTAAGAACGATGTCTTCGTTTGTTGTATTAGTAACAATAGATTTACCGTTAACATCGAGGTCGGCAAGCAGCTTAGAAACTGACAGCGCACCTGCAGGAATGTCAACGAAACCAGTTTGCTGGTTAACGCTAAACGTATCCCCAACACGGAACTTACCGTTATGATCAGTAATAGCAGCCCAAACTTTACCGTTGTTTAGTTCTTTAACCTGATGTGCTTCAATAGGAACACCATTAGGCTGAGTACCAGAACCAACAGTATAAGTACCAGTTGCGTTGTAAGGAAGTGCACGGTAGTCAGTACCAGCACCCACATACTCCATCGTGTGACCGCTAGAAGCGATCATAGAACGAAGGTAGAACAAAGCAGTCGAACCGCTAGCAACAGTACCATTAAGACCAAGGTTTTGGGTACGGTCACCGGTATCAGGACGGCTAATCGTCACATCCCAACCACTACCGTTGGGTACAGCAGACAGAATGGGATAGAAATTATTATTGACCTGAACAAGCATGTTGTCCGCAGGTCGGGTAGCATTACCAAACCAGTCGCTACCAGCCGTAGGAGCGCCAATAGTAAACGTATCAGCACCAGAGGCAGCTTGTACGGTCGTAGTTGCACTAAAAATGGCAGAGGTCGAACGACCACTTGCAACCAACGAATAACGACCAAAGTCAGTAGTAGAAGCTGCAAGGTTTGCCTGACCACCATTCAAACAACCAATGTGGAAGTGGTTAAAGAATGCGTAGGAGCTAGTAACCTGAGCGTAACCGTTGTTGGTAACAAAAATACCAGGACCATCCAAAGCCACGTGAGTGTAGCTATCAGCCACCATCGAACGAAGCGGAGAGTCGTCATGAACGGTACTACCGTCAATCAGCAGACCACCGCCAGTAGGTGCGGAGTCAAGGTCACCTGCCTGACCTCTATCGGAATCACCCGTGTAGAAGTCCAGAGCATCGTTATCAATCTCACTATCAGAGAAGTTAGTACAATTCTGAATATAAGGAGACTTGTAGATCTTAGCATCAGGATAGAACGAAACGTTCCAACCTTGAGTAGGCGGTAGACCGTATTCAGAATCAGTCCACAGAGAACCGCTAGCACCACGGGTACCGCTAGCCTTGACGCCAGTGAACGTCATGTTAGCAAG
>Ga0255768_10004027_pt1 | contig 14478 bp, 12 predicted proteins | sample 071ome_33_FD_179983 | JGI IMG/M metagenome (GOLD analysis project Ga0255768, IMG submission 179983) | Coastal salt marsh microbial communities from the Groves Creek Marsh, Skidaway Island, Georgia - 071412AT metaG (version 2) | ecosystem: Environmental > Aquatic > Marine > Intertidal zone >...
CTATTTGTATTCTTCAGAAAAAAGCCTCTCGAATAAACATTCCCAATATAATTGTTTAAGTATTGGTTATGAGTACTTGTTGTATCCATGCCCTTCTTTTGAACTTCTACAATACCAAAGAAAGGGCCAGGAGAATTTTTATTTGATGTTGTAAACGTACAGTTTGAAATTGTATTACCTACACCTGCAATAAATGAAGGTTCCCTTGAAATAATTGATCCAGTATCACCTATTACGATGTATGCTCCATCGAAACCAACACGTTTAGTTAATCCACTTAAATTAATAACTGTGCTATCTATCTTATTGCTATCAGACCCTAAACTGAGTCTAATACCCATTGCAAAATAATCAGAACTCGAATTTTCTATTTTTAAATTAACAATAGTTATATGGCTCACACCTCTAAATGCAATTACTTCTTTAGCAAATGCTGCTTTTAAAATATTACCGTTTCCTTTAATTGTTAGAGTATTAGTCTTTGTAGTTGGAAATTTTGAATTTCCCGATAATACTAGTCTTTTTGTAATACTATCAGTGGTATTTACATTCAAAACAACACTACCGCTTACACCAGATTGATTAAAACTATCTACAAAATCATTCCAAGAATTAAAGTTGTTCGAACCACTCCCACCAATAGTATAATTACCAGACAACTGACCATATAGACCATTTGCAACAGTAAAAAATAATACTGTAAGACCGATCATTCTAACTTTACTTCTCAAACACATATGACAAAAATAACGATTCTTTATTTGTTATTATTTTGACAATTTTTGACTGTCTGTTGTGGCATACGCCTTCAATATTTTTAGATAAGCAGTTTCAATGATACTCAAAACAATGAAAGGTGTATTTTTAAGTATTAGGATTCACTAATTTTCAACTGCGCAAAAGTCCGATTAGATGGGTTTTCATAAATTTCTAAATCAAATTCAGGAACAACCGAAATCAAATGGTCAAATATATCAGATTGAATACCCTCATAAACAACCCACGCTTTTTCATTCAAAAAACAATAAACTTGAAGTGGAACACCTTTTTCATTTGGTGCCAGTTGTCTAACCAATAAAGTGAGGTTCTTATTAACCTCAGACCTTTGCTCTAAATAGGATTTAACATATTGTCTGAACAGACCTAGATTAGTTAAATTCCTAGTAGTTAAACCTTTAGGCGTGGCGACATTATCATTGTATTCTTTTAATTCCTTTAATTTATTTGTGACATAGTCTTTAATCAATGGGTTGCTAGATAATCTATTCACCAAGTCATCTGAAGCAAATCCTACACTACCAATACTCAAGTTTATTGCGCGTACCATTCTTCTACCCGCAGACTCTTCCATTCCTCTCCAATTTTTAAAAGCGTCAGATACAAAAGCAGAGGTTGGAATAGTGGTGTAAGTCATATCAAAATTCTGAATTTTTACAGTCGCAAGATTAATGTCGATTACAGTACCATCAGCACCATATTTTGTAAATTCCACCCAATCTCCGTTTCTCAACATATCATATGTTGAAATTCTAATAGAAGCGGCTAAACCAGAAAGCGTATCCTTAAAAACTAACAATAATACCGCACTCATTGCTCCTAATGCTGTTAATAAGCTTAGTATTGACTGGCCGGTTAAAATTGTAATTGCAATTAGAATAGCAATAATTGTAACAACAATACTACCAACTTGAACGAATGAAGCAACGGGCTTATCCTTTAAAGCTTCCACATTCATTAAAACTACTTTAACTACTTTTAAAACCGATTGAAGGAAGAAGTTAACAGCCAATAGCATTATTAGTGCTATGAATGTTTCAACAGGATTCACAAACGATTCAAACCCTTTAAGAACTATTGGTAAAGAAACAAAAGCAAATGTTAAAGGTATTAAATGTGCTAAGAACTTAAACGTCTTCTTTTCGACTAGTTGGTTTAATATTGGTTGATTAACCTTTTTTGAATATTTCTTCACGGCTGAAAGAAGTACATTTCTGGACAACCAATCTAAAATTCCAACCACAATGATTAGTGCTATCGACAGAACTGCAGCTTTCACCCAGTATGCCGACTTTTCGTCAATACCCCAGGTTAAAACGGTTTTATAAACCCAAGAGGCAAAACGCTCTTCTAATGTAAAAGTTGTACTCATATTTATCACAAATTTACAAACCCTTTATCAAACACCTATAATACAATGAATTCATCGATACAAATATCAAAATCCACGGCTAATTTATATCTTTGGAAAATGCGCGTTTATTTCCCAAAATGGGTATTGCTTTCGTTTTTTGCTCTTCTATTGTCAACAGGAGCAAAATGGAGCGAAGATTTATTTGAATATTCAAAAAATATTGAAATTTTCTCATCTGTTTACAAAGAAGTTATTGAGTCATATGTAGATGAAATTCCACCTGCACAACTTCGAGAGGCGGCGATTAAAAGTATGCTGAAAACACTTGATCCCTATACTGTATTTTTTAGTGAATATCAGGCCGAAGAAGCAATGATAGAAAGATATGGTGAATACGGTGGTGTTGGATGCCAAGTTGTTGAACGTGACGGTCTACCAATGGTAAGTAAAATCATAAAAGGTTTTGGTTTTGATAATGCCGGTATCCGATTGGGTGATAAGGTATTTAAAGTGGGAAAATTGGAATTAACCGATCAGCCGGTTGATGAAATGATGCAATATTTTAGGGGTGCTCCCAATACAAAATTTGAGGTAACTATTATTCGTGGTAAAGACACTTTTCAAAAAGAAGTTACACGTACTAGGGTTCAATCAAAAAGTGTTTCGCATTTTGGTTTTATTGATAGCAGTCATAGTGGAGACTTCAAAGGTATAGGATACATTAAATTGGATGAATTTGGTAGAAATTGTTCAAAGGAAATTGAAAGTGCTTTAAATGCACTTCTTAAAAGTAAACAACTGGAGGGATTAATACTTGACTTGCGAAATAATGGAGGTGGACTGCTTAATGAAGCAGTTAACATTGTGGGATTCTTTACAGAGAAAAATCTAACCGTTGTTAATTTAATTGGAAAAAAATATAAAGGACCTAGCAATTGGAAAACCTCTCAAGATCCTATTGCCCCTGAACTGCCTTTAGCAGTATTGGTAAATAATCGTTCGGCATCAGCCTCTGAAGTAGTTAGCGGAAGTCTGCAAGATTTAGATAGAGCAGTAATTATTGGCCAAAATAGCTTCGGCAAAGGGCTAGTTCAAAACTATCAATCATTGCCCTATCGCACCCAAATGAAACTAACTACCGCCCGTTATTATACACCAAGCGGAAGGTGTATTCAACGCCTACACTACGAGGAAAAAGACTCAAAAGGAAAAGCAAAAATTCTTAAAAATGAAGAAAAGAAATCATTTAAAACCAAAAATGGAAGAATAGTTTTTGAAGGAGGCGGGATTGATCCAGATGTTGAAACAGATGCATTTCAAGGAGTTTCAATTTTAGGATGGCTTAAAGACCAATATGTAATTTTTGATTGGGCTAACTTGGCATTACAACAATTCAAAAATTCCATGGCAAATGATAATGAAATTTTAAACTCTTTTATTGATTATTCAAAGAATCAAGGATTTGAACACGCAGTAAATAATATTAATACCATTATAGCCAGCAGTGGAAAAGATAGCATTCTTTTAAAAGAAATAGGTAATGTTCAATTCAGTTCCGAATCATTTGATTCCAAAATAAAAACTGCTGTGAATTCTAACATGGATATTTTTTTATTTGAATTAAAAAAGGCTCTGCTTATTAGAATAGACGATCCAAAAAGCAACCAAAATTTGTTAAAATTAGATAAAGAAATATTACTAAGTTCACAACTACTTCATAATCCGAAAAGAATCAAATCTATACTTAACCCTTAATGGAAATAATTCTACTATTTTTATCTGGTTGTTTCGGGGGATTTCTAGCTGGTATATTAGGCGTAGGAGGTGGATTAATCTTTATCCCTATTCTCACTTGGCTTTTTAGTACAGATCCAAGTTTGACAAATGAAGATATCGTTAGATTTACTTTAGCCAACTCTATTGGTTTGGTATTTATGTCTGGTACTTCTGGAATATTCCGTCAAATAAAAATGGGTATTTATGATTTACGTAAAAGCTTAACCGTTGGGATTCCAGGTGCTATTTCTGCCGCAACACTCAGCTATGCTATTCAAAATGGAAATTGGTACAGCAAAGAACGCTTTCAGTGGGTATTTCTTGCCTTTGTTTTTATATCTATCGGTAACATGATTTTTGGTAAAAATCGTGAAGACGATGACCATAAGTTTCATGAAATTAATGGACTTGTAATGAGAGTTATTGTAGGAATTTTGGCAGGAACTGTGGTATCATTAAGTGGATTAGGTGGTGGAATTATTATGGTTCCCTTGTTCAGAATGATCCTTAAAATGCAGTTAAAAAAGGCTACTGCATTATCGCTTTCCATTGTCCCTCTTCTTAGTATTTTTCCTATTATCCAATATGCAACTAGCACCAATGCTCCCGCATTGATAGAAGTGTATGGTCCAATAATTCAAACTGAGTATATGGCATGGAATTATTACATGCCTATGGCAATTGGTGTAATTATTTTCTCATCTTTCGGACAGAAAACAGCTCAGAAAACTCCGGTCATATTAATACGAACTATATTTGCGTTGTTATCTGCATTTATTTTAATCAAAACACTTTATGAAATATTTTAAGCACATATTTAGTTTATCATTCTTACTTGCAATATTGGTTTCTGGATTCTCTCAATCCCAAGAGAGTAAAAAGAAAACTGAAATGAAGGCTAGGCTAAAGCAACACATAAGCTATCTGGCTTCAGATGAACTTGAAGGTAGGCAAACAGGATCTCCAGGTGAAATGAAAAGTGCCCGGTATATTGCAAACCAATTTAAGAAAAATGGATTAAAGTTATTGGGGAAGGAAGGTTTGCAAGAATTCACAATGGTTCAATTCAGAATTGCAGATGAATCTACACGCTTTTTAACTATAGGGCCTAACCTAGCAGTTCCACCAGTAGAAAGAGAACTTCACAGCGAATTCTACCCGCTTTCATTAACTGTTGACTATGACAGTGTAGAAGCTGAAATAATTGATGTTGGCTATGGTATTGTTGCTGAGAAATTAGATAAAAATGAATATGAGGGATTAGATGTTGAAGGTAAAATTGCCGTAATGAGATTGGGTTACTTTGGAATGGAAGATAATCCCCATTCTGAATTGGCGAACTACTCCGACATTAATACTAAAGTTATTACCGCGATTGACCACGGCGCTGTTGGGGTGATTTTTATCAAAAACAATATTGAAGATAAAAACCCATCAGGAAAATTATCTCGTAGCGTTAAGCCAAGTAATATTCCTGTTTTCTTTTTCAACACAGAAAAACCATTGCCATTGGGCTTTAAAGCTAAAATGGTGAGTAAAGTTGTTTCTCCAACGGCAATTGGACATAACGTTGTTGCATTTAAGAATAACCACCGAAAAAAGACAGTAATTATTTGTGCTCATCACGACCATATAGGATATAATGAGTATGAAAATTCAAGATACCGCGGTCCTTCTGCAATTCATAACGGTGCAGATGATAATGCCTCTGGTGTTGCGGCAATGATTGAATTATCTAAACAGCTACAAAAATGGGGTTTAAGAAAAAACAATTATTTATTTATTGCTTTTTCTGGAGAGGAATTGGGTTTATTGGGTTCTAAATATTTTGCACACAACCCACTAATTCCACTTGATGAAATCAATTATGTCATTAACATAGATATGTTGGGTAGAATAGACTCTACAAAGAAAACATTAACAATTAACGGTGTTGGGACTTCACCAACCTGGGAAAAAATAATTGCTAAACTCGAGAATGATACTTCAATATTGAAGGTTTCCACTACAAAAAGTGGATTAGGACCTTCAGATCATGCAAGCTTTTATTTAGAAAACATTCCTGTACTTCATTTCTTCTCTGGTCAACACAGAGATTATCATACACCCGATGATGACGAATATAAAATCAACTACGACGGAATGTTTGAAAGTATTGAAGTTTTAAAAGAAATGGTTTGCCGAGTTGGATGTAAAAAACTTAAATTTCAAAAAACTAAAGATGCCTCTCCTGGAAGAACAAGATTTAAAGTTACACTCGGGGTGATGCCAGATTACTCATTCTCAGGAAAAGGAATGCGAATTGATGGTGTTACTGAGGGAAAACCAGCATCAGTAGCTGGATTGTTAAGAAATGATGTTGTAATAAAAATGGGTGATTTTGAAGTAAATGACATGATGGGTTATATGTCTGCCCTTGGTAAATTCAACAAAGGAGACACAACAGATGTTATTATAAAGAGAGCAGATAAAGAAATAACTGTACAAGTAACTTTTTAATGAAAATTACAGAACATATAAATAATAGCGGCGGGAAAACTCTTTTTTCTTTTGAAATCCTTCCTCCTTTAAAAGGATTAGGAATTCAAAATATCTACGATGCTATTGATCCATTATTGGAATTTAATCCCTCATTTATTGATGTAACATACCATCGAGAAGATTACGTTTTGAAAAAGAGAAGCGATGGCACATACGATAGAGTATCCACAAGAAAAAGACCTGGAACAGTTGCAATATGCGCCGCTATCCAAAACAAATATCATATTGATGCTGTACCACATATTATTTGTGGTGGTTTTACAAAAGATGATACTGAAACCGCTTTAATCGAATTAAACTTTTTAGGAATTGATAATATCCTAGCTCTTCGAGGTGACCCTAGAAAAGGAGACATTCATTTTGAACCAGAAAAAGGTGGAAATAAAAATGCACTTGACCTTATTCATCAGGTGAAGAATATGAATTCAGGAATTTATCTAGATGAGGAATTAACTCAGGGACAAGGGTCTAACTTTTGTATCGGAGCAGCATCCTATCCTGAAAAACATATGGATGCACCAAATCTTCAAAGTGATATGAAATTTCTCAAAAGGAAGGTTGAAGCCGGAGCAGAGTTCTTAGTAACACAAATGTTCTTCGATAGTAATCACTATTTCAATTTTGTTGAGGAATGTAGAAAAAACGATATAAACATTCCTATTATTCCAGGTATCAAGCCAATAAGCACAATGAAGCAAATGATGGTACTACCTAAAATTTTCCATATTGATTTACCAAACGAATTGGTAAGTGCACTGGAAACGTGTAAAACAAATCAAGATGCTGCAAAAATTGGGACTGAATGGGCTACTCAACAGTGTAAGGAGTTAATCGAATTTGGTGCTCCTGTTTTACATTTCTACACTATGGGAAAATCATCACAAACAAAAGCAATCTGCGAGCAAATTTTTTAAATGGAAGCAACAATCACCAAGTCAACAGGTTCCTGGTATTTAGCCCGAACAGATGATGGTGTTGTATGGCAATCTCGTACTCGAGGAAAATTAAGATTACAAGTTTCAGATACGAGTAATCCCGTTGCCGTTGGTGATAGAGTTCTACTAATGGAAGATGTAAATTTTGAAAATACTGCAATTATTAAGGAAATCTTCCCGAGAGAAAATTATATTATCCGGAAAGCCAATAAACTGAGTTCAAAACGGCAAATTTTAGCAACTAATTTAGATGCTGCAATATTAGTGGCGAGTATGTTTGCCCCAAGAACCTCTCTTGGGTTTATAGATCGTTTTTTACTTGGATGTCAAGCGTATCATGTTCCAGCAATTTTATTTATGAATAAAATTGATATGTTAGGGGACAATATTAAACAAGTACAAACAGAATTCCACAGAATTTATGCTAATGCTGAGGTGGAAATAATGTATGGCTCTGCTCTAGATCCCAATTCTGTTGGGAAACTATTAAACAGAATTAGAAAACAAAGAATATTACTAGCCGGACATTCTGGTGTTGGTAAATCTACCTTACTTAATGCATTATATCCCGAGTTTGATGCCAAAGTTGGTAGTATTTCCGAAACACATATGAAAGGAAAACATACCACCACTTTTGCCGAAATGTTTACAACTCAAGACGGCACACAACTTATAGATACTCCCGGTATTAGAGATTTTGGTGTAGTAGATATTGAAGCAAATGAAATACCACAATATTTTCCGGAATTTCGAAACTTCATGAATAAATGCAAATTCAGCAATTGCACCCACACTCATGAACCAAAATGCGCAGTACTTGAAAATGTAGAAAATGGCAATATTCCTGAAGAGCGCTATTATAGCTATCAAAGCATATTAAATAACGAAGACATATATAAATAATACCTTTGTAGTGATGGTCGTTGCAATTAAAAAATCTATCAGTCAAAAAATATGCTTGCTATCAATTCTAATTACATTATTAATTGGGGTTAATAGTTGCATTGATCGTCCTTCATTTATTTCAGAATCAGATTTGAAAGTATCGCGCGATACTGTTGCATTCGATACCTTATTCACTCGACAAAATCAAACAGGGACTTATCCCATTTCTGTTACAAAACTCATTTATATAAAAAATCCAGAGGACCAATGGGTCAAGGCAGATTTTGAAATTGCAGGAGGAACTGAATCTTCATTCAGTATGAATATCGATGGATTATCAGGACCCAAAATTGAACAATTAGAGATTGCCCCTAAAGATTCTGTTTTTGTATTTATTCAATGCAGGTTAGAAGCAAATAATCGAACCCAACCAGCAATAGTAATGGATTCGTTGATTGCAAGAGTAGGAACAGGTACTTCTAAAGTTATTCTAACTGCTTGGGGGTGGGATGCACATTATTTAAAAGATTCTGTTATACATAATTCATTGACGCTTAGTGATAAAACAAAACCCTATGTTTTTGTTGGAAATATCGTTGTGGCACCAAATTCTACCTTGACGGTTAGTCCTGGAGTAAAACTTTATGCATCTGCTTATACAGGTATTTATGTTTTTGGAAATACTATCTGGCAAGGTAATGCACAGGAAAGAATAATTATCAGAGGAGATAAACCAGTTACTTGGACGGATAAGTTACCATCTCAATGGGGCGGAATTTACTTTGCGCCCGGTGCAACTGGAAGCTTTGAGTATGCAGACATTAAAAATGCAAGCATTGGCATTCGTGCCGATTCTACTGCACTTGGGGATGCACCTTGTGTTAGTCTAAAACAATGTAAAATTCAATATTGTGGGCAAGCTTGTCTTTTAGGTTTTGGAGGTGCAATTGAAGCAGAAAATTGTTTATTTGCTGATGCTGGAAGCTATACATTTCTGGGTTATCACGGAGGATGGTATAGATTTAATCATTGCACATTTTCCGATTTCAGTTATTTTTCAAATAGACAAGATGGGCATTGGGGAATAACGAACACAATGAGAGACGGATTAGGAAAATTACTTTCAAGTAACGACCTGACACTAAAAATCGAAAATTCCATTATTTGGGGATATCAAAAGGATGAGATTTCAACAGATAAGGTTGATCAAAGTGCTTGGAGTACTGATTTCAGTTATTCAAATCTAAAAAGTTTAAATTCTGATAATCTCTTAGGCGGAGATAATGTTACTTTTAATGTAAATCCAGTATTTATTGATTATAACAAAGGTGATTATACCTTAGATTCAACTTCTACTTTGCTAAAAAAATCAAATATTAATTCAACACTTTCCGTCGATTTACTCGGAAATACAAGAAACATTCCTGGTGATTTAGGTGCTTATGAATATAAATAACATAAACACACAAATTAACATCAGAAATTCAACCAATATTAAATATTTCAGCAATAGCTTCTTAAAGGTTAAGATCATTATTGGTCTCATAATTAGATTAACCATTAATAAAATTGCATAGAAAATACTATTTTGATTCAAAATAGTATTTTTATGATTTATAAATATACTATGCAAATCGCGTGTAAGACCGCAAGTTGAACATTCTTTATTATAAACAGTTTTATATACACAGATAAAACCTTGTCCCTCTTCAAAAAAGAACAAATAACACAATACAAAAAGTGCAACCGCAAAGGTTGTATAGTAATAAACAAAAAATGACCTTTTCAGGTCATTTTTTAAATTAGACTTTAAAAATAAATTCTGATTACATATTTTCAATTGCATCTTTGTAAGCGTCATTAGCTTCCTCAATTGCATCGGCTGCTTTTTCTAAATCACCGGTTGCCATCTTCCAAACTTTCTGGCGCCAAGGCTGCTTGGTGAAGTGCCTCCCAGCGGCAACTTGAGATAATGCCTTCCGGGAGATGCCGTTCTTCACCCGAATTTTATATTCGACAATGCATACCACTGATAAATCCCAATAAGTAAAGCAATAATTGAAAGTACTAGTCCAGCAATAGCCTCAGTTCCTGAGGTGGCCAAAGACTGTTTTAATAAAGCCATACCTTTACCTTCAACCTTTTTCATTCCGAGAGCAGAAAAAATAATACCTAGTACACCCGGAACAATTGCCCAAACCCCTATACAAGGAACAAAGGATAAAATAATTCCAAGAATACCCAAAATTAGACCAACTATGGCCATCGCATTTAATTGTTTTTGATTTCCTTCCATAACTAAAATTATTGTTGTTGAACAAAAATAAAAAAAATTTGTTGTTTAGCTGCAATTTTAATCACTAATGCCTGGATGAATAACATCCTAAATTTATACGGACCTCTTACTTGAAAAGAAGTTTTTCATTAATTCAGCACAGTCAACCTCGAGAATCCCACTAATAATTTCAGTTCTAGAAGAAATCAAATTCATACTTTTCTGTGTATAACCAGATTTGGGTTCTTTAGCACCAAAGACTACTTTACTAAATCTAGCCCACTGAATTGCACCTGCACACATTACACAGGGTTCAATTGTAACATATAAAGAACATTCATTTAAATATTTACTACTCAAATATTGCTCTGCACTTGTTATAGCTAACATTTCTGCATGTGCTGTTACATCAACCAGCTTCTCCGTTTGATTATATCCTTTTCCAATAATTTTATTTTCATGAACCACAACTGCCCCAATAGGGATTTCGCCTTCATCATAAGCTATTTCTGCTTGTTGAAGAGCTTTTCGCATAAAATATTCATCGTTAAGTGCGCTTTCTTCTTCCATGTTTCGGTAAAGATAAAGGGAATCCTGCCTTTTTTTACAGAACTTTGTTATACTAATATGAGGATTGGTATAGTATTATATCCAACTTTCGGCGGAAGCGGTGTGTTGGCAACAGAATTGGGGAAAGCACTTTCAAAATATGGTAATGAAATACACTTTATCAGTTATTCTCAACCTGCTCGATTAGATTACTTTATGGAAAATGTATTTTTTCATGAAGTAACGATACCTCAATACCCGCTTTTCGAACATGCTCCATATGAGACTGCATTAGCAGGTAAAATTGTAGAAATTGTAAAAAGTAATCAATTGGAAGTATTACACGTACACTATGCTATCCCACACGCTTCTGCTGCTTTAATGGCGAAGCAAATACTTGCCGAACAAGGAATGAAAATCCCAGTAATAACTACCCTTCACGGGACTGATATTACTTTAGTAGGTAGAGAAGCTTCCTATGAACCCGTAGTGAGTTGGAGTATCAATAATTCAGATTGTGTTACAGCTGTTTCTGCAAGCTTAAAACAAGATACAATAAAACATTTTCCAATTAGCAGGGAAATCCAAGTTATACCCAATTTTATAGACTTCGAAAGATTTAATAAAAAACCAAGAGAACACTTCAAAAAGGCTATAGCACCAAATGCCGAAAAAATTATCGTTCATACTTCAAACTTCAGAAAAGTAAAACGTGTTGGAGATGTAATTCGGGTATTTCATAAAGTACAACAGATCATTCCATCAAGACTATTATTAATTGGAGACGGACCTGAAAGGAGTAACCTTGAAAAGGTTTGTCGTGAATTACAGGTTTGTGAAAAAGTTACCTTTCTCGGAAAGCAAGAGGCTATAGAGGAAATATTGAGCGTGTGTGATTTATTTATTCTCCCTTCCGAAACAGAAAGCTTTGGGCTAAGTGCGCTTGAAGCTATGGCTTGCGAAGTACCTGTTATCGCGAGTAATGTTGGTGGCTTACCCGAGGTAGTTATTCATGATAAAACGGGTTATTTATCCGAAGTAGGTGATATCGACAAGATGTCTGAATATGCAATTGACCTATTAAAAGACGAAAATAAACTCAATTTATTCAGAAAAAATTCAATGCTTCAAGCACATCAGTTCGACCTTCAAAAAATTTTGAAAAAATATATGGAAGTATATGAAACGGGAATTGAAAAAGCCCGAGAATTTAATCGCGCTTAAAATACGGTCGTAAAAATTTTAATGCTATTGATATCTGGTTTTCTACCGTTTTAGGTGTTATGTCCATGATTTCGGCAATTTCTTTGTGAGACATCTCATAATTACGACTCATAATAAAAATTTGTCTACACTTTTTAGGTAATTGGTCAATTAATGTATTGACTTTTTCTTGTATTTGCTGAATTTCTAATTGCTGTTCTACACTTGGATCTAGGGAAATATCAGTAGAGTCTTCAGGCAAGTCTGCCATCTCAATTTTATTTTTCCTGATTTGATTTAATGATCTGTTTTTTACTGCACGAAATAAATAACCTTTTAAACTGTTATCGTCTTGAAGCTCACGAAATTTTCCCTCATTCCAATACCCTAAGAAAACATCATGAACAATTTCTTCGGCATCTTCAATATTATGCAATATGCTTTGAGCAAATGCTAATAGACCAGGATGATACTGTCGAAAAATAACCTCGAAATCTTGAATAGAATGACTCAATTTGTTTCTTTTGGATATTGGAAAGCAAAAATAAGACCAAAATAATTGGGCCGAAAAAAAACTAATTCACTAATGTTAATTAGCCACGTCGCTAACAAATTGCAAGTGCATTAACTTTAATTCCTCAAAAGAGAATTCATTATCAAAATAATTCACGGCAGCATCTATATTTTCTGATTCTTGAGTTTTAAAATAGTCAATAATTTCTTCTTGCAAATCGTCGTCTAAGAATTGATCTAAAAAGTATCTGATGTTAATCTTAGTACCGGTATTTACTATCTGAGAAATTTCTAGTAACAAGTCATCAAATGGAATTTTTAATTGAGCCGCTATTTCAGGTAAATCAACCTTTTTATCAATGTTTAATATAATATTAACACGTTTAGCAGATCTTTCAGCATTTCCTTTAAGAATTACATCAGTTGGCCTTTCTATATCATTTTCTTCTACGTACTTATTAATGAAGTCAACAAAAGGCTGACCAAACTTGGTAGCCTTATTCTTTCCAACACCATTAATATTTGACAACTCTTGAATATCCGAAGGGTACTTAATTGCCATATCCTCTAAACTAGGATCTTGAAAAATTACGTAGGGAGGAAGTGATTTTTCATGAGCAACTTTCTTTCTTAAATCCTTCAAAGCCAAGAATAAAACCTGATCACAAACTGATTCTAATTTGGCATTCTCAAAATCTTCCTCCGAAATATTCTCAAACTCAACATCGACTGCCATATGGATCTCAAAACATTGATCAATATATTCGAGACCTTTTTGAGTTAAAGATAATAACCCATATTTCTCGATATTCTTCTTGAGTAGACCATTTACTAATGCTAAACGCACTATAGATTTCCAAAATATCTTGTCTTTATCTTGTCCGAAGCCAAAATTTTTCAGTTCATCATGCTTATATGCTTTAACGTTAGAGTCTTTTTTATTTCCTACAATAACGTTTACAATCTGCGTCATGCCAAATTCTCCAATCATTTCGCGAATACACTCCAACGCTTGTTTTAATTCATTTTGAACATCAACTTTAGGTTTAGGTGTAGCGCAATTGTCGCACATTGAATCGCATTTTCTTTCTTCAAATACCTCACCGAAATAGTGTAATAAAACTTTACGTCTACATTGAGAACTTTCTGCGAAGGCTGCTGTTTCTGCAATTAGCAAATTGCCAATTTCTTGCTCAGCAACAGGCTTGTCCTTCATAAACTTTTCTAACTTCTCAATATCATTTGGATTATAAAATAATAAACAATCACCTCGCATACCATCTCTTCCTGCTCTTCCGGTTTCTTGATAATAGCCTTCCAAACTTTTCGGTACGTCATAATGTATAACAAAGCGAACATCTGGCTTATCAATTCCCATTCCAAAGGCTATGGTTGCAACAATTACATCACAGTCTTCCATTAAAAAAGCATCTTGATGTTGAGCTCTAACTTTAGCCTCAAGACCTGCATGATATGGTAGTGCTTTGATTCCATTACGCTGCAACATTTGTGCAATTTCCTCAACCTTTTTACGAGATAAACAGTAAACAATTCCCGAAGAACTATTGTGCTGCTTAATGAAGGAAATCATTTCCTTGTGAACTGACTCTTTTCCTCCTTTTGGTCTTACTTTATAAAATAAATTTGCACGGTTAAATGAACTTTTAAAA
>Ga0255768_10004028_pt1 | contig 14475 bp, 11 predicted proteins | sample 071ome_33_FD_179983 | JGI IMG/M metagenome (GOLD analysis project Ga0255768, IMG submission 179983) | Coastal salt marsh microbial communities from the Groves Creek Marsh, Skidaway Island, Georgia - 071412AT metaG (version 2) | ecosystem: Environmental > Aquatic > Marine > Intertidal zone >...
TCCATAGATGAGCAATAAAGAAAGTACATATTTGCTAATGAAGGAACTACAGACGCAACGTTTGATTCTCAGACCTATAACATTGGATCGCGCGGATGCCTATGAGAAGCTTTTTGTTGATTATAGGGTGATCCGCTATCTAAGCAATGCAGTCCCCTGGCCCTATCCAGAAGGGGGAGTGGCGGAATATTTAAAGAGCTCCATTCTACCTTTTCAGGGAACAGAGCATTTCTTGTATGGCTTGTTCGCAAAAGAGCATCCACAGGAGTTGATGGGTGCTATGGGACTTTGGAGAACCGGCTGTCCAGAGCACAGGGGTTTTTGGTTGGGCCACGAGTACTGGGGAAATGGTTATATGACAGAAGCTTGTGAAGAGATCAATCGACTGGCTTTTGAAGAACTTGCTTACGAAAAGTTGATTTTCTCCAATGCGAAAGGCAATTTGGCTTCTCGCAGAGTGAAAGAAAAGACCGGAGCTATTTTGATTGGTGAGAAAGACACAGAATTCGTAGACCCTCAGTTTACAGTTTCCGAGCTTTGGGAATTGTCAAAAGAGGCTTGGGAGAGCAGAAGGCCTAAATAGTTTTTTGGGGTGGTAAGTACAGTATGGAGGACACAGGAATTGTAGAGAACTTTGAAGAGTATGTTGAAGTTCAAGACTCTCAAATTGGTTACAAGAGCAAGGCGGGGTGCAAAAAACCCATGCATCATCATGACTATGTACAAGTACTGGTTCCAATGGAAGGTGCCAAGTGGGCTCTGAAGTTATTTGAACGCTTATTCCAAAAAAAATATGATCTACGGTTGACAGTCTTGCGAAGCCCCTTAAGCTAAGGGGCTTTTTTACTTAAGGAGATTGGCGATGTTTCGTCTTGCAGTATTGTTATTTATCAGCATTAGCCCTTTGTTTTCAGAGTCTTTGAACAAGTCGTATCTGGTTGTTTTTGAAGAGTCAAAGGTTCAGTCACTACAGATAAACAAAGAAGTCATTCAACAGAGAAAATCTGAGCTAAGAGAAAAAATGAGCTCGGTTTTTTCCGGTATTGGTTTGTTGTCTAAGATTCGGGAAGAAGACCAGCTCTGGATCAGTCTATCAGTTCGACTGGACCTTACCATGGAGCAAGTTCAGAACCTTCGTAGCAATTCTTCAGTAGTCTCTGTAATTGAAGATGAAATGGTCATGTTGGACCTTCCCGTAGAGAAATCTGACATAGTACCTCAAGGTGCCGTGACTTACGGTTTGGAATCCCTGGAAGTTCCTGAAGTCTGGGAGAAGTATGGATATCGCGGTGAGGGCGTTACTGTTGGTGTGATTGATACAGGTTGGGCTGATCACAATGACCTCAGAGGAAAAGTTCTAAGATCCAAAGACTTCATTTCCAAGTTTGAGGAAAATGAGCCCAACGATGATCAAGGGCACGGAACTCATTGCATGGGTACAATTGGTGGTGGAGACAAGTCGGGAAAAGCCATCGGTGTTGCTCCAAATGTGAAGTTCATTGTCGCCAAGATTTTCAATGCAAAAGGGCAGTCTTCCAGAAGTGCAATCTTAAAAGCAATGCAGTGGATTACAGACCCGGATGGTAATCCGTCGACAGCTGATTTTCCGCGAGTCATCAGTAATAGCTGGGGTAAGAGATACGAAGGTTTTGAGAATGAAATGCAGTATCGCAGGGCGACTCAAGTTTGGAGAGACCTTGGAATTGCTCCGGTTTTTGCAGCAGGAAACTCCGGTCCCTCCAAGCATACGGTATCTTCTCCGGGAGCTCTTGATAGTACTCTGGCAGTAGCTGCTGTAGATGATAAAGATGTTGCAGCGAGCTTCTCTTCTCGAGGTCCCGTTCGATGGGAAAACGGCGTTTTGTTAGAAAAGCCTGATGTGGCGGCTCCCGGTGTGAAAGTTTACTCCGCTTCTCACAAGGGTGGTTATGTCGCTTTTAGTGGAACTTCCATGGCTTGTCCCCATGTTGCGGGTGTTGTGGCTCTTATGCTTCAGGCAAACCCTGATTTGACAGTTGACGAGATCTTCTCCATCCTTCGACAAAGTGCTGCAGAACTCGGTGAGCCTGGTTGGGATCCAACTTATGGTCACGGAAAGATTTCTGCACTGAAGGCAGTGGAGATCGCTCAAAACCTTGGCTATCTGAATGCAAAGGTTGTTTCTCAGGGAGCTCCTGTTCGAGTTACTGTTGTGCAGACTGGTCAAGTTTATCGTTTTGACTCCGGAGAGAGCATCAAGCTTCATCTTCTGGCCGGGAGTTATGATCTGTTGATTCAAAGTTTCGGTGCTGTGGATCAGTCCTTAAGCGTAGAAGTCGCTAAAGGGGAGCTAAGTAACCTTGAGATCAGTCTTGAAAAAGCAGCTACAGTTTCCTGGAGAATTCATGTTGTGAATCAGGATGGAGAGCCTTTGGCTGCTAGAATTTCCTTTCCGGAGATTCCAATGGAGGACAAGCAGATTGAAAAGGGTGGATCTGCTATCGAGCTGCCTGCTGCCAGCTATGAGTATGAATTGAAAGCCTTCGGCTATGCTCGTCAAATGGCTTCTATTAACCTTGCTGAAGATCTGGAGACAAGAATTGAAATGATTGCCTTGAAGGATCTGCTCATTGTGAACTCAACCAAGGACGAAACATTGTCCGGGTTTATCAAGAGCTCGATTCCTCGAGATTACAAGTTTGATTACACCAACAAGTATCGCAACATTACACTGGAAGACTTGCGAGCGTACCGTAGAGTGCTCTGGTACACAGGCAACCGCAAGAAGGGTGCTTTGCAGTACACCAGAAGAAATATGCTGCAAGACTTCTTCGAAGAGGGGGGTACTGTGATTGTTACCGGTCAGGATATCAAGGATAATGTTGGTTACTCCAAATTCCCCGAAAGAGTTTTTGGAATCAAGATCAAGAGGACCAAATCTCGCCAGGAGCGAATGATGGGTCTTGGTTTGAGTCTGGTCATCAATCAGGATTCCTCGGCAAAGAATCAGAATTCACCCGAAGAGATTGAAGTAGAAAGCGAAGATGCTCAGTTACTGTTGTCCTGGCTAAACAAGCGCGGAGCAGTGAGTGAGCGAGTGAGCGGAGCAGGAAAAGCCTACTATCTTGGGTTTGGTATCGAAGGACTTTCTCGCAGTGACCGAACTCGGTTGATGAGTATTATCATGGAGAGGAGCGAGCCTACTCTTAATGAAGAACTGGATAGAGCAAGGTTAGCCATTAGTGAAGGAAAAAGATTACAGATTTTGAGGGCTTTGGAAGGTCGGGATTTTTCCGGACAGAGTGATTTGGCCCAGAGTTTGAAGTGGCTTGAGAGCATGAACTATTCTGATAGCAAGCTCTACAAAAAGATCGATTCAGCGATTCGATTCCAGGAAGTTCATCAGTAAGGTATACTCAATATCTGTTCGTTCACCTCATTAGCTGTGAGCGTGCATTAAGTATGAATCATGAGGTAAGAGTGTTTTGGGAGTCTGAATTTGAGAAGTTTGTCAGACTCCTTGAGGTTACCTTTCATAGTTTTTGCTCTGTTTTGCGGGGTAGTACTGCTTTCCTTGCTTTATGCCTTTGGTAAGCAGGCCATCAATGTAGCTCTTCAGAATCGTCATCTGGCTCACTTGCAAAGTGTTGAAAAGATCACTGCACAGGCTGAATCGTTTATCGAAAATGACCTGAAACAATTGCAGAACCTGGCCACTGAATTGAACTACGAAGATCTTTAAAGGATTCAGAGCGAACCTGGCTACTCCAGGACTTTAACTGAGAACTTCCTTCATCCGGTTGATCGAGTAGACCGAGATGATACAAGAGCTGGCTTTCTCGTTTTCCAGTTTAGTGATACAGTTTACAAGAGAAATCGGGATCGATTAAGAAATCTGTTTTCCACGGAAAAGAAGCTAAAGTACCTTGAGTGGGGCGGAGATGATGATCGCAAGAACTCAAGACCAGCCCGTGAGATAGCAGAATTAGGTGTTCAGATTCATTTCGATGATGAGACACGTTCTCTGTGGTTTGAAGAGTCAGATGTCCGCAAGTCGGATGTTATTGATGATACCTCTGGTGGCGAAACTTCTTCGCAAGGAAAATCGAATTGCTCCAGAGGGTTCAGCTTCGGGAGACCATGTGGACCTTGTGATTGGTTCGAGCTTCAATGAGAGTAATCGAACTTTGTCTCTCAATGATATCTATCTTCAGTTTGATTTTTATCCCAAAGACATGGTTTCTACGATTCTGGGCAGGAAAAGATACTATGCTTTTCCGGCAAAAGTAGTCTCTGCCTGGGTGAAGAGGAATTATCTGACAAGAAAGAATCTTCAACAAGCCTTGAAAGAGCAACAAGGAAACTTGAGCCTTTTGTTTTTTGACGAAAGTACATCACAAGTAATCTCAACCTATTGGGACGCTTCGGAGCAGAAGCTGATAGAGATACAAGTTCCAGAAGATTGAGAGAACAAGCCATCTTCAAGGAAAGCAGGGCCGGATATTTTCTAAGCCGCTTGGACGGGAAAGGGCTAAGTCAAGCCATTGATTAAAGAAGTCAGTAGGTTTGTGTAGGATTTCTTGTCAGGCGGATATCTTCTGTGAAATAGAAAGGAGAAGAGTGGTATCCCAATCGCGTAAATTGTCAAAATATCAGTGATGGTCATTTTGCTTCAGATTTGACAATAAATTGATTATCACTCGACCGTCTCTCCAAGCCACATCGAGATTATAAACTCGGGAAAACCAAGTAAGAATTGAAAATCCAATTGAAATCCCCCTTGATCAATTGCTTGGCATTGATGAGAGTTTTTAAACCTGCAAAACTATCATCGCGAAAGCCCGGATACTGGTAAGGTCCCTTGCTTAGAGTGTAGCATGGGATTGAAAATTAGTGAAAGCCGCTGCTTTATAAGGGTGGTTTAAAGATTAGCATTGATGAGTTGGTGTATAAGTGCGAAAAGTTATTATTCCTGCCGCTGGATCATATGACCAGCTTCAAATTCATCAGACTGAGGCTCCCCAGCCAGCTTCCGGCCAGGTTCTCATTGACGTAAAGTATTCAGGGGTTAACTATGCGGATGTTTTGATTCGTCTTGGTGTTTATGAATCAGCCAAGGCCTATGTAGGATGGCCGATAACTCCAGGCTTTGAAGTCAGTGGGGTGATTTCCAAGCTGGGTGAGGGGGTCACTGAATTCAATCCTGGAGATGAGGTTTTTGGCTTCACATTGTTTAATGGATACAGCGAAAAAGTTTGTCTGCCAGTGGATCAGGTAGTTCCAGTCCCTACGGGCTACTCACTGGCTCAGGCAGCAGGCCTTCCAGCGGCTTATATGACCGCCTACTATGCGATGTTTCAGATTTTTCACTTGCCGGAGAATGCATTACTTTTGGTTCACTCAGCTGCCGGGGGTGTAGGTACTGCATTGGTGAGTATTGCGAAAGCCAGAGGGCATCGGGCGGTTGGTATTGTAGGAAATCCAGAGAAAAAAAGTCATGTCATGGAGTCAGGTGCCGTTAAGGTTTATTCCAAGCAGGACAGTGATTTTTCATGGGACAGGCTATTGAGAGATTATCAAGAAGGGTTCGATGCAGTCTTTGATGCCAATGGATATCCAACCTTCAAAGTTTCCTACAAGGCCCTGAAGCCCACCGGGAAATTGGTCACTTATGGTTCTCATAGCTTGCTGTCCAAAGAAGGTGGCAAGTTAAATTATTTAAAGGCCGCCTGGGGACTGCTCACCACACCAAGGTTTAACCCACTGGATCTGATCACAGACAACAAGAGCGTTATTGGCTTTAATCTTAGCTTCCTGTTTGACTTTGAACTTTTGAAGAAGGACTGTCTGGAAGGATTGCTTTCACTGGTAGAACAGGGGCGGATAGCACCACCAAGAGTTACTGAATTTGCGATTGAAGATGTAGCAGGCGCTCATCAATTCATTGAATCAGGCAAGAGCAAAGGAAAAATAGTTTTGAGATTTTGAGTGCCAGCTCCCGATCTCCAGGTGGTCACTAAGCAAAATATGAGAGCAAGTATTAGAATCCAGAGAAGAGATAGGCGTGTAAATCTCGGATTAACTTGCACTCATTTTTTTCAAAGACTCGCAGCATTGCCTTGTTATTGCTTAAGGTTCCACCGTGATATTCAGTAGCCCTCTGGCACTTTAAACAAAATTGCCCATGCCTTTGAAGAGCAGATCCGAATCCCTTACCACGAAACTTTGGTATGATCCCCATGTAGGTTAATGTTCCCCACTCTTCCACAGACTGAGGGACAACAATCGCTGCGGGAAACTCGTCAACAAATCCAATCTGAATACAATCAGGTTTACTGTATAACTCAGCATCACCCAGATAAGAGTTTAAGCATTGCAGTGCATCCTCATCCTCTGAAAAATCAGAACACCGCTCAATGGGCTGGTTGGCTTCTGCGATTTACTTGCGAGGGAGAAACTGGAAGGGGACAGCCAGGATTATGTGCGTAATATTCAAGTTTGTTCTGATTCACTTTTGAGTGTGATCAATAACGTGCTGAATTTTAGCAAGCTGGAGGCGGGAAAGTTTCAGGTAAGTCTCGTGAAAACCTCACTGCACGACTTGCTGGATGAGGTTACATTGTTGTTCAGTTCTCAGGCCCAAAAAAAGGGGCTAATTTTCAAACTGAGTAATAGCGCACCGGAATTCCTGGAAACTGATTGTGCTTGCTTAAGGCAGATTTTGATCAACTTGATTGGAAATTCACTGAAATTGACGGAAGAAGGTTCGATTGCATTGATAGGCAATAAAGTGGTGGATGAAGTTCACTTGGAGGTCAGAGACACTGGCCCGGGAATAGCCAAAGAGGATTTTGAAAAGCTGTTTTCCTCTTTTGTTCAATTGGAACATTTTGATTCTCGAAAGATTGAAGGTAGCGGTCTTGGTCTCTCCATTTGTTCGAAACTTGTGAAACTATTGGGTGGACGAATTGAAGTCGAATCGGAGCTGGGTAATGGAGCGTGCTTTCGAGTAGTTCTTCCCTCGAATGAAGGTCCTGAGAGCTGGTATGAAGAGGAAAAGCTGGAGAACTTTCGATTCGTTTGTGACCAAGTGGAAACCAGGTAGGTATTGAGTAAGACCTTTCCCCAATCATGTTCTCTGGATAATATTGAAGATGTTAAATCATTGAATGGTATTCGAATATTGTTTGATCATGATGCCTATCAGAGCTTTACAAAAGATAGTAGTATGTACAACAGGGATGACAATGTGTTTGGAGTTTTGACACGGCAATCAGAAAGTGTTGGTGACAAGGTTGTTCAACTCAAATCTCCCTGGCTCCTTAGAGATCTCGAATCTTTCGCTTTGGGCAGGATGAATAAAGAGAAGGAGGAGTATGCTGATAAGGAGTCTCAGACGACTGAATCTTCTCCGTCAAAGGCCCGGATTTTGGTAGTAGATGATGTGGACACCAACCGAATGATAGCCAGTGCGATGCTTAAGAAAAATGGTTTCGATCCCGTACTTGCAAGTTCCGGGGCAGAATGTTTGGATTTATGCGAATCAGAGCTCTTTGACTTGATCCTTCTGGATTGTCAGATGCCTGAAATGAATGGATTTGAAGTTGTTGGCAAGATTCGAAAGATGCAGAGTACAAACGCATCAATCCCTGTACTGGCTTATACTGCTCATGTGCGGGAAGAAGAGAAGCGTCGATGCCTTGAAGCCGGGATGACTGGTTTACTGCTCAAGCCGATGAAGGAAAAAGAACTTATTGAAGCCTTGCAAAGCAACCTGAAGACTTAGAAGTTTGGATCCTTGCAATTGTAGGGCACAAAAAAGTCATTTAGTTTGGGAAGTGGTTTACCAAAAATAAGTTGGAAGTCCTGCCTGATATCCAGGTTTAGTGCTTTGACGTCAAAGTGCTCCTTCAAATTCTGGCAGAATGAAAGAGGATAGGGTCTTGGTAAGTTTGTTAGTCCATACGGAATCTCTATATCATCAGTTTCCAGAGACTTTTCAATATGATTCAAATGCACAGAGACTTCGCTGGATGAACTATCAGAGATGGCAGAATAGATCTTGTACAACTCAAGAGCCATTCTGGGAATCTCCGTTTGCTCCTGTTTTCTGCTCTGGATAGCATTCTGGATTAATGAATATTCACCCGTTTTATGAAAGAGTAACAAGAGTAATCTGGCGGATGAATTTTTAATATTCTTCAGGTGGCTCTCTCCTTGAGCACTCAGTAAGTGGGCAAGAGACTGAACTTTCATGAGTAGTTTTACAGCAGTTCGATTTCGCTCTATCTGATTTTGAGTAGCGAGAAAGCTGGATTGCTTTCTGTTGTATAGCTGGAAAGATCGTAAGGTAGACAGAAGCTCATCAAGTTTTTGCTGGTGATTCTTTACAAGCTTCTTTTGAAGTTTCCCGCTATCAGAATCATAATGCTCAATGTCCAAGCCAAAGTCATTTCGTTCTAACAAGCTCTCTTGAAGTAGCCTGGCTTCAATCAAGTATCCTAGATCGTTAGGGTGGATCCCGTCACTGGATAGTAATTCCGGTTTAAGAAATGCTCCTTTGAGATAACCTCCTTCAAGTAACTTACCATGCAGTTCTATGTATCCAGGGTGATTTAGCAGTTCAAAGTTGTTACTTATAAAGAGCTCTGGTTGAAACTCTTTGGGATAGGATAGATAGCGCAGGTCCAGATTCTTGTCCTGAGCCACATTGTGAATGAATTGCTTGATTTCATGATGATCTGCAGGCTCGTCTATTGTCTTGTTCCCAAAGATTACCAGAGCAAGTTTTATAAGTTTTACTTCGAAATTCAGTCCCCAAAAATCAATCGTATACAACTTTCGGGTATTCCATGAGTTGTTCGCCCCGGTTCGAAGAATGACTTTGCTGTTTTCGGGAAGGATCTTTAGAACTTCAATGTGATCCTGAGTGCTTGAACCTGGGTATCCAAAGTTGTGACAGGTCCATCGCTTCTGCTGATTCTGATTAAGTAATTTACAAAGTTGGGAGGGATAAGAAAAATTGGGCGAACTAGCTCCGACTCCGTAAGTGAAGGAATCACCTACAAAGAAAATATGCCTGGAGTCTTTGTCCAGCTCTAGATTCGATTCCCGGGATGCGGTAATCAGAAACTTCTGGAAACTGGTGTATTCCACGAGAAAGAATGAGAGGAGATGGAGACCCAGTTCACAGGTCAGAAGAATTGAGAATAAGAGGATTAACGAGTTCAGGAGTTTTTTCATCCAAGGCTATTCTAATCCAGGATGCTGTTGAGGTGAAGGGGATTAATTTACTTGAGCTTGATGAAGTAGCGTAAAAGTGAGGGAACTGTCTGGTCAGGTATGGCCCTCCAGACAAGTTCCCGGCGTATCAGCTTTAATTGATTCTGGAATGAAGGTGAAGTATGTGATACAGCGGTTGTAGATTGAATTGAAAGAGCTGAAAACCTTCTTCATAATAGGGCTTCATTACTCCATTCTCAAAGCTCAGAACTTCATCTTTGGAGTTGGTGATTTGATGAAACCCAAACCTCTCAATTGCTTTGACTGCCCAGTCAGCGTCTGGATGACACAGCATTATCAAGTGGTCGCATTGTGACAGTAATGCCAGAGTTGCTGCGAAGGCGAGCATCTTTTCTCCGTTCCCTTCCCCACAGGCATCCTCGAATAGATTGCAGTAGCCAAGGTAAGCATAGGTGTCAAAATACTGAAGACTAATTGCCCCAACTGGACCCTCCGGAGTTTCGGCAACATAGAAGTCGCGCAATTGAAAGTTCCTGGTTTTCCAGGCTTCATCAGGAAAATGCTTTGGGTACTCCTTAGTCTCTACGATGGATTCATACCAGTGAGCAGTAGATCTGATCATTTCAGCGATAAGGTCCATATCGGGGTATTGGGCGACGCGCATTGTAATCTTGTCGGACACTATAACCTCCTTAGTTTCTAGTAGAATAATTACTGTACAAACTAATATAATCGGGGAGGGGTCCGTCAAATTTGTACATATTGACAGGTTGTGAGTATCCTGTATCAGCGCTTGGCAAACAGACACAATGCAGTACTACGAATACAATAAAGACTGGTAGTAATCAGTCTGGAAATTGATGCTGGGGGAATTATGATCACTGTGCATCACCTGGAAAAATCCAGATCTCATAGAATTCTTTGGTTGCTGGAGGAGTTAAAACTCGAGTATGAATTGAAGATTTACAAACGAAATCCGGAAACCAACCTTGCTCCAGAGGAACTCAAGAAAGTGCACCCGCTTGGGAAATCCCCAGTTGTTAGTGTGGATGACATGGTCTTTGCAGAGTCAGGTGCGATCATTGAGAATCTCGTAGATCAATATGGGAATGGTAAGCTTAAGCCCGCAGAAGGGAGTCCAGATTTCCTTCGCTACCGTTACTGGATGCATGCCGCAGAAGGTAGCCTCATGCCTGTTTTGCTACTAAAACTGATTTTCACTAAAACAGAAACAGCTCCACCCTGGTTTTTGCGGCCAATTACAAAGGCCGTATCCAGAAAGGTTCATGACTCTTACATAAACCCAACTCTTAAGGGGATGTTGGATTACATGGATTCCGAACTGGGTAAGAGCCAATGGATCGCTGGCGAAGAGTTTAGCGCAGCAGATGTTCAAATGGGCTATGGAGTCGAAGCGATCTGCAGCAAGTCAGAGACTGTTCAGAATTATCCAGCTATACGGAAGTACTTTGAGAGATTAAAAGCCAGAGAGGCGTTTCAGATAGCAATTGAAAAGGGTGGTCCAAGTCTTCCATTGTAGAGAAAATTGTAGGTATATTAGTTGTTTTTGCATGAGATCAATGGATATTGACCTTGTAAGTCGTGCATCACCTGGGTCATGTTCTCAAGCTGTGAACGTTATACTGGCATGAGGATGGATTAGCGTCAAAGGGAAGGTTGTCAATCGCATATGAGAACGAAAAGAGTTGCCATAGCAGGAGCAGGAATTTCAGGTTTGTACTGCGCGAAACTTCTTCAAGACAGTTTTGATGTCACGGTCTTTGAGAAGCACAGCAGGATCGGGGGTAGAATTCAAACCGATGAGGCGGACGGCTTCTTACTGGACCATGGATTTCAGGTGTATCAGCCAGCCTATCCCGAAGGTGGCAGAGCTTTTGATCATCAAAGTCTCAATTTGAAGTATTTTTCACCGGGAGCCTATATCAAATTGGGTAAGAGCTTCCATTATGTTGGCGACCCTTTTCGAGAGCCTGGCAGGGTAATGGACACTCTTGCTGCACCAATTGGCAGTCTGCTGGACAAGGCTCGAATTCTAAAACTCAAATTTGTCGACCCTGAAGACAGCATGGTGCAAGGGAAATCCACCCTGACTCTATTGAAGGAACTGGGCTTTTCAAACAAGATCATTGAGTCATTCTTCAGACCTTTCTTCTCAGGAGTATTTTTGGAGAGGGAACTGGATACCCCTGCCGACTTTTTCGCAAGACTCTATCAATTGTTTTCAGTATCAGAGGTCGCAGTTCCTGCTTTGGGGATGCAACAACTACCAAATCAACTCGTGAAAAGCCGCAAGTATGAATTGTTACTGGATCAAGACAGGGATCCCAAAGCTTTGTTAAATGATTATGATTACGTGGTTCAGGCTTTTCCGATCAGGAGTAGTCAGGATCGTATGGTGACTACAGACTACTTTTCCTCCAGTACACTGAAAGCCCCATCAGCCAGTCTTTATTTGAATGGCAATGACCATGGTGTTATCAACCACATTGCACCAATGTCTGCAGCGAGTTCCACGTATGCTCCGGACGGTCAAAGTTTATGGGCGGTGAATTTGCTGGATCCAAATTGCACTGTGCCTGTGAGTAGAGTATTGCAAGAGCTTCGAGAATGGTTTCCGGGGCATAACTTTGAACATCTCAAACGCTATCAGATTGAATCCGCTCTACCGAGTGAAGCCGCTTATGGGAAGACCTGTCTGCAAAGAGAAGGAATCTACTACTGTTCGGATGGAATGGAAGAACCCTCCATTCAGGGAGCTCTGCTCGCTGGCAAAAAGGTGGCTGATGCAATTTTGCATGGAAGTTGAAGCTATTTTCAACAAATTGAATGCGGGATGAGTACTTCAGTAAGTCATGTGTGGTAGTAAAGATTGTGGACTTACGGGTTTCACTGTGTTTCAAACTGACAGATGTATTAATCGGTTTTTTGCCACAACGGATAAGGAAGTATTGTTGAGCATCCTTTCTGATGAGGCTCTCTTGAAATACACCGGATTTCGCAAACCACCACCTCCAGCCAAGCAAGAAGTTGATGAAGGCAGCCAAGAAAGAAATGAACAAACTGCTTAAAGGTTTAGTATTGAGTATCGAAGCGGAGTTTCCATCTCTCGACGGACTTAAAAAGCTTGCAGTAGAGTTGTCCGACCTTCTCAAGGCTTTGGAGTCCCTCGGTTCACTTCCAGTTCCGAACTTCTCAAGACCGGATCTGGGTTTACCTAATCTCAACCTGAATTTGGACCTGTCACTACCATCCTGGGGAAAGTTGGGGCTTTCTATTCATGAGAGCTGTTGTGATCTTGGTGCCAGGGCTGTTTGTAAGTAATTTTTGATTGGGCACGACCAAAAGGATTCCTTGACCGGAATGTGCGGTCGTGATATCAATCCAACTCAATCAGCATAGATCCAATTCTCATGGGGAGAAGGGATCTTGGAAAACGGTGCAAATCCGTTGCGGACCCGCCGCTGTAATCGGGGATGAAATCAGGTGTATCCACTGCTTGAACAAATTGTTTGGGTGGGAAGGTCCTGAAAGTAAATTGATCCGAAAGCCAGAAGACCTGCTGATTGAATGAATGTTCACTCTCGGGACACGGAGTAAGAAGTTATGCAGCTATCTGAGCTTTCACTGCCCTTCTATTCTCTTTTGAATTTATATTAACTGGTTTACGAATTGACGGGTAATCTCTGCCGGACGCAAGTCTGGTAATCGCTCTAAAGGCCTACCTTTTTCCCCAAGTGTTCCTCTGTTTCGGAGGAAATAATGACATTAAAAAAATGGACAAGCAGCTTGCTTGTGGCAACGCTGTTGAACTACCCAATAATCGCGAGTTCTGATACTCATGGTGGTTATTTGGATCAATTGGTAGTTACTGCCAATCGAAGACCTTCACCCCTGAATAAGCTGGGTGCGTCAGCTTATGTTTTGGACCGAACTATGATTGAAGGTAGCTCAGCGCCCAATCTACCCGGACTCTTAAAACAAGTTCCTGGTTTTAACCTGAGAAATAACGGAGGACTGGGTAGTGCAGCCAATCTGAGTATTCGGGGCGTGGAGCCGAAGTATGTTCTGGTTTTACTCAACGGGATGGAACTTGCTGATCCCATCGGAAATGGTGGAGACCGTCAGGGCGTGATCCATGATTTGAATCTGGATGAAGTGGAGAGAATTGAGGTAATCAAAGGCCCGCAAAGTACTCTTTGGGGCTCAGATGCTATGGGCGGCGTAGTTAACATCATCACAAGGAAGCCTTCCGATGAATCTTTCTTTAAAACATCTTTTGAGATGGGTACTCACGGCTATGCAAAAGGAGTATTTTCAGCTTCCGGAAAGCAGGAAAAACTTGGCTACCGATTGAACTATGGGAAGGTCGAGCAGGAAGGGTTTTCTGCATCCAGTGCAAGTCGTGGAAACACGGAAGTTGATGGTTATGATTCGAGGGATATTCAGCTGAATCTGGATTGGGAGAATTCGGCCTTTAGTAATACCAGCCTGTTTTACTCCTATCAGAACTCTAATCTGGATACAGACGGTGGCTTTGGGATTCCAGCAGACACTCTGGATCGCTTTCACTCCCGTCATAGACACTTTCAGTTTGTCCATTCGGATAGCTCTCAAGATGGACGTTTTGAGCAGAACTTCGGAATTAAGAACTCTCTGTTTGAAACATTAAATCAGGCCTTTGGAATCTCTGAGTTCAAAGGTAGTGTCAACCAGATTTTTTGGAAAGGTTCCCTGGAGCTTGAGAGACACAGTCTGACTTTTGGATGGGAGACCGAACAAGATCGTGGCCAGAGTCTCGTGGATCCTGTCTACAAATCAAGAACCAATGCATTCTTTTTTGAAGACTCGATTGAATTGAGCAAGAGTTTGAACCTGTCTGTAGGGGGAAGACTGGACAATCACAGCAACTTCGGGGAAGCGAAGTCTTACAGGATCTCTCCTAGCTATCGCCGAGGGAAGAGTCGATTTCGAGGAAGCCTCGGTACAGGTTTTAAGGCTCCCACCTTATATCAACTCAATGCAGTCGCAACTTCAAGGCGCCACTTTGACTTCATAACGCCGGCTCCCTTTGTTCGGTTCAATAATCCAAATTTACGACCAACGCAAAGCAGGGGAGTTGAGTTTGGTTGGGATTATCAAATCGATGAAAGGCTCTCGTTCGGGATTACAAGATTTTCGCAGAAGTTAAAAGATGCGATCTTGTTTGCGTTTGATTCAGTGACCTTTACGGGA